>OGRI01003383.1_pt1 | contig 10034 bp, 5 predicted proteins | sample 1553391 | NCBI WGS metagenome assembly OGRI01 (sample SAMEA2580052, study PRJEB22360) | human gut metagenome | reverse complement strand
TGCCGGCTGCGCCGACGAAGGGGATTGTGCGACGACGACGGCCGCAGCAGACCCACCAGAGGAGGGCAACGACGCAGGCGGCGATCAGAAACCACAGAAACTCCGTCGGTGCGAACAGGGGTGCGACGGCAAGCAGGAAGAGGGTATCGCCGGAGCCGACGGAGTGTCTGACCGCGAGCCGCCGCAGGCGGAGGTAGCCGAAGAGAGCCGTTCCCGATAAAAGGAGCAGCGCGGCATTGCCTGCCGTTTGCAGCAACATCGTCCGCCAACCGAGCGTGTGCCAGCTCACCCCGACAGAGACCGTCCCCAGCACCACCAGCCACGACGCGTCCACCCGTCGCGTGTGGAAATCGTCGCGGGCCAGTACAGCGGCAGGCACGAGCAGCAAAAGGTAGGGATAGGGAGCAGGGAACATCGGAGGGCCGTTAGAGGGTATTCGGGATTCGGTTTTTCGAGATCGGCAATACGGGATAGCTGCGTATGAAAGCGGGTGCAGGCAGATACCTTGCCCTGAGGCGGCCGGTCAATCCTTGACCGTCTCGCGCAGGTTTTTATCCTGGTCGATCTCCCAGACATTATAAACTCCGTCGCCGTCGAAATCCACGACGGCAGTCGCCGTAGCGCGGAATCCGTGCTCCGTCGCCTCGACGATCTCGACGAGGTAGTTGGCCTGACCGCCGTCGGTCACCAGTCGCGACTGCTCGAAGCCCAGCTCGTCCAACGATGACGAATAGCGCGAATACGTGTAGAAATTCGACCGCTGCAACGTATGCAGGTAGGTAAGCTGCTGCTGTGCTTCGGTGGCCTTGGCTCGCGAGATCAACGGCATCAGATTCGGCAGCGCGATCAGCACCAGAATACCGATGATGACCAGCACGACTAACAGTTCGGGCAGTGAAAAGCCGCGGAGACGGCGACACGGATAAAAAGACAGTGTTTGCATAGACGGTGTTCGTTTGCAAACAAAGATAAGGTGGCTTTTGATTGATTTTTCGAAAAACAAACCTTACATTTCAAGATGCAAATACCTGCATATCAATATATTGATTAAAAATAATCTATACATACGCCTTTCACTTGTTTTTACCTTGTTCCACTCTGTGCATAATTCGGAAAAAACACCTCGGGAAATGATGACTGTTCGAGGAATAGCTACCATGAAAAAGGACCTCGACATAGAGGTCCAAGACATAATGAAGGTATGGGATTATTGATGCGTTACGGCAAAGAAATTCTTAAAACCGATTGCCAGCATACGGTGCCATACACGTTATAATTCCGAGGATCGATTCCAGTAACAAACCGAAATACATGAAGATTTATCGGTTGTTGACGCCGGATAACCCCGATATGTCTTATTCGAAAATGATAAAATCTGACATATACCTCAGTCTCCGCCGACAGATTTATTCACATTTACGATCTTTGCTTTTATCCGGTGATGTTTCACGTAGATCGACCCGACCTTTCCGACCCGGAAAATAACACATAATGCCCGATTCGAGAATCCCGCTTCCATCAGACATAGAAATTCCTTTTCTGCCGGTGTCAAGTTGCTCCGGCGATGTCTTCGACAGTCGGACAAACGTAACGAATCATTTACGATATGGTAATTCGAAAGCCGCTTAACAGATGCAAGCTCCTTGCAGCGTGTATGAAATGAAACAGGATCATTGTTATATAAGTACAACAAATCCAGCCACTCCTCGATATAACGCAATCTGTTTCGTGCCAAGAGTTCGGCTTGCCGTCGTTGCTGCCATAAACGGTAAAGAATACCTGCCTGCAACATAATTATGGCACACAATATGAAAATCATAGTGCATACAATTTGTCGTCTCGAAAAAGTATGCACGGACTCTTTGTTTGCCCCAACTCCGGTGACCAAACCATATAGCAGCAAGCGAAGAGCCGTGCATAGCACGATTCTCTCGCTGTCTACCGCTATTAATGAAATTGGTCTTTGAGTTGTGAGCAGACAGAGAAAACCCGATAATAATTATCGTCTATTTCAAAGATAGAAATTATTATACAATCCGGCATATTATTAGCTGGAATTTTTATTTTTTCCTGCCTTATACAATCATTTGCATAAGTCGCTATTGCGACATTTCATTGTCCTTATGAAAATCGATCGAAGAGCTATTTCGATCGATTTTTATTTATTGTATTATACATTAAGCACTTATACGCTTTACTTATTATTTAACCCCTATTGCGCTTATTATCAATAGATTGCGATTTTGTTTCCGAAATGAAATGCCGTTGATAAGATTATATTTTTGATTTCTATTGATAATCAGAAATTTAACAAGTAACGTGTAATATATACATTATGCCGTTTGGACAAACGGAGTCGAAATACGTGCTTTAACTTTGTTTCATCGGCATATGCTCGGCATTCCGAGCGGTTCAGACCGCCACGATCATACTTTCAAAAACAATCATTGTCTAATACTAACTTTATTATGAAACATTATTTTTATCTATTTAGAATTTGTATCTGTATTTGCCTGGTTCTCTTTTTAGATGCACAATCCAGTCATGCTCAAGAGGAGCAATCAATCCAAGCACATATGCTTTTCAGTGAGGGCTTTATTAGTGCAAATTCTCCTGATGCCTGGGCAATGATTAAATATGGCGATGCCAACGTAAATCCGTATACAGGCGCTATAGGACTTACAATTCCTATTTATACTTACCAAGATGAGAACTTTACGATCCCGATCTCCTTCGATTATGCATCCACGGGGTATAAACCCAATATTCAAAGTGGAGTATTAGGATTAGGCTGGTACCTTAATGTCGGTGGAACTATTACCCGAGAAGTAAAAGGTATCTATGACGAACAGGGAACAACCTCGATGGATATATATAGTTTCAAAGATAAAAAAGATGGGGATAATCTTCATAATGATACCGACCATTATTCTCCCGGCATCTATGGGTTTGGTGGGTTATATAATTGCGAGGGCTTTTCTTTCTATGATTATCGTATCGACTATGGGTATTATGGTAAAGCAGGAGAGGAGTACTTGCCATTTTACGTTAAGCCAGAAGATAAATATTATACGACATGTTATGAAACACGTCCGGATATTTTTCATTTCTCGTTCCCTGGACATACGGGTTCATTCATATTGCAACCTAATCAAGAGGTATTAGTTTTCGATAGTAATCACCCTGCTAAAGAATATTCTGTCGAGGTGACTCTGAAAGAAGATGGATTCACCTCTTTTATCATAACTACAGGAGATAAGACTAAATATCACTTCACGAAAATAGAAAAGGCCCATAGCGGAAGTGTTGCATATTCAGATCGCGGAATAAAAACCGCTAATGGTTGGAAATTAACAAAGATCGAAGCTCCGAATGGACGCACTGCGGAATTTACTTATGGGAAGAGCTACTTATCCTACAGTTATATTCCTACAATTATGGAAGATAAATATGACCGTGAGATGGTCTGCAGGCCCAATGGAACCGATGAAGATTGGTTATTCAGCTTCTCAGAACAATATGATCCCACGATTAATGATGTTGAAGTGTGGTGCCTTACATCAATTAAAATTACGGGACGAGCCGAGATCTATTTTTCCTATTCTGATAAAAAACGGGAAATAGGAGCGGAAGGAGAAGCCGTACCACAAAAACTGGATGCCATAACTGTATATAATGCCGACCGAAATACAGTGAGACAATGTTGGTGTTACTATCGCAGTGATAATGCAACCGAAAGTGATATATATGATCTTAAAAAAGGAGGAGTTACATTTTTGGATCATATCGTATTGTCTGCGGAAGGTACATACTCTTTTCAATATAGTGACACCGATTTGACATTTCCCCCACTCAATACCTATGCTGTCGATTGGTATGGATATTACAACAATACAGTTTCCAAAAATAATTTCATGCCGACGCGAGAAGGAGCACGTTCTGGTAATGGTTACTTGGAAACAATGCGAAAGCCCAATTACGAAACAACTAAATATGGAATACTTACCGCCATTAAATATCCGACAGGGGGAACGTCTCGATTCGAATATGAGCAAAATACATATAGCAACGATTTGACGAAATATTATACATCACCGGGGAATAGAATTGCTGCGGGACTAAGAATAGCACAGATTACAAATTATGATGCAGATAATACGGAAATTTTACGCCGCTCTTTCTCTTACATTAACGAAAATGGTACGTCATCGGGGCAACTCCTTTGGCGTCCGATCGTATATTCCAAATATCAATCTGTTTCATCGGGATTTAATCAAATCAACAGGGAAACGCTATCGTCTTCCAGCGATTTCCCATACTCTCCCGGGACGCATATCGAATATTTACGCATTATTGAAGAACAATCTCAGCCAGCTAAGAGTGATCGTAAATCATTGATAGAGTATTGTTATAATTCTGCGACAAATACCAATTGCAAAGATGCCATTGGGTACGTCGTAAAAGTGTTCGGTATCGGAAATACGGAAGATGGAGATATGGAGTGGGTATATAAAATGCGGTCTACGTTGAATCCCAGTCCTGCGTTAGAAGTTTTACAATCCAGAATGGGAGGAAAATTAATGGCACAGACTACCTATTCAAATGATTTGGATCACCCCACAGAAACAACGCAATATGAGTACTCATATTACAATTCATCATCTATATCTTCCTGGGATGCAGAATGTATGTGGTTAGGTTATGGAATACGGTACCACTATAACTTTGGGACACCTTATATTCGTAAAACAATAAAGCGATCTTATAACGAACATGGAGAACTCATTTCGACGACAGAAACGGAAGTTGAACTTGATGATATGTGTAGAATAGCGCGAACCGTAACCACTGACAGCAAAGGAGGGACGATCGAACAGCAATACCGCTATCATCCGGAGGTGCCGGCCTATCTGACCGAGCATATCGTTCAACGGAACGGTAATGTGATCGAAGCGACACGATATAATTTCCAATCGATCCGATCTTTCTATGTCCCGTATTCCCGCGAAAAGGGCAAGATAGCGCCGGAAACGACCATATCCGACTTGGATTATTACACCGATATGACTTACGACCATTACGACGACGAGGGTCGCCCGATTCAAATTACCGACAAAACGGGAATGAAAACCTGCATTTTGTGGGGTTATAACGGCATGTATCCCGTAGCGAAAGTCGAAAACATCGACTATGACATGCTTTGGGGGACTTATCGGATGGCTTTTTTGTATCCAGGAGCGCTGCCTGCCGACGTGGATACGGAATTGAGAACGCTTGATGAAAATATATTCGTTACGACTTACGCCTACAAACCCTTGGTTGGTCTGACGAGCGTCAAGAATCCGTCAGGGCATACGGAGGTCTATGAATACAACAATCACGGAAAACTGCTTAGGGTCAAGGACCACAAAGGAAATAATATCAAGTCTTTCGAATACAATATCGTAACCGAGAACAATCACTAAATATATTTTGCAAATACTCATGAAAAAGCTATATCTGTTGCTTGCTCTCGCAGTAGCGGGCATGCACGTATCCTTCGCCCAGTTGATCTGGCATCCGAATCTCGGAACACCGCCCTCGGGGCCGATCTCCCTTTCCTGGAACGACACTTCCTATAAGATCGTTACCGAAGACGGCGACGAGTTCTCGTCGGGTAACGCCGTCGAGGAGATGAACCGCCAACTTCTGGATAATGGGATCCGCTGGGTTCGCGTCCTGTATATTGACAACGCCGAAACGGGCAGCTATCTGATCGAACTCCAACTCGATCCCAACACCACGAACAGCGAACGCACGGTGGCTTTCGGCACTTATGCCAGTCATGTCTATATCAAGCAAAAACCCCAGTATTCGTATCCGTCCGTCGACTGGCCGGCCGACCGCTGTTTCTACATCTGTCCGGGGCAGTCCGCAGAAATTCATCTGCACGACACGGAGATCGACAAGAGCTATTTCCTATGGCGGACCTACGAGGACGATTCCGAGGAGGAGACTGACTTCTTCCTCGGTACGGGTGGCGATTATACCTATCGCATCTCTACTCCGGGCACGTATCATTTCGACTTCCCGAATTCGGATTTTACGGTCAAATACTACGAAGCCTTTTCTTATGAATATCCCGCCAGCGAGGAGGTCGCTTTGATCGATGCCAACGGCGGCATCTATCGAATCTTCATGGAGGCATACCTCGACGCCGCAGGCCAGCGGCATCCGATCAATAGTATCAGCGATCTGGCATTCCTCGAAGAACCGTTCGCGGTCTACAACTCCGGCGGTTCAATAAACTGGAATCCTCATATCCGCATCTCCTACGGATTCGCTGCCGAAGGTATCGACCAGGGATACATCCAGATTACCTGTCCGCCCAATCTCTCTTCGACGAGTATCTACAACCACAGCGAGCTACGCATCAGCGACAGCATTGTTTTCTCGGTCGATCAATCCGGCGGAGGTTCGGTAGTGGCATGCCCCGTCTCCTATCGTTACAATAAATCGTCCTCCAACGTCGAAGCATGGATCAGCACGTCGCAACCCGACGTGATCTATACGCTCTATCGCGACGGAATCGAACAGGAGACCGTGCTCGGCAACGGAGAGACCATCACGCTGTACGCTCCGAAAGCCACCGGATATTACCACGTCACGGCAGCCTACGAAGAAAATGGGCTCCGCGACGAAAAGGAACTCGACGGCGCCCGCCTCATCGGGGACTGTATGGCCATATTACCCGTTAATCGCAACTGGATTTTCACCCAAACCCACAATAGCGGCGACAAACATGCCTACGATCTGACCTACTACGACGGTCTGGGATATGCGGAACAAGAGGTAGGTATCCGTGCTGTCGCAAATGGTACGGCCGACCTCGTACGCCCCATTGTCTATGACCTGCATCATCGTGAAACCCATAAATACCTGCCTTTCGCACGCACAAACGGTAACGGCGAATACGATCCTGTGGCAATCGTACACCAAGAGGAATTTTATCGCAACAAGTTCGATCTCGGCAGCGTCACGCCTTATGCTTACGTCCTCGAGGAATACGAGCCGTCGCCCGTAGGTCGCGTATTGGAGTCGCGCAAACCTGGCAGCGAGTTCCAGACGACAGAACGCTCCGTGCGCAATAATTATTTCGCCAACGACGCCTCGGCTGTGCTACGCCTCGATGTAGACGCCGTTTCACAAAATCTGAAGGTTAACGGGTTTTACGCCGAGAACATGTTATCCGGCGTGAAGACCGTCGATGAGGACGGTGCCGTTTCGATCGTCTATACCGACAAGGAAGGTCATACCGTCTACGAGGAACGACAACTGCGCGGAGAAGGCGATGTCATCAATCGCATCGTCACGCGGTATGTTTACGATGACTGCGGGCGGCTTGCGTGGGTAGTAACGCCCGAAGGCGTCGACCGTCTGACACAGGGAGCGAGCTATGCCGCCACGAGCGACCTGGCGCGCAACTACTGCTACTTCTACCGTTACGACGAATACGGTCGCCAGATCGAACGACAAATGCCCGGCCGCGAACCGGAATATATGGTCTACGATCGGCGTGACCGGCTCGTGATGTCGCAGGACGGAAACATGCGGACGAAAAAGCTGTGGATGATCTACCGATACGATGATCTGAGCCGTCTCACGCGGCAATTGCTGGCAACCGACACTTCGACCGATCAAGCTCTGCGGCACAAGGAGTTCTGCGACGCTTTCAACTCGCTGAATCCGCCTGCACTCTACACAGGACCTTCGACGACGGTACAAAAGTACGCTTACGATCATTACGGTTGGTTCAATGATCCGGCACTGGCATTCGAACATGTAGACGGGCTGACTCGGGAAAACGGAGCATCGCTGCAAGATTCGGAAGTGAGGGGGTATAAAACCTATGAACAGTTAGCCGTATTAACCGCCGACGACATTCAGGATTATCATGATCGGGCCTTCTATTACGACTATAAGGGGCGTGTGATCCAGACCGTCGAAAAAGATTCTCGGGGCAATATTCTCCGCACGACCAGCCGATACGATCTGATCGGAAATCTGCTGGCGCAACGCGAAAGCTATACCCACGGCGGAACGACCGACGTGCTCGACCGCACCTTTGAATACGATTCGCGCAGCCGCATGACCAAAGAGACCGCGCAGTTCAATGACGGAGAGCAGGCCGTGGTCGCCTATACCTACGACGATCTCGGACAGCTTACCGGCAAGACTTATGGTACGGGAGCACACGCCATTCATGAGACGATGGATTACAATATACAGGGATGGCTCACTGAGAAGTCCAGCGAACTATTCCATATGAATCTGAACTATTTTCAAGCTCCGCGCGAGTGGTTCGAACCCTCCTACACGGGTAATATCGTCAGTTGGAAATGGTCACATTGGCAGATTAACGGCAATACGAAAAGCGAAGATTACGAGTACGGTTTTCATTATGACGATCTCTCGCGTTTGACTGCTGCTGAACTGTTTATCAACGATCCCATAGATGCGGATGATATATATACCGAAAACGGAATTACCTATGACAAAAACAGCAATATTATTACGCTGAACAGATCGAGCCTGTCGCAGGAAGACGTGAAGAACTACTGCTTTACTTATATTGGGAATCAGCGCAATAAGGAAACGAATGGCAATATGACTTATTCCTATGATGCCAACGGAAATATTACAAGCGACGCCTTGAACGGTTTGGAAATCTCGTATAATCTTCTTAACTTGCCTACAAGTATTTATGGCTACGGCGATTATACGGATAACTACAGGTATTTGTCGGATGGAACAAAGATCGAGCGGGATTACTGGGATTCGCAGTGGCATTATGAATACCGAGGTTCTTTGGTATATGGAAACAACGGCTTTGAAAGCGCATCGTTCGGGGGAGGCCGGATCGTCGGAACAAACGATAGTTCAGAAGTACATTATTTTCTGACGGATCATCTGGGCAGTACGCGCGTCGTGGCGAAAGTAACCCCAACAGGCAGGGTCGATCTCGATCGTAAGGATTACTATCCATTCGGTAAAGCATGGACACAATCGGATATGCCAATGTCAGACAACCGTTATACATTTTCCGGTAAGGAGATGACAAATATCGTTGTCGATGACAATTTAGCGACAATTCCCATTCACGATTTTGGTGCGCGCAACTATGATCCCGATGGAGTGCTGTTTCTACAGCAGGACCCTCAGCAAACGGACTTCTATCCAATCGGACAACACGTGTATTGCGCGGGGAATCCGGTAAAATATATAGATCCAGATGGCAATCATCCCGTAGTTATAGGAATTGCGGTTATGGTTAAAGCAGCTATCGGAGCCGGTGTCGATATTGCAGCGCAGATTGCAGCTTCACAGTTAAACGGCAACAATTGGAGTGAATCTATTCAACAAATCGATTGGACAAGTGTCGGAAGTTCTGCGGCTGCGGCTGCACTTACAGTTCCAGGGGCATCCACTGGCGCAAAAATCTTAGCAGGAGTACTTGAAGGAATCAATGTTGCTGTAGATTATACTCAAGCAAATGGATTGGAATATATAGGAAAAGATAAATCCGTGGGAGCCGCAGCTATAGATGCATTGGCTCCTGTAGGGGCAAACTTTACAGCGGATGCTGTGGTCCAAGTATTTAGCAAGTCGATTACGACTGAATTGACATCTAAATCTGCGGCCACATTATCGAAAGCAGTTAAAAATGAGATGAAACAATATTTGGAAATAATAAATAATAGCAAGACAAAATATGCGAATGAACAATTTTGGAGTTTCTCATTTGGAATAGAAGCCAATATTCTTCAAAATGTAATAGAGCCTGAAAATACAGTAAAAAACGGAACTACAATTCAAGAAGATCATAAAAATGACTGAATCGGAGAAAAAAGAATATGAGCGAATTCAAGCTAAAATAGTGAATAAGTTGGCGATAGTACTGGGATGTGCTGCTATTATATTTGTCATATGGGTTTATTGTATCAATACTTCGGTAAAAATTTACCGCGCTAAAAGTTAAACATTTGAAGCCGGCT
>OGRI01003380.1_pt1 | contig 10037 bp, 7 predicted proteins | sample 1553391 | NCBI WGS metagenome assembly OGRI01 (sample SAMEA2580052, study PRJEB22360) | human gut metagenome | reverse complement strand
ATGACAGAGGTTGTAAAGGAGCTCCGGACTGGATCATTGAGATCGTTTCTCCTTCAAGCAGGCGTATGGACTACTACACGAAGCTGTTTAAATACAGGACTGCCGGTGTGAGAGAATACTGGATCGTGGATCCGACGAAGAATCAGATAATGGTATATGATTTTGAGAATGAAGATACGGAACAGTATACATTTCAGGATTCGGTTAAGGTTGGAATTTATGAGGATCTGAGGATTGACTTTACTGAGATGTGATAAAACAGAGGGGAATATCGTTTTGATGATAGCCCCTCTTTATTATTATCTGGACGAAAGGGAGAATTATGGAAGACAGATTATATAAAAAACTAGAGGCATACGGCAGAAGTGATTTTTACCCGTTTCATATGCCCGGACATAAGCGCAATCCGCTGGCTGTGGACGGAGATTTTCCGGTGGAGAGAGATATTACGGAGATTAACGGATTCGATAATCTGCATCATGCGGAGGATCTCCTGAAAAGGGCCCAGGAGGATGTTGCCAGGCTCTATGGTGTGCCGGAGAGTTTTTACAGTATTAATGGAAGTTCCGGGGCGATTCTGGCTGCGGTGTCTGCGGCTGTGGGTAAGGGAGGCCAGATCCTGATCGCACGGAATTGTCATAAGGCGGTTTACCATGCAATTTATTTAAGAGATCTGGGGGCTACATATATTTATCCACATGAGGATCCCAGACTGGGGATAAACGGCGGAATCTCACCGAGCCGTGTGGAAATGTACCTGGCAGAGAATCCGGAGATTGAAGCGGTGCTGATCACATCCCCGACCTATGACGGGATCGTGTCGGATGTGGCGCGGATTGCGGAGGTTGTCCATAATCATGGTATTCCGCTGATCGTGGATGAAGCCCATGGGGCACATTTTCACTTTTCGGATTATTTTCCGGTTTCTGCGGCGGAACTTGGCGCAGATGTGGTGATCAACAGTGTGCATAAAACTTTGCCCTGTCTGACACAGACAGGTGTGATCCATCTTTGCAGTGACCGGGTGAGCCGGGAAAAGCTGATACGTTTTCTGGGAATTTACCAGAGCAGCAGTCCGTCCTATGTTCTGATGAGCAGTATTGATGCCTGCATGGATAAGCTGGAGCGTGAGGGCGATGAGATGTTCCGGGTATTTACAGAGAATCTGGAAAAAGCCCGGGAGCGTCTTGGAAAGTGTAAATATATCCGGCTGGTGACTCCGCAGGCCTGTGAGTGCCAGAGGGTTTTTGATTTCGACAGATCCAAGCTTCTGCTTTCCACAGTGGACAGCTCACTGAACGGAAGGCAGCTGCATCAGATTCTCCGGGAGGAGTTCCATCTGGAAATGGAGATGGAGGCGGAGAATTATGTTCTGGCACTGGCAGCAGTCGGGGATACGGAAGAGGGATTCCGAAGACTTTGCGAAGCGGTTGAAGAGATTGACCGGAGAGAATCGTTAAAGTACAGAGAGGAACCCGTGGAAAAGGAACCGCTGAAAAACGGAAAAATGAAACAGATGATGCGTATTTCGGAGGCGATGGATGCAGAGAATGAACGATATCCGCTGGATGAATGTATCGGGCGGACTTCTGCGGAATTTGCATATCTTTATCCGCCAGGAATTCCGCTGATTGTTCCGGGGGAACAGATTTCTGGACATTTCGTAAAAAATGTGAGAAGATACCTGGAACAGGGCTTTGAGGTACAGGGCCTGAGTGACCAGACAAGTGAGACTGTATGCGTTGTGAAGAATGAGTAAACAGGCGTATGGCAGCAGAGGAGATAAATGGGAAAGATTTTTTACATTATGGGAAAAAGCTCTTCCGGTAAGGACAGTATTTACAGGCAGCTGGAAGAAAACCAGGAACTGGGGCTTAAACGGCTTGTGATTTATACGACCCGTCCGATCCGTGATGGAGAAAAGAACGGAAGAGAATATTTTTTTACAGATGAGAATAAACTGAAAGAGTTCCGAAGAAACGGGAAGCTGATTGAAGCACGTACCTATCAGACGGTTTATGGCCCGTGGACATATTTTACAGCGGATGACGGACAGGTTTCTGTAGGAAATGACAGTTACCTTGGAATTGGTACGCTGGAGTCTTATATGCGTCTTCGGGAGTATTATGGCAATGAGGTTATCTGGCCGGTTTATATAGAAGTGGAGGACGGGGAGCGTCTGGAGCGTGCCCTTGCCCGTGAGAGAACTCAGGAAGTGCCGAAGTATGAGGAGATGTGCAGGCGTTTTCTGGCGGACCAGAATGATTTTTCAGAAGAAAATATTCTGAAAGCTGGTATATGGAAGCGATTTCGGAATCATAATCTGGATGAATGTGTGAAGGAAATCGTAAATTATATAAAATCTGTACAATAGGGAAAAATAGTTTTTTTTATACAGAAGATTATGTTATAATTAGTTGAAAGATGTCCGCCGGATATGACGGAGGACACAAAAGGCAGAAAGAGGTGATTCTTATGGCAGGATTTCATGACATCATCGGCCATGACGATATAATCAGGCATTTGAAGAATGCGATAGAGACAGGGAAGGTATCCCACTCTTATATTTTTACAGGAGAAGCAGGTTCTGGCAAGAAGCTTCTTGCGGGAACTTTTGCGGCAGCACTGCAGTGTGAATCAGGAGAGTCTGAACCATGTATGACCTGTGATTCCTGTAAGAAGGTGATCGGCAAGAATCATCCGGATATTATCACAGTGACTCATGAGAAACCTGGCAGCATCAGTATTGATGAGGTGAGAGATCAGGTTGTCCATGATGTGGATATCAAGCCGTACTGCAGTCCGTATAAGATTTATATTATTCCAGATGCGGAGATGATGACAGTACAGGCGCAGAATGCCATTTTGAAAACAATCGAGGAGCCGCCGGAATATGCGGTAATCTTGTTGCTGACCAGCAATATCGACAGCCTTCTTCCTACCATCCGTTCCAGGTGCGTGCGTCTGGATCTGAAAGTAGTGGATGATGGTCTTGTGAAAAAATATCTGATGGAGCATCTTCATGTGCCGGATTATCAGGCTGAGATTGATGCGTCCTATGCACAGGGCAGCATTGGTAAGGCGAAGGAGGCCGCTACTTCCCAGGAGTTTGCGGATATGACTGCCAATGCACTGAAGATTTTGAAATATGCCAATACCATGGAAGTTTATGAGCTGACAGAGGCAATCAAGACTCTGACAGCGAATAAGAACAATATCAATGATTACCTGGATATTTTTCAGTTCTGGTTCCGCGATGTTCTGATGTTTAAGGCAACAAGAGAAATTGACAACCTGGTTTTTAAACAGGAGATTAATTTTATCAGAGAGCAGGCCAGCGAGCGTTCTTATGAGAATATCGAAAAAATCCTTGAGGCACTGGAGAAGACCAAGGTGCGTCTCCGTGCCAATGTTAATCTCGAACTTGCCCTGGAGCTCCTGTTCCTGACAATTAGGGAGAAATAGAATGGAAATGGTAGTTGGAGTTAGATTTCGTAACGTTGGTAAGATTTATTATTTTAATCCTAAGAACTATAAGGTAAAAGTCGGCGATCATGTGATCGTGGAGACTGCCCGTGGTGTGGAATATGGCCGGGTTGTTCTGGAACCACGCAGTGTGAAGGAGGACGAGGTGGTTCATCCACTGAAAGAGGTTCTTCGTGTTGCGACAAAAGAGGACGAGGAACATGAGGCTGAGAACCGTGTGAAGGAGAAAGAGGCTTTTAAGATCTGCAAGAAGAAGATCCGTGAACATGGGCTTGAGATGAAGCTGATCGATGCGGAGTATACGTTTGATAATAACAAGGTACTGTTTTACTTTACAGCGGATGGACGTATTGATTTCCGTCAGCTTGTTAAGGATCTGGCGTCTGTGTTTAAGACAAGGATTGAGCTTCGCCAGATCGGTGTCCGTGATGAGACAAAGATTCTTGGTGGTATTGGTATCTGTGGAAGAACGCTTTGCTGCCATACGTATCTTTCTGAGTTTGCGCCGGTTTCTATTAAGATGGCGAAGGAGCAGAATCTTTCTCTGAATCAGACGAAGATTTCCGGTGTCTGCGGCCGTCTGATGTGCTGCCTTAAAAATGAGCAGGAGACTTATGAGGAACTGAACCGTAATCTTCCGGGTATTGGTGATGTGGTGACGACACCGCAGGGTACTACGGGTACGGTGCAGAGTGTGAATGTTCTCCGTCAGATGGTTAAGATTGTTGTGGATGTGAACGATGAGAAGGAGATCCAGGAGTTTCCGGTTCGTGATCTGAAGTTCCGCCCTAAGAAGAAAAAGGGTAAGGGTGGAGCTGACCACGAGGAGAAAGAGGGTAAAAAGGGAGATTTGAAACCGAATGAGAAGTGATCTTGTTAAATGCGGTGAGCGTGTGGATGATCTTCAGAATGGGTTGTTTGTGATCCAGGATCCGAAGAAGTTCTGCTTTGGAATGGATGCTGTTCTGTTGTCTGGTTTTGCCCGGGTGAAGAAGGGTGAAGTTGCGCTGGATATGGGGACTGGTACCGGGATTATTCCGATTTTGCTTTCTGACCGTACGGATGGGGAGCATTTTACGGGGCTGGAGATCCAGCATGAGTGTGCGGAGATGGCTGACCGTAGTGTGAGATATAATGGTCTTGAGGACAGGGTTCGGATCGTTGAAGGTGATATCAAGGAGGCTGCCGGGATTTTTGGGGCGGCTTCTTTTGATGTGGTGACGTGTAATCCGCCGTATATGATCGGGCAGCATGGGTTGACGAATCCGCATGTTCCTAAGGCGATTGCGAGGCATGAGATTCTTTGCACGTTTGATGATGTGGCTTGTCAGGCTGCCCGGGTTCTGAAGGACCGGGGGAGGTTTTTTCTGGTGCACAGGCCTTTCAGACTGGTGGAGCTGATGGCGACTTTGACGAAGTATAAGCTGGAGCCTAAGAGGATGCAGCTGGTATTTCCTTTTATTGATAAGGAGCCGAATATGGTGTTGATTGAGGCCTGTAAGGGCGGGAATTCCAGGATTCAGATTGAGAGGCCGCTGGTGGTTTATGAGAGGCCTGGGGTTTATACTAAGGATATTTTGGAGTTGTATCGGATGGTGTGAATGGGGCTGGCTTAGGGTGGCTGCCTGGTTGTGAGAGATTGGGTGGCTGCTCGGGAGGTTTTGGGCCATCGGCGCTGCGCTGGATGGCTGGGAGGTGATGGTGGCTGTGGAACTTCGGTTGGTGAAGGGACGGCGAGGGGAGGCAGGCTGCTGGTGGTGACACGCTGCGCCCCCTGCTCGGCTGCGGCGCCGGTTTGCTGCCATTCGAGCCAACTCGCTTCGCTCAAACAGGCTCTCGGTGGCAGCAGCTATCCTCGTCTCCCTACGGGGGCTCCGCTAACGTCACCACCAGCAGCCTGCCTCCCCTCACCTGAGATTCAGAGCGGGAGATCGCAGTGTGACGCATCGGCACAGCGTAGCGCATTAAGTACCGAAGCATACAGGCACTTCGCCAGAAGCGAAACACAGAGAAAATGCAGAAATAAACAACATCGGCACAGCATAGTGAGCTGAGTATCGAAGCATACAGACACAAGTCAACAAATCAGAACAAAGAATCCCTTGCACTACTTAAAAAAAAGCCCAAGGGGTGTGCAGAGGGGGCGCGGCTTTGCGGCCCCTTTGCGATTTTCAAAGTTTCCAAACTTAAACAAATCCCCGCGGTTAAGCGAGACATATCCCCTCGCGGTTAAGCGAGAAAAAAGTCCCCCGCGGTTAAGCGAGAAAAGAGGAAAATATGAAACAAAACGGAAAACTATACTTATGCGCCACCCCCATAGGAAACCTCGAAGACATCACCCTTCGAGTTCTAAGAACCCTTAGGGAAGTGGACTTAATCGCTGCGGAAGACACCCGCAACAGTATTAAACTTTTAAATCATTTTGACATAAAAACTCCCATGACCAGTTATCATGAGTATAACAAGATCGACAAAGGTCACGTTCTCGTGGAAAAAATGCTCTCAGGTACAAATATTGCATTGATTACAGATGCAGGTACTCCGGGTATTTCTGATCCTGGGGAGGAGCTTGCTGCCATGTGTTATGAGGCGGGTATCGAGGTGACTTCGTTGCCGGGGCCTGCTGCCTGTATTACGGCATTGACTTTGTCTGGTTTGCATACACGGCGTTTTGCATTTGAGGCGTTTCTTCCGGCTGATAAGAAAGAACGGAAAACGATTCTGGAGGAGCTTTCCAGTGAGACGAGGACTATTATCCTGTATGAGGCGCCTCACAGGCTTGTACGGACTCTTGGCGAGCTCAGGGAGGTACTTGGTAACCGCAGGATGACTCTTTGCAGGGAGCTGACCAAGAAGCATGAGACAGCGTTTCGGACAACGATTGATGATCTGATGGATTTTTATAAAGATGAGAAGCCTCTGGGCGAGTGTGTTCTTGTGATTGAGGGCAGGAGCCGCAGTGAGATGGAGGCGGAGAAGAGGGCTTCCTGGGAGGAGGTTTCCATTGCGGAGCATGTGGCGATGTATGAGCAGCAGGGGAACTCCAGGAAGGATGCGATGAAGCTTGCCGCTAAGGATCGGGGTGTTTCCAAGAGGGATATTTATAAGGCTCTGCTGGATGGAGAGGATTCCAGTGAATGACCGGACGAAAATTGAGGCAGGGAGCATAGGAAACATATTTATAAACAAACGAAAAGCTGCATGTTGTGACCCGAGAGCGGGGAAACATATGCAGCTTTTTTGTGATCTTTGCCTGCAAAAAAAATGCCACGAGGAATATTCCAGTGAACAGTGACATAAAACGTACTGTGCGGATTTTGTCGAAATGATTTGCTTGCAGTATAGACCATATTGTGGTAAGCTGAGATTATCAAAACTTGAAAGCATATTTTTCTAAAAACAATCTTATTTTTCTATTACATTTCATATATCAGGCAGAGAGCCTGTCATCTCAGAAAATTCATGCTTTTTTCCATTTTTCAGCAGGAGTTTTCAGATGAGACTCCTTGAAATCAGAACAGAGGAGTCGTGTATGATTGTAAACGAAAACATAACAAACAGCTCTAAACCACTGCAGTGGCACCCTGCATTTTTTGCTGATGTTCAGATAGAACTGGAGGCAGAGCGGATTTACTATGTATCAGGACCTAAAATTCCAATCCAGGTCATTGTAACACAGCAGTTATCCAAAGAGAAAAATCTGTGGCTGAGAAGTCTGACGGACAGAATAAAAGATAAGGAAGATATGAAACGGCTTCTCAATGAATACAGAGAAAAGCAGAAAAATCCTTTATACGAATCAGTTATGCAGATGATCGTAAGGGCTAATGAAGAAAAATTCAAGGAGGCGGATTGTATGTGCGAAGCGTTAAATCGGATCATACAGGATCAGATTGAAGAGAAGATAAGAAACAGTTTACAGGCTGGTTATGATGAGGGCTATGGAATGGGGATGCAGCAGGGGATGCAGCAGGGAGAACATAGTATTAACAGTTTGATCCTCTGTCTTGCGAAATTGGGAAGGACATCTGATATTATAAAATCTGCATCAGATCCGGAATACCAGAAGAGTTTATTAAAGGAATTCGGGCTTTTACAAGAGTAGCTGAATATTTTATACATTTTAAGAGCATATTGTGCTGTGTTTTGGGATTGCATTTAATAAGATACTTTTTTGCCTGTATTTCCTATGATTTTGCGTGGAAATACAGGCTTTTTTGTGCTATAATAAACTCTGTATTCGTATGTAAAAAAACATTTATTTTACAGGTATAAATGACACTTCTGGAGCGGGTTTGAGAATTGCTTTCTGCAAAATGGAAATACTGTGGTTCTGCAGAAATGAATTTTCAAACACGTCCGGACAGACAAGAACAGGAGGAATGACATGGGCGCAGAGAATACAGAATACGGCGCGGATCAGATCCAGATTCTGGAAGGACTGGAAGCCGTACGTAAGAGGCCTGGAATGTATATCGGAAGTACATCCAGCCGTGGACTTCATCATCTCGTATATGAGATCGTAGATAACGCAGTGGATGAAGCACTGGCTGGTTTTTGTACGGAGATTCATGTAGATATCAATCCGGATAATTCCATTACCGTTACAGATAATGGCCGTGGTATCCCGGTTGGCATCAATCATAAGGCTGGTATTCCGGCAGTTGAGGTTGTATTTACCATTCTTCACGCAGGTGGTAAGTTCGGCGGTGGAGGATATAAGGTTTCCGGTGGTCTTCACGGTGTTGGTGCATCGGTTGTAAATGCACTTTCCGAGTGGCTGGAGGTTACTATCTACCACGAGGGTAAAGAATATAAACAGAGATATGAGCGTGGCAAGACCATGTATCCGCTGAAGGTTGTAGGCGACTGTGATCCGGAGCTTTCCGGAACGAAGGTTTATTTCCTTCCGGACAAGGAGATCTTTGAGGAGACCGTTTATGATTACGATATCCTGAAACAGAGACTTCGTGAGATGGCTTTCCTGACCAAGGGTCTTCGCATTGTGCTGGAAGATAAGAGAGAGGGCCAGGAGCGCGAGAAGGTATTCCACTATGAGGGTGGTATCCGTGAGTTTGTAAGTTATTTGAACAGAAGTAAAGAGGCTCTTTACCCGGAGATTATTTACTGTGAGGGTGAGAAGGACGGCGTATCTGTAGAGGTTGCGCTGCAGCATAATGACTCCTATACAGAGAACACTTACGGTTTTGTAAATAATATCAATACACCGGAGGGCGGTACACACATTACCGGTTTCCGTAATGCGATTACGAACACATTCAATGATTATGCACGTAAGAACAAGCTTCTTAAGGACAGCGAGCCGAACTTAAGCGGTGATGATATCCGAGAGGGCCTGACAGCCATTGTCAGCGTTAAGATCGAGAATCCGCAGTTTGAGGGCCAGACCAAGCAGAAACTTGGAAACAGTGAGGCCAGAGGTGCAGTAGACAGCGTTGTAAGTAAGCAACTGGAGATTTTCCTGGAGCAGAATCCGGCAGTTGCCAAGGCTACCGTTGAGAAATCTGTTCTTGCACAGAGAGCCAGAGAAGCAGCCAGAAAGGCCCGTGACCTTACAAGAAGAAAATCTGCACTGGATAGCATGTCTCTTCCTGGAAAACTTGCAGACTGTTCTGACAAGAATCCGGAGAACTGCGAGATCTACATCGTAGAGGGAGATTCCGCGGGCGGTTCCGCCAAGACAGCGAGAAACCGTGCCACACAGGCGATCCTTCCACTTCGTGGTAAGATCCTGAACGTTGAGAAAGCACGTCTGGACAAGATTTACGGAAACAAAGAGATCAAGGCCATGATCACTGCTTTTGGAACCGGAATCCATGAGGATTTTGATATCTCCAAACTTCGTTATCATAAGATCATCATTATGACCGATGCCGATGTTGACGGTGCACATATCGCCACACTGCTTCTGACATTCCTGTATCGTTTCATGCCGGAGCTGATCAAGCAGGGATATGTATACCTGGCACAGCCTCCTCTCTATAAAGTAGAGAAGAACAAGAAGGTATGGTACGCATACGACGATGATGAACTGAACAATATCCTTACCGAGATCGGACGTGACGGAAACAATAAGATCCAGCGTTATAAAGGTCTGGGTGAGATGGATGCGGAACAGCTCTGGGAGACTACTATGGATCCTGAGAAGAGAATTCTTCTCCGTGTGACCATGGACGAGGCTGCCACATCTGAGATCGATTTGACATTTACCACTCTTATGGGAGACAAGGTAGAGCCAAGACGTGAATTTATCGAAGAAAATGCAAGATTCGTCAAGAATCTTGATATCTAGGAGAATAAAGAAGAATGGAAGATAATATTTTTGACAAAGTCCACGAAGTGGATTTGGAAAAAACTATGAAAGAATCTTACATCGACTATGCCATGAGTGTTATCGCTTCACGAGCTCTGCCGGATGTAAGAGACGGCCTGAAACCGGTACAGCGTCGAGTGCTGTATTCCATGATCGAGCTGAATAACGGTCCTGACAAGCCACACAGAAAATGTGCGCGTATTGTCGGTGATACCAT
>OGRI01003365.1_pt1 | contig 10065 bp, 9 predicted proteins | sample 1553391 | NCBI WGS metagenome assembly OGRI01 (sample SAMEA2580052, study PRJEB22360) | human gut metagenome | reverse complement strand
CTAAGAGAGCCTCTTAATAATGTTAAACCATCCAACTTTTGGGGTTCATGTCATAGTTCTTTCTACTCCGGCTTCTTTATGTTTATTTACTGTCTAAAAAATAAAAAAGGTATTGCCCGTTCTTCAAGAAGCAATACCTTTTTATCTATTCAAAGAAAATATATAAAAAGCTAAAGTCAGTCGTCACTCCGCGATCCTAAAAACAAGAGAATATAATATACCAATGTAGCCAATGAACTAAGAGCCGCCACTACATATGTATATGCCGCCCATTTAAGAGCATCCTTGGCTTTATCATGTGTACTTACATTTGTTATCCCTGCTCTGTCAAGCCAAGCTAAAGCTCTTGCACTCGCATTTATTTCTACCGGAAGCGTCACAAAACTGAACAATGTAGTCAATGCGAACAAGATAATCCCGAAAAGCATAAGCTGCGGAAAACTCTGCAACAATATAATACCCGCCAACAGCACCCATTGTACCCAATGCGACGCAAAACTCACAATAGGAACTAATTTGGATCTCATATTCAAAAACGCATAAGCAGTAGCATGTTGCACGGCATGTCCGCACTCATGAGCCGCTACTGCCGCAGCAGCAACACTATTACCATGATAAACCTCATGGCTTAAATTTACCGTATGATTCTCCGGATTATAGTGATCTGTCAATTTCCCGTCAACAGAAGTAACGGTAACATTATAAATACCGTTATCATGCAACATCTTTTCAGCCACATCCTTTCCTGTCATACCATTCGGCATAGGAATCTTGGAATATTTTTCAAACTTATTCTGGAGTCTGGAAGAAACCAACCAGCTAAGAAGGGCAAAACCGATAAATATAATCCACTACATGCTCATATTTTTCTAATTTATAATAGTTATACTAAATCATAAACGACAAAAAGTCTGCCAAAAATAAAAATGGCAGGAGATCATCCTTCCGGGATGTGGTCTTCTGCCATTTTGTATTATTTTCAGGTTTTATTCTTCGGTATATCTGACAATTGTTTGCTCACGGTCAGGACCGACAGATACAATCTTGATCGGAACTTCCAGCTCTTCTTCCAAGAAAGAGATGTAAGCATTGAACTCTTCGGGAAATTCGTCTTCACTTTGCATTTTCGTCATATCGACATTCCAACCCGGCATTTCCACATATACGGGTTCGATGCCTTCATTGATTTCAAACGGAAACTCTGTTGTTTCTTCGCCATTGACTTTATAAGCAATGCAAGCCTTTACTGTTTCGAAGCCATCCAGCACATCGCTCTTCATCATGATCAGTTTCGTCACACCGTTGATCATGATCGCATATTTCAGCGCAACCAAGTCAATCCAGCCACAACGGCGTTCGCGCCCAGTTACAGCACCATATTCATGTCCGATCTGACGAATCTTGCTACCTGTTTCATCAAACAGCTCTGTCGGGAACGGGCCGCTACCGACACGTGTGCAATAAGCCTTGAAGATTCCATAAACTTCACCGATGTTACGCGGAGAAACCCCCAAACCGGTACAGCAACCAGCACAAATCGTATTGGAAGAAGTCACGAACGGATACGAACCAAAGTCAATATCCAGCATAGTGCCCTGTGCACCTTCGGCCAAAACAGACTTACCTTCTTTCAAATAGTTATTAATCACATGTTCGCTGTCGATCAAACGAAACTGTTTCAAATAATCCAAAGCCTTGAACCACTGTGCCTCCAATTCAGTAATATCATATTCATAATTCAGAGAGCGCAGAATCGCTTCATGTCTTGCTTTTGCAGCTGCATACTTTTCATCGAAATTATGCAACAGGTCGCCTACGCGCAGACCGTTACGGCTGATCTTATCCGTATAAGTCGGACCGATACCTTTACCGGTCGTACCGATTTTGCCTGACCCTTTCGCAGCTTCGTAAGCAGCATCCAATATACGGTGAGTAGGCAAGATCAAATGAGCTTTCTTAGAGATACACAGTTGTTTGGTTAGGTCGTGCCCGCTGGCAGCAAGCGCTTCCGCTTCCTGTTGGAACAACAACGGATCCAGTACGACACCGTTACCGATAACGTTTACCTTACCCCCTTGGAAAATACCAGAAGGGATGGAACGTAATACATACTTTTCACCGTTAAATTCCAAAGTATGTCCAGCATTGGGCCCCCCCTGAAAACGAGTTATCACATCGTAATTCGGAGTCAAAACGTCAACAACTTTTCCTTTGCCTTCGTCACCCCACTGCAATCCTAATAGAACGTCAACTTTCATCGTTTATATATTATATAGATGTTAATATTCTTACTTCTTCCGCTGAAGCCGGTACTTACATTTGCTACATAAGCCATAAATGTAAAGCGCATGATATTCCGGAGTGAAACGCGATATCTTCAACGCTCCGACATCTTTCTTCAGTGTTGCATCCTTCTGCTCTCTGATTGCCCCGCATTTCATACAGATCAGATGCAAGTGTGTCTCCGCCAGCATCCGTAATTCATACTGTACAGCCTGGGCCGTCAGCTGATGGCGCACAATCAAGCCGCTGTCTACCAAAACATCGACCGTGTTATAAACAGTAGCCCGACTGACATGAAAATTCATTTCCTCCAGTTTCTGATGAAGCAAACACATATCAAAATGACCGGGGAAACTGCATATACACTCCAATATGGCATATCGTTCCTCCGTCTTTCGTAGTTTTTTCTCAGCAAGATACCTGGTGAACAAGTCTTGCATCTCTGTGTACTTTTTTGCATCCATCTTCAAGTTGCGACTCCACGCGACCGACAAAGTTAGCGCATTTATTTTAAACGCAAAGCCTTAACGGCAATATTCAAATTCAAATTTTAAATCATTATATATTTCCTGCCCTTCGGGCGTCTGCATGAATTCAGGAAAATCATCGAACCCATCCAACATTTGCTGTGCCCGTTCAGCCGACTGTCTTCCATAAAATTTCATGGCTTTCACCGCAGCCTGCTTTTCTTTGAAGGACGCCTCGAAATCAGTCTGGGCAAGCGTCCGCATACATTCCGCGACAAATGCGGTCCTCACCGGTGCTATCAAATCCTTTCCTTCCTTAAACAGTTCGGCCCAGACTAGATAAGCCACCGTACGTGCATATTCGTCTTCCACATTAAAAATCAACCCGAGCAGCAAATCCTCCACATCCGGCAACTTATAAAACAAATTGTGGCTGCACTGCTCTGCAATTTCCAAATAAGGGATTTCTTTCACCCATTGCTTCGCCTCTTGGGACGAGAACTCGTCTACCGGCTGCAAGAAAGAAGCCAATATCTTAAATTCACGGATGTCTTCTTTCCACAAAGCAGCGGCCAGCTCAGAGTTCGGTTTATGTGTAGTGGCAATCTGCTTGATTTCAGGCAAAGGAACACCGAAATTCAGCTTATAGACAATACCCTTCTCGCGCATGCTGGTAGAGATCACCCCATTCATCGCCAAGCGAAGCTGGGTCCGTATTTCTTTTAATTCATTCTGTAACATACGCTTTATTATTCATTATAGGAAGGTAAAAACGAATACTCCTTGCTGTAGCGAAGCATCTGATCGGTATACCCTTCGGTATAATCCAGCACAATATCCGTTACATCTCCCTTATCGTTCTTGACTTCCTTCATCACCGGGTTCACGAATCCCTTATACGGAGCCAGGTTCAATTTGGCATAGCGTTCGAGCACTTCGGCATGAAGAGCCGGATCGACCTTTACGGCATACTCCTCCACCAGTTTCTTTCCGGCAGAAAAATCACCTTCACTCTTGATACGTTGCACTTCCGCCAACAAAGTTCCGAACAGTTCACGCAGCTTGGCATAGTCATTGACCACCACGTATGTCTTGCCATCCCGCTGTTTCAGTTCAATCACGTTATCGACCTTTCCTTTTTCATATACCCATTTGGCAATCAGCTGACGGTTGCGCATATGGGCTTCTTCGACATTCTTGCCCTGCTCGATCCGAACCAGCTGTGTCATCAGGCCATTCATTATATATTTATAGTATTCGGCCTTATAAGCCTCTGCATCCGGCACAAGTCCGAGTTCCACCAGCTTGGCATCTCCGAGATAGTACAAACCGAAAAGATCGGCACGTGCCTCTTCCAAAGTCGAACTGTAGGCCTTCAAAGCATCCGGATCGGTATCGGGAAGCAATTTACCGGAACCATGTCCCAAGCATTCATGCAAATCGGTATGCAGATTGTCGGTGATGAATCCGTATTTCTTCAATCCTTCGCGCTCCTTATCGCTCCAGACAAATTCCTCATTGAAACCATTTCCCTGAGAAGCTTTGTCATATGCCTCAGTGATATTCTCGATCGTAACGGATTTCGAACCATGATCGCGGCGAATCCAGTCGGCATTCGGCAAGTTGATGCCAATCGGAGTTGCCGGATAGCAATCACCTCCCAACATGGAAACCGTAATTACTTTGGCACTGACTCCTTTTACTTTTTCTTTCTTAAACCGTTTATCTACAGGAGAATGATCTTCAAACCACTGCGCATTATCGCTGATCACTTTTGTTCGCTTCGTTGCCTCCTTATTGATAAAGTTCACGGTCGACTCCCAGCTGGCTTTCATTCCTAACGGATCTCCGTATGTTTCGATAAAGCCGTTCACAAAGTCGACATCCGATACCGTATCTTCCACCCATAGGATCGAATAGGCATCGAAGATTTTCAAGTCGCCGGTCTGATAATATTCGATCAGTTTCCCGATGATTGACTTTTGCGCATCGTTCTCGGCAAAAGCCGTGGCTTTCTGCAATTCCGACACGATCTTTTCGATTGCCGGCGAATAGAGGCCGCCTACCTTCCACACTTTTTCGACCAGCTTGCCGTTCTCTTTTACAAAACGGCTGTAAAAGCCGTAAGAGATAGGAGAAATCGTGTCTTTCCCAGCTTTCATCCGGGCATAGAAATCCTCAACTTCTACTTGGGTAACCCCTTCGCCATAATAATTATTGGCCGAAGCCCGGATCAGGTCGACATCGCCACTCTGCACCGTACGCTTCGCCATCACGGCCGGATCAAAGATCACGGGACTGATCTCGGCGACAAACTGTTCCACCGTCTGCCCTTCACGTAACGGAAGTGCGGAAGCACCGACCTGAGAGATGCAAGTCTGGAAGAATTCGGGCGTAAAACCGGGAACAAATTTGTCTTCCGCATAATGGTGATGAATGCCGTTGGCAAACCAAACCCGTTTCAGATAAGTCTCCAAAGCAACAAACTGCGGATCCGTACGATCTCCTTTATAGCCGGTATAAACAGCCTCCAGCGCACGGCGGATCGGCAGATTATAACGACAGTTCTGGTCGAACAAAATATCCCGGCCCATCAGGGCAGCTTCCGACAAATGATATAATAATTGTTTCTGCTTCAAAGAAAGGGATTCAAATCCCGGAACCTGATAACGCAATATCTGAAGATCAGCAAACTGATCCACGACATAATTGAAATTATCCTGAGTAGCTTCCACCTTCTCAGCCTTCTGCCCCGTACAGGCAGTCATAACCATTGCAGTCATAAGCGATAACATTATATTTTTCATATACTAACTTTTAGCTTTTCCTAATATTATTATTAAAAAGGTTTTCTCGCAAAGGTACAGATATTTCAGAAATTATTAGTCATCTTCCTTTATTGCAATCTGAATACAGATAACTTATAAAGCAGAAATATGAGTAGATTTGATTTTTTTATTCCAAGAACATAGAAAGAGAAGAAATTTAATAACTTTGCCAATAGTAATGTTGACATAAAACAAAATGCGATGAAAACAAACATTCCTGAACGTATTGCCGCCCTAAGGGAAGCAATGAAACAGCATAAAATCGATGCTTATATTATTCCGACTTCCGACCCTCACATGAGTGAATATCCTGCTGACTGCTGGAAATACCGTGAATGGATTTCCGGATTCACAGGTTCGGCTGGAACAGTTATAATCACAGCCGATAAAGCCGGGCTTTGGACCGACTCCCGATATTTCCTGCAAGCCTCTACCCAATTGGAAGGGACAGGTATCGAACTTTTCAAAATGATGTTGCCCGAAACCCCGACAATCCCGGAGTTCCTGACACACGAACTAAAAGAGGGACAGACAGTCGGCCTGAACGGCGAGACATACAGCCTGGCAGATGCCCGCTCACTGGAAAAGGCGTTGGCGGAAAAAGAGATCAAACTGAATACAAACGCTTCGCTGATTGATCCGATCTGGAAAGAACGTCCCGCCATCCCTGAAGCTCCGATGTTTGAAATGCCGATTGAACTCAGCGGAAAATCAACAGAAGACAAACTGATAGATATCAACAAGATGCTACACAAGGCAGGAGCCGACTGCACCATTCTCTCCGCATTGGACGAAGTGGCCTGGACCTTCAATATCAGGGGTACGGACGTTGCCTATAATCCGGTCGTCATCAGTTATGCATTCGTTTCCGAGAAGGAAAGCGTACTGTTCGTGAATCCGAAGAAGATCCCTGCTGAAATAGCAGAACATCTAAAGAAAGAAGGAGTGACACTAGCCGACTACGGCATGTTGGCAACCTTCCTGTCACGGCTGCCGGAACAGACACGGGTGTTCATCGACAGCAAACGAACCAACGTAGCCATCTACAATGCACTGCCCAAAAGCAGTATCCTGATAGAAGGAACCTCGCCCGCCAATCACCTGAAAAGCATCAAGAACGAGACAGAGATAAAAGGATTCCGCAACGCTGTCCTGAAAGACGGCATCGCCATGACCAAATTCTATTTCTGGCTGGAAAAGATGCTTAAAGCCGGAGAAAAGGTGACGGAGCTGAGTGCCGCTGCCAAGTTGACGGCTCTGCGCTCCGAACAGCCCCAATATGTCATGGACAGCTTTGCCAGCATATCCAGCTACGGTCCTCACGGAGCGGTCGTACACTATTCTCCCACACCCGAAACGGACACGGAGTTGAAAACGGACAGTTTGTACCTGCTCGACTCCGGAGCCCAGTATCTAGACGGAACGACCGACATCACCCGTACGATCGCCCTTTGCGACGAGCCGAGCGAGCAAATGAAGAAAGATTTTACCCGCGCCCTGAAAGGCACTATCGGAATTGCCAAATGCAAATTCCCCGCAGGCATACGGGGCTGCTTGATCGACGCCTTCGCCCGTAAAGCTTTGTGGGATGCCGGCATCAACTATCTGCACGGAACCTGCCACGGCATCGGCCATTGCTTAAACGTACATGAAGGGCCGCAAAGCATCCGCATGGAAGAAAACCCGGTAATCCTGGAACCGGGCATGGTGATGAGTGACGAACCGGCCATGTACCGCCCCGGCGAATATGGCATCCGTACCGAGAATATGATCCTGATCCGTGAAGACAGTGAAACGGAATTCGGAAAGTTCCTCGGTTTCGAAACTTTGACGTTATGTTACATCGATACGAAGCTGGTTATCCCATCCATGCTCTCCGTACGCGAACATGCCTGGCTGAACAAATACCACCAGATGGTGTACGACTTGGTAAGCCCGCATCTGAACGAGGAAGAGAAGGCTTGGTTAAAAGAGAAAACGGCAGAAATTTAATCAACGGACAATTGACAATGGACAATTGGTTTGCCGTTGTCCTCCTTAAATTGTCAATTGTCAATTATTAATTGTCAATTAAAAAGTTATGGCTTTAATAAAATCAGTAAGAGGCTTTACTCCCCAAATAGGTAAAGACACGTTTTTAGCAGACAACGCCACTATTATCGGCGATGTAGAGATAGGCGAAGGTTGCAGTATCTGGTTCGGGACTGTGTTGCGAGGCGATGTAAACTCCATCCGGATCGGCAACGGGGTGAATATACAGGACGGCTCCGTCCTGCACACCTTATACGAAAAATCGACGATTGAGATCGGCGACGATGTGTCGGTCGGCCACAACGTCACGATCCACGGGGCAAAGATATGCAACGGCGCCCTGATCGGGATGGGCTCGGTCGTACTGGACCATGCCGTAATCGGTGAAGGAGCGATCGTCGCTGCCGGTTCGGTCGTACTGAGCAAGACCATCGTCGAGCCGGGAAGCATCTACGCCGGTGTACCGGCCAAGTTCGTAAAGAAGGTGGACCCGGAACAGGCAAAAGAGATCAACCAGAAGATAGCCAAAAACTATCACATGTACTCATCTTGGTATAAAGAAGAGCACTGACCCACTATCACGGGACAGGATAAACAATACAATTGCAAATGAAAGAGTACAAATACATCCTGCTGGACCTGGACGGGACGATTACAGATCCGATGATCGGCATCACCCGATGCGTCGAATACGCATTGAATCATTTCGGCATACAAGTGAATGACCTTCGCGAGTTATGTCCTTTTATCGGTCCTCCTCTTCTGGACTCGTTCCGGGATTTCTATCATTTCACAGACGAACAGGCCAAAGAGGCTACAGAAAAATACCGGGAACGTTTTGCCGACACCGGCATTTATGAAAACAAACTGTATGACGGCATGAAAGACTTTCTTGAAGAGGCAACCCAGCAAGGGCGCATCCTGATGCTGGCGACATCCAAACCGACAGTCTTCGCCAAACGCATCCTGGACTATTTCGATATCGCCCGTTACTTCACTTTCGTCGCGGGCAGCGGCCTGGACGGTTCCTTCTATACAAAAGGAGATGTGATCCGTCATGTATTGGAAAGCAATAACCTGACGGATCATCCATCAGTCGTCATGATCGGCGACCGCAAACATGACATCATCGGAGCCAAAGAGAACAGGCTCGATTCGATCGGTGTGCTTTACGGTTACGGTGACCGGGAAGAGTTATCGCAAGCCGGGGCGGACTATATCGTAGAGGATATCGCCGGACTGCGCAATCTGCTGTTCCATCAATAGCACGCCCATTTTATCAGATAGCGGCAAAGCACATCTCCGCCGAAGATCCCCACGCAGTAGAGGATTCCCAACCTGTAGCCTTTCAGGTTACAGGACACTTTCAATGCCTGGAACATCCAGACCAGTGCCCAGATCAAAAAGACAAAAGAGACAAGCGACAACCAGATTCCGACAAGGAATCCGGGCTGTTGCATGATCTCTGTCGGAGGCATGTTCACATCTATCTGTGCGAGTTTCTGCATAGGCGGCAAGAAGTTGAAAAGGTTCATGACGATCAACGGCAATTGTGCGAAAACGACCGTTCCCAACACATCGACCATCCGTATGCGTGAACGGGAAAGCAGCAATCCTCCCAAATAAAACATAACAGCCGGAATCAGCCAGACGGCAAGGTGCTCCACCGCATAACACCACCACGCCGGATTCGGAGCCGGACCAAAATGCAGCAACCCGTGATAATGCCAGCCGGAATAAAAAGAAAGAGCTGTCGATACCACCATTCCAGCCAGTCCCCAAAGCAATGCTTCCAGACCGGCAATCCGTTCAAAAGGATTAATCAATCCATAAAGATGTTGTTTGTTCATAACCTATTCGATTTTATTTAGTTTATCAATCAGATCGTCTAATACATTCCGGACAGTAGGGTAACTGACTCCCATATTCTTCGCCATATCCTTCAGGCTTCCGCTGGATTTGATGAAGTCGATTACAAACTGCTGTTCCTTATCCGTCAGTTTTGCCAGTACAGGCAGTTCAAATGTACCGCACACCTCCGTATCGCATTGCCCACAAAACATCCGACCCACTTTCAAAGGCGCGTCACAAGCCGGGCACTGCAAGGGGAGTCTTCTTTTGATCTCGTTATTCATAGATTTATTTCTTATTCTTGTTTATACTTGACTAAAAGATTACTTTACAACAAAAGTATTCAATAATTTATAAACATGCAAGAAATAATAAATATTATTCATTACAATATAAATATTATTCAAATACATATACAATTATATCATTCATCCTCGTTCCAACATGAACCAGGCAAGGGAGCTAAATGAGCCACCGAGTAACCTCCATATAAAGAAATTAAACTACTTTTGTGACAAAACACTTAAAAAACTAAACAAATTATATCATGAGAAAGAACAATCTGTGGATAACAGCCCTTGCATTCGGGCTATCGTTATCGGCTT
>OGRI01003362.1_pt1 | contig 10071 bp, 7 predicted proteins | sample 1553391 | NCBI WGS metagenome assembly OGRI01 (sample SAMEA2580052, study PRJEB22360) | human gut metagenome | reverse complement strand
TACCGTCACACCGTCCTTTATCACTGTAGAGTCCGGACTCTTAAGCACCACAGAGGATGACTGCTACATGTATAAGGTAGCTGATGTAAAGCTCACCACATCACTGATGGAGCGCATTTTTAAGCTCGGCACCATAGTCTGCTACACAGGCGACGTCACAAACCCTGAGCTTAAGCTCGTTCACGTAAAGCACTCACGCGAGATAAAGAGCTATCTGCTCAAGCAGTCTGAGGCCGCAAGACTTAAAAGACGCACCTTAAACACTGTGGATATCGGTGCGCACGGAGCAGACATGGCAGATTTGGATCATGATGGTATTCCGGATTCTATGGAATAATACAGCCGTTGCTGCGCAGCTGATTTTGCTCATATATGTACCTCCACATATACATGAAAAACCCTACAAAAAGCTCTATTTAAGAGTGCTGGTGTCATGAACTACATGTTTAGTCCAATGCCGTGGCTAGGATATCGGGAGGCACCTTCAGACGGTTCCCTTATAAAAGCGGATGGTGAACATGGCTCCTACGGGCTTGCGGTTCTCTGCCTTTACGGTTCCCCCTTGCCCAGCTATAATCATGCGTGATAAGGCAAGCCCGATCCCAAAGCTTTTGCCGTCGGAATCCTTGCCCTTATAGAAGCGTTCAAAGATGTGGGGCAGATCCTCCGGAGAAATGCCCGTGCCGTTGTCTTTAATTATAATTTCGGAAAACAGGGCGTTTTCGGTTGCCTCGATCTCAATCCTGCCGCCCTCGGGGGTGTGTTCCATGCAGTTCTTCACAATATTGCCGATGGCTTCGCAACTCCACGAAAAATCTCCCCGGAAAGCGCCGTCCGCATGGATGAGCAGCGCCTGCCCGCGCAGCTCCATGGGAATGAGCAGGGTCACACAGGACTTTTTGAGCAGCTCCTCCAGACTGACCTGCTCCTGCTTGAACTGCACCGTGCCGGCGTCCAGCCGTGAGATCTTCAGAAGTGTGGTGATCAGCCAGTCAATGCGGGAGAGCAGCTCGTAGAGCTCATGGATAAGCTGCTGCCTGCGCGCGTCGGTCAGCTTCGGCTCCGACAGCAGTCCAATCAGCAGATTGATAGAGGTCAGGGGCGTGCGGATCTGGTGAGAGATATCCGCGATGGAATCGGCAAGATATGCCTTTTCCCTTGTCAGCGTTTGCTGCTGCTCACGCAGGCGTATGGTCATCTTATAGATCTCACTGTGGAGGATGCTCAGCTCGCCCTCCGAATAGCTGTCAAAATCGATAGAACTGTCGCCGTGCAGAACCTGATTGATATCATCCGCAAGGGAAGAAATCCTCTGATACCTCTTGTAAGTGCTGATGCAGAAGACCAGCATAAGGAGCAGAGAAAGCCCTGCGGCTGTCAGCCCGGCGCGAATGTCGAAGAAAAAGCAGACGGCGCAGGCGGCTGCGGAGAGCAGCAGCTGCCACAGCAGTGCCTTTCGCACCTCTTTGTTTTTCAGCAGTTTGATCATGCGTCCACCTTATATCCTGTCCCGCGAACCGTCAGAATGATCTTCGGGTCGGCAGGGTCATCCTCAATCTTCTCCCGCAGCCGCTTGATGTACACCGTCAGCGTATTGTCATTGACATACTCGCCGGCAACATCCCAGATGGCGTCAAGAAGCCTCTCACGGGTAAGCACGATTCCCCGATTGTTGATGAAAAACAGCAGAAGCCGGTATTCCAGCGCTGAGAGGAACAGATCCCTGTTGTTCTTCACTGCCGTGCCCTTTTCGGTGTCCACCACCACATCACCAAGCTTCACCGTTTTGCCCATGCTGCCGGTGAGTCGGAGCACATTTCGGATGCGGGAGATAAGCTCTCGTGGGCGAAACGGCTTTGGAATGTAATCGTCGGCGCCCAGATCGAAGCCCGTAACGGTGCTGAACTCGTCGCCTGACGCGGTAAGGAAAATAACGGGGACATCAAACTCGGCCTTGATCGCTCTGCACGCCGCGAAGCCATTGCCCTCCGCCAGAGACACATCCAGCAGCACAAGATCCGCCTTTTCCTCCGCAAGCAGCTTCATGGCCGCCGCCTGCCCGGATACACTTCGCACAAGGTACCCTTCGCTGTTCAGATATTCGCTCAAGCTCGCAACGATAATTTTATCGTCTTCTACCAATAGTATCTTTATCATAGTCAGTCCTTTATTCTGATTGCCGCGGAATTACAACCACTTCCCGATGAAGCCATATTCCACACGGTTGCCATCGTCCCATTCTGCAATCACACGGTAAACAAAGCTGCCGCTTTTCAGATCGAACGCATATCCTCCGTCATACGGAAGAATGTCTGTGATTGTCTCAACCTCGCCGCCGTTTTGGGGGACGCATTGTATCCGCACTGTATCCGGCTGCACCTCGAAATATAACCAGACTTCATTGGACCTCCGGTGGGAAACCAGCCCTGCCCTGACTGCCGTGATCTCCGGCAGAGAGGACTCTTCGCCGATCTCAGGCCCGCATCCAATGATGGAACTCATGGTTCCATCCTCGTTTGGTTCCGGGGACTGCCAGTAGAAGGCGCAGGAGGATGCCGTGATTTCATCTGTTTCACCCATTGACCCGGACATCGCATTCACCAGAAGCTCCGGTATGGTGATTGGGTCGGAGGGCTGTGTCTCCTTGTACGGCAGATTCATTTTTACTTCAAACTCTACCCAGTTTGCCATCGGCTCGGAATACTCCGTGCCCTCCTCGTACCGGAACTCCGTCTGCAAGCGGTATCGTTCCCCGGCTATCAGGTGATACGGAGCCGTCAGGTCATAGGAGAGCTCGTTATCCATGCCGCTGGGAATGCTGTACCCGATGTCGGGATAATCAACCTGCCGTGCGGGCGTGACCTTTTGCCATACACCGTCTTTCATTTGATATAGCTCAAACGCCTGCCCGTAGGCAATCGTCTTGCCGGAATCGTTTTTCCAGCGCAGGTCGAGTCGGAGATTCATGCTTCCGCCGCCAATGCGCATAACCTCAAAGCCTACTCCATCGGCATCGCTTCCCGCGTCAAGAATGCGAAGCAGCTCGTTCTGCCGAAATTGTGGCTCCGGCTGCTTCCCGCAGCGATAATATGTCACCGCCGCAAACGCACATGCGGCAACGGCAATCAGCGCAAGAACGACCACCCATATCGCGGAAACCTTTCGTTTCATCATGGTGCACCTTCCTTTCTATCTTTTTGTTCTCTTTTTCCTGCGGCTTAGCAGAAACACGGCTACGCCAACGGTGGCAAGCACTGCCGCCACTACAATGATAAACTCCGTCGGCATAATGTACAAGCCCGACCACTTCGGCGGCTGAGGGTTCTCCGATTCGGAAAGCGTAAAGGTCAGTTCGCCCTCCGGCAGACCCGGCAGGGTCAGCGCATACCCGCCGTCAGTCTTTGTAAAGCCGTCAATGCCGCATTCCGTCATGTAATAGGGCGTATTTACCACAACTTCCAATTCCCCGAACTGCGCCCAGGTTTTTGCCGGGGAAAGCAGATAGGTATACGAATAGAGGCTCGGTGTATAGCCCGCATCAATGGCGGGATACAACGGTGCTGTCACCGCGTTTTTCAATGTCTGCCCCGGCTCCAGTGTGAGGGTGTACTCATACCATCGCATCAGTGAAAAATCTCCCTCTTCGATCTGGATCAGACCGTTTCCCCATGTTTCGGAACTGAGCCGCAGAAGCTCGACCTGAGCATTGTACCAGTCAGACTCCAGAATGCCGGAGTTCTCGTCATAGCCACGGAGAGCATAGTCCTTGAAGGTCATCTCGGAAATCTCCGGCGACACTGTGCCTTCGATAACCTTTTCGCAGGCGCCGTTTTCATACAGCGTCCATATAAGCTCCTCCTTCGGCAGCTCGCCGAAGATATACACCGTGATCGTATCGCCGTTTTGTACCCAGCAGGAAGCTTGCACCCCCTCCTTCAGCCGCGCTCCGCCGGTTTGCTCCTCGCACAGTACCCGCGTTTTTGTGCTGTCTGCATTTATGACAAATGCGGCGGTCGCCGCGCCGTATTCCTTATCTATGCCCGTGACGGAATACCTCTGCACCCAGACCGGCAGATCGGGATTGAAAAAGCTGTCGGAGATATAGCTGTCCGCCAGCTTCGGCAGATCCTCGTCAAGGGAAAAAGCTGTGTGCCGTGCCTTCAAGGTGTGCCGAACGGTCGCCTCTACTGGTTTTCCATCCAGCGTAACGCCGTATTTTAGGGTATCGGAAACATCGACCGGCCGACCCGTTGCACGGTCATAGATGTATTCTCCGTAATGTGGAAGATTACCGAACGGGAAAACCAGCGTGGCCGTGACCGCATAGTTGGCGGGATTGCGGAAGATATATTCTGCCGTGACTTTCCCGGTATAGGCGAGGAAGCTGTCCGTATCCGGATAATACTGTTCTGGAAATTCCTGCACATCGAAGGTCAAAAGCTCTTTGTCCACCACAATGGGGCAATCCTCTCCCGTCACGACCGCGCCCGTGCCGTCTGTGCCGCGCCAATGCCGCTGGGCGGAATTGGCATAGGCGGGTTGTATACAAACTCCTGCCAGCAGCAGGATTAATAGAACTCCCGCAGTTATTTTCTTTTTCACATATATCGCCTCCTTGCTGTTTGTGAATCCTATCCGCCAATTTCTCGGCTCTGATCGGGGTGAAAGTTCAAATCTTCCCATCGCTGATTTCAATTTTCCTTCCGCACAGATCGGCGTACCGCCGCTCATGCGTCACCAAAAGCACGGTGTTGCCCCGGCGGTTGACGGCGAGCAGCAGCTCCATGATCTCATCCGCCGCCTTTTTGTCGAGGTTCCCGGTGGGCTCGTCAGCAAGGAGAATCACCGGGTCGTTGATCAGGGCGCGGGCGATGGCCACGCGCTGTCTCTGTCCGCCGGACAGCTCACTCGGCAGATGCTTTAGGCGGTTCTCAATGCCCAAAAAGCCCGCCAACTCCCGCAGCTTTGCCTTATCCGGCTTTTTGCCGTCCAGCAGCAACGGCATGATGATGTTCTCCTCCGCCGTCAGAATGGGAATCAGGTTGAAGTCCTGAAAGATATAGCCGAGCTTCCGTCTGCGTATTCCGGATAGCGTCTCGTCATCGGATGAGCAGATGTCCACACCGTCTACCTCCACGCTGCCGGAGGTGGAATGCTCAATACCGCCGATCAGGTTCAGAAGGGTGGTCTTGCCGGAGCCGGACTGCCCCACGATGGCGACCATTTCACCCGGCGCAACGGTGAAGCTGACATGATCCACGGCGTAGATATCCTCATCGCCCTGCCGGAACACCTTGGTCAGATTTTTTACTGTAACTGCATTCATCGGAAAATCTCCTTTCAGCATGGTCATAGCGGACGAAGTACGCGCTTGAGTGAACGGTGTACGGGATGCCAGTAGGTAAACAGCAACAGCACTGACAGAGCCGCGTATACTGCGAGCATCCTGCCGTCAAGGTGCAGCGGGGCTTTCTGCCATACGCACAGCAGCGCCGTCAGCGGAAGGCTGATCAGAAACGGCGCGGCAACGGCAGCGGCGATCCCGTCCTGCCGGATATAGGAGCGGTACAGCGTCCGCTTTGACGCGCCCAGCCTGTGAAGGGAGCGGATCAGCGGGCGGCTGCCCTCGATGTAGTCGCAGAGCCGGACATAGAGGATCAGCAGGATGAACAGAAACAGTGCCGCAAAGATGTACCCCAGTAGCAGATACACGCCGGAGGACATCTCCCGCAGGAAATCCGACCCCGACTGACGGTTGGTGACAGCATACTCCGCGCCTGCAAAGTGCGCCCGCAGGGCGGTCTCCACCTGTGCGTTCATGGCAGGGTCGGTCAGGGCGATCTCGATGCCGGTTGCCGGCTCTGAGGCGATGATGTCCGCATACAGCTCATCGCTCACATAGATATCCAGCGCCCATCCGGACGGCTTCGTGTCCGTCAGCGCAGCCACCGTCAGCGCGGTCACATCCTCCGATGCGGGCTGCTTGATACCCCCGTTTACATCGCAATACGCTTCCGACCGGCAAAGCCGCAGTACATCCCCGACGCCGCGTTCCGCCTTGCGGCTGACGGCGATCTCATACTTGGAAAGCGTCTGAGATGCCGCGCCAAGACCGCTATACGGTCGGATGCGCAGCGGTGTCTCCACCTCCTCCGGGGACTCCGGCAGCAGGATGTAACCGTCCGGCTCATATATGGGGCGCGTCTGCTTCACACCCACCAGAGAGGAAACATACGCTATGTCCTCAGTCGAAAAGCCTTCTCCGTCATGGGAGGAACGGGAAACCTTTAACCCCCATTCCTCCTCCGCGCCCGTGACCTGCAAGGCAACAGTGAGGATGTTGAACAGAAGCAGAAAAACTGCCATGACGGGAACGGAAACAGCAAGGCAGGAACGGAGGCTGCGGTTCGTGCGGCTGCGCCACAGGCCGCAGAGGGTTGCCGCCGGGGTGAAACGCCGCCGAAGGGGCTTTCGTCCGCGCTTGACCTTATGCTCATTTTCCATATCATACAGCAGCGCCCGCGCAGGCTCACGGCTGTACCGGTGCAGGGTCATGCCCAGCGACAGTCCCAGTGTAACGAAGAAAACCGCCAGATGGAGCAGAATATTCATCGGCTCCACATGAAAGATCAGCCACGCAAGGCTGTCGTGGCGAATCTCAAGAAACGCCGTGAACAGTGTTCTCAGCGATAGGATAGAAATAACCACGGCGCAGGCCGCCGCGAGCAGAAACACCACCGCAAGCTCCGCGGCAAACAGGGCGCTGATCTGACGGCGGCTGGCTCCGCAGGCGCGGAGCGTCCCAATGTCAGAGGTAAAGCGCTTCAGGTGGCTTCGGTAAGCGGAACGCACCACCGATACCGAGAGCAGAATGATCAACATATTGACGAGCAGAAGGATTCGCTGCCCCGAAAGATGGGACGGATCGGTGGATATCCCGTGGGCGTATTCATAGCTGAACGCAGTCGGGAGTAGGGCTTCGTTGCCAGACGCTTCCATGCGCTTGCGGATCTCGTTCTCAAAAACGGTCACGCTCTCCGCATTTCTCCATTCCTCGTCCGACAGAATATGCAGATATATGGTGCCGTCACGATAACCGGGCGCGGACAGCCCGCGGATACCCTCAAAATAAGGCACATCCGCTTCCGCTGCGTTCCCAATGTGATAGGTTTCACCCGCGGAACGGGCAAGGAGATATTGCCGCGTGCCCCATGCATTGCTGTCCCGGTAAATGGAGATCAGCAGCGGCAGCAGAAACGCGCAGGTCAGCACCGCAAACAGCACCGCATGACGGCGGGGGCTGCGCGTGAATGAGCGCTTCATATAGAGCAGATAGGTCATAAATAAGCCTCCTGTTCAACATGGTTTATAAAATGACGACAGGGCAGCGACCTTGCTGCGCAAAGCCACTGCCCTGTGTATATGGCCTGTGGGCTTTGCGGTGTCAATCGCGCCTACGGGTCGATGATTTATGTATCAAATTTCCCTTTTATATGTCCTTATGTGGCTCCGTAATTGTCGCCACCGCCTCCCGCAGTTCCTCACTGAACTCGTCGAGATCGCCGAGTGTGATAACTCCCTCATTGATCATACGGCAGATGATTGGAAGAGGATCCGATCCTCTCATGGAGATCTGCACGCCGGCACAGCGTCTATCCTCATGGATGCGCTTGCATAACTCCCAAAACTTATCGGCTTCGGAACAGACGCCAATCCCGTTTAGAACTCCAATTGGATTGCATGCTTTTGCCTCCCCTTCTTGAACATCTGCAATCATCCTGATTGATTACAAATTCACGGAATAGAAAATCAAAGCGTCCCTGTACCACCTCATACACATCAATGTCCGGATATCCTTGTTTTAGCTCTTTATTGTATTATAGTAATGAGCTTTCCTGCACCCACTGCACCGATCAAGTGCGGCGCGCCCAACGCTCCGGTGTTTCATTTGCCGGCAGAAGTCTCCGTGCTCACTCCTCCAAAATCTCGTTGACTGCGTTATGGTCATACGCTGCCGCTTTCTTCCGCAGCTCGTTGGAACGCATGATCTTTTCGGACAGGCTGGCGAGGAAACACTGGAGCAGCTTGACACCGATGGCGGGATGCTCCTCCAGCAGAGCCTTCAACCGCCCTCTGGAGATGCACAGCAGCTCAGTGAACTCCGCCGCCGTCCCGCTGAGACGGAACACACTGTGGGAAAGGCAATTTTCTCCCAGGAAGCTGCCCGGCGTGAGATACGCAATCTCCAGCGGCGCGGAGCAGCTATTTGCTTCCCGGTTGGCAACAAGCCGCAGCTTGCCCTTGAGAACAAGACAGACCTCCTCATTGTAGTCGCCGCTGGTGAATACGGTTTCATGCTCATAGTAGGTTTTTACATGGCAGTAATCAAAGAAAACCGCATGCTCTTGCTCAGTAAAAACAGAAAATATCGGAAGCTTCGCCAATACAGCCAGAAGCTCCTCCCGGGTGAGTCTTCGGCGATGCTCCTTGTCGAGATGAATCTCCGGTGCGGAAATATTGTGCCTCTCCAGCACGGCGCGGACGGCGTATCGCTCCTGCCGTACAAGACGGATGAGCTTTTCCCATTGTGCTTGGGTGTCCAGATAGGCTCGGAAGGCGTCAAAGGCGGGCGGGGCATTGTGCTTGGCAATATAGATGTTCCGCATGGCTTCCATAGCAGCATCAGGATCGTTATTTGCAAGGTACTGCGATGAGAGCATCATGCTGCTTCGATAGATCTTCTCGTCCAGATCCGGCTTGAGAAATTCCCCGGGATAGGGGTCAAAGTCCTCCGGACTGACATGGACAAGATTCCCAGTTTTGTGCTGAGACTGCATTTTGGCGCGCTGATATACAAAACGGTAAATATCCTCCCGCAGACGCTTCCACTGGGGGTGGGACTTGGGCTGAGGCAGATGCTTGATGGACAGGGTATTATCCAGAAAGAAGCTGAAACCGAAGATCCGACTGTTTATAAGATAATCCACATCCTCGCCTCGGGTTACAAGGGGGTCAAAGGGTACACACTCGAAAAGCTCTCTGTGCAGGATCATGGCGCCGCCGAAGGCAAAAGGTGTGCGCTTGAGCCGCGGCCCGCTGCCGATGATCTGGTCAAAGGCTCGCGCCTTGCAGCCGAAGCGGTCCCAATAGGTCATCCACGGCTCCGGACTCACATCATCGTAGTATTGGCCCTTGCTGTTTAGGTAGTAGCCGGCAACGCCATGCACGATGTCTCCGTAAACTCTTCTGCCCAGAAATTCCAGTGAGCGCGGCACAAAGTCCGGCAGCTCGAAGACCTCGTCATCGTCGATGAGCAAAGCAGCGTCCGCCGTCAGGGTAGAGGCGGCCAATAGGCATATATTGCGCACATTTGAGTATCCGAACATGGACAGGAGCCGGACTCCCCGATCGTTCAGTCCGGCTTTTCTCAAGATTTCAGTTATCTCGCGCAAATCTCCCGCAGTGAACAGGTATGTCTCCGCATTCAGCTGCGCCCGAACCACGATACGGAGCACCTGCTCATAGGCCGCCGCCTCTACCTCCGGGGTGGTCGGACAAATCAGAATCACCAGCTTGAAGTCTTTTTCATGGAACTGCTTCATGCTGACTAAGGTGCGCTCCAGCGTTCCCTCCTGATCCACCGGAGTGGGATGGTCATAGACGGCGTCGCCCTCCTGCCAAGGGTCGCCTGTTTTGCGGCACCAGTAGGTGGGGATTATCATGGTTTTCCTCATACGACTCGCCCTCCTTAGCCCGAAAAAGCTCTTACAGCGCGTTGGTAGACCTGCTCCAGCTTTGCCACGAACTGTGCCTGCGCAAAATTGCTGCTGGCATAGTGTGCGATGATGTCACGCCGCTCCGGCTCTGTATGATGTCTCGTCAGTTCATTCAAAATCGCAGCGCAGAAAGCTTCCTCATCCTCCGGAGAGACCAATGTTCCCACTTGACTGTTGATAAACTCCGGCAAACCACCTTCATTGGAGCCGACAACAGGCAGTCCGCAGGCCATCGCCTCCAAGGCGACGAGTCCGAACGGCTCACCGCAGGGGGGCCATAAAACACATTCTATTT
>OGRI01003359.1_pt1 | contig 10080 bp, 6 predicted proteins | sample 1553391 | NCBI WGS metagenome assembly OGRI01 (sample SAMEA2580052, study PRJEB22360) | human gut metagenome | reverse complement strand
GGCTTCTGCCGTGGCAGAACCGGTTGCGGCATCTTCCCAATCGTCTTTGTTGTACTCCGGTGAGCCTTCTTCGATGGAGAAGGGAGCGCAGCATTTGCAATTCAAGGGACGCTTTATTCTTACCTCCGTAAAATCCGGCTTGATGCTGATAGACCAGCATCGTGCGCATATACGTGTGTTGTTCGACCGGTATATGAATCAGATTCGCCAGAAACAAGGGGTATCTCAGGGAGTGCTGTTTCCGGAAATGATTCAGTTGCCGGCTTCCGAGGCGGCGGTACTGGAAAGCCTGTCGGATGATTTGGCGGCAGTGGGCTTCGACCTCAGTCCTTTGGGCGGAGGCAGTTACGCCATCAACGGCATTCCTTCCGGTATCGAAGGACTGAATCCCGTGGAGCTGGTGCGTAATATCTTTATGGGCAACGAGCCGTACGTGCCCGGTACGCCCATGTATGACGCGCTGGATCACCTGCTGCGCCGTCTGTCTCCGGTGTTGCATATTTTGGAGAAGAAGCTCTCCGCCGGCAATCCGCAGCTCTCCGATCTGCGCGCTTTTGTGCTCTCCATGATCGGCGACAAAAAGCAACGGGATTACAACTGCACCTTGCAGTTGACTAAATAAAAACAAAAGCGGCATTTTTGAAGGGGGAATTTCTAAATGTCCGGCAAGACCATGGCTGCACCCGCAGTCGACCAAAAGCAGATTGGCACCGGCGAATTTATATGGTACATGGTGTCTGTGTTTTTCTATACCAATATGACCGGTATGGTGGGGCAGTACCGCAACAACTTCTTAGTGGATGTGGTGCAGATCAATCAGCACCAGGCGGCGCTGTTTAACACGCTGGTGAGCGTGGTGCCCTGGGTGCTGAACTTCTTTATTGTCATGTACATTGACGGCCGCGCCATTGGCAAGCGGGGCAAGTTCCGTCCGCTGGTCATGCTGGCGGCAGTGCCTATGGGGCTGTTGCTGTTCCTTAGTTTTTGGGTGCCCAGGGGCCTGACAGGCGCGCTGTTGATGATCTATTTGTGTACCGTGGGCATTCTGTGGGGCGGGATGAACACCTTCGGCAATACCATCAACAACCTGGCTGTGGTGATGTCGCCTAACTTGCGTGAGCGGGACACGGTGATGTCATTCCGTGGCATTGTTTCTGCGGTGGGTAACTCTGCATCCCTGGTGATCATTTTGGTGCTGGGCCTGATCTGGAAAGACAATAAGGCACTGCAATTTATTCTTTGCGCCGCTCTGAGCGGCGTGATGGGCATTATCACTATGCTGGGCGGTATGCGTGCCACGCGGGAGCGCATTGCCTATGAGAATGAGCGCAAGAACCCAATGGAGGGCTTTGGCGACATTTTGCGTAACAAGTATGCCTGGACCATTATTGTGTCTGAATTCTTAAAGAGCTTTCGCGGCATTGCCAACTTTATGGGCACCTTTCTGGCAGCGGCGCTGCTGGGCGATTCCAGCAAGTTTCTGCTGTTCGGCTTGCCCACCGGCATTGGCACCGCTGTGGGTATGTTGGTTATCAACTTCCTGCTGAAGAAATTTGACTCCCGGGTACTGTATATTGCCAGCGGCATCTACTCACTGATTGCCAACACCGGCGCGTTCCTGATCGGTTACACCTACTTTAAGCAGGAAACTTCCGGCGGTCCGCTCCAAATCGTGTTTATCGTATTCCTGTTCCTGATCGGCTTGCAGTTTGGTGCCTCCAATCTGCTGCCTAATATGTTCCAGGCAGATGTGCTGGAGGATATTGAGTTGAAGACAGGCAAGCGAATGGACGCCTCTTTGGGATTTGTCATCGGTATCTTTACCATGGTCAGCAGCACCGTTGCCGGTGCCCTGTCTCCGCTGATTCTGTACGGGGACAACTCTATTTGCGGCTATGTGCAGGGCATCCAGGACGGCACCCTGCAATCCCTGAAGACCAAGATCTGGATGTTGTTCTTCTACACCATCTTTCACGGTATTATGATGTTCCTGGCCGGTGTGCCCTTTTTCTTCTACAAGCTCACCGGTGCCCGCAAGGCAGAAATTCATGCAAAACTGCTGGAGCAGCGCAAAACCTACGATGTGGCGGCAAAAGATTAAAACAATAAAGAAACGCACCTTGCGATCCAACGATTGCAAGGTGCGTTTCCATTTGCCTTTTGTTATGCTGTTTTCGACTTCTCTTCTTCGTTGCCGTAGTGTAGCCAGTGACCTTTCCAGGTGTACAGTGCCATCAGCACTAAGCCGATTACCCAGGAGATGGGGTAGAGGATAAACACACCGTCGATGTTGTCATAATGGGGCACTGCCAGTTGGATCCAAATGATGCGGAAGATGCACATGGAAAACAGCAGAATGAGCATGGGCGGTATGCTTTTGCCGGTGCCACGCACAGTGCCTGCCAGCACATTCAGCGCACCCAGCAGCACATAGTAAGGGCAAAAGTATTTCATCGCCAACACACCGTAATGAATGGCGGCGCTGTCTGATGTGAACAGCCGCATCACCGGGTGGGAGAACGCCAGCAGCAGCGCGCCGGTCAGTATGGTATAAACGGTGCTCATCAGCAGGGCGGTCCACATACCGCTTTTGACCCGCTTTAGATTTCCTGCACCGTAGTTTTGGCCCACAAAGGTGGTCACTGCCATGCTGATACTCAGTACCGGTAATATGTTAAAGCCGTCCACCTTTAAGTAGGCGGTGAATCCGGCCATGGCCATAGCACCGTAGTGGTTAACACTGGTTTGCACCAGCACGTTGGAGAAGCTGATGACCATATTCTGTATGCCGGTGGGCAGCCCCACGCGGACAATGCGCCTGGCCATATCGCCGTCCAGGCACAGGTTTTTCACGCGGATTCTATAATCGGATTTTACCCGCAGCAGGTAGCTGACTGCCAGCAGGCAGGAGATCAGCTGGCTCACATCGGTAGCCACAGCGGCACCGGCTACGCCCATTTTGCACCCCTCAATAAGCACCAAGTCCAGTACAATGTTGGTTACGGAGGCGGCACCCAGGTACAGCAGCGGGCGGCGGGAATTGCCGGCAGCGTTGAGAATACCGGTGGCCATATTGTACACCACATTAAAGAGAAAACCGCCGGCGTAAATGCGCAGGTACAGCACCGAGTCGTTCAGTACAGCGGTTGGGGTGTCCATGGCCACCAGCAGCACCCGGCTTAGGGCGATGCCGGCCCCGGTGAGTATTACGCCTAGCAATAAGGCGATGGTGGCTGCCGTGTGGACTGCCCGGTGCACCCGCTTGGTATCGCCTGCACCTAAGAACTGGGAGATCACCACGCCGGCGCCTACGGACGCCCCTTGGGCAAAGGCAATCAGCAGGTTAATGAGTGCATTGCTGGAGCCAACGGCGGCCAGCGCATTGCTGCCTACGTAGTTGCCTACAATAATGGAGTCCACTGCGTTGTACATCTGTTGCAGCAGATTGCCCAGAATCAACGGCACGGCAAACACCAATAGCTGTTTCCAGATTTTGCCCTCGGTCATCAACATGGTGGCTCTGTTTTGTTTTTGATCCGATTTTACTTTTGTATCTTTCATAGTTGCCTCACTTCATCCGGCACTATTATACACCCGCATTTCTCATAGGTAAACCCTCGGGCAGGGGATAAAAACAGAGAGAGTGAAAAATTCGCTCTCTCTTTTCTTTATTATTTGTGCAGTTTTTCAGCCTTTTGGCTGCCTTTGTTGGCACTTTTTACCTGCACCTTTGCCAGGGAACAGGGCACCAGATCGCTGCTTCCCCACCCCCCCAAGGGGTCGGCGGCTCGACGGTCTGCTGTTTTTTTGCCCATTATCCCGGCGATTTGCGGATTTTGCATTGAAAAGTGCCGCCGTTTCCGTTATACTGTTATTGACCGCAGTTTGCCCTTTGGCCTGCGGCGGGGATTCTAAACATAAGGAGTAACAGTATGAACAAAGATATACCCATCTGGCAAGATATAGACACATTCAGTGTCAACACCGAGCGGCGCAGTGCCGCCGGCTTTCCAAAGGATGTTCGCACCGGGGAAGAAAAGCGCCGGCTGCTGAATGGCATTTGGAAGTTTAAATTCCTGCCTGGCAGCGATCAGACGATAGAGGGCTATCAGAACCCGGAATTCGACCCCTTTAGCTTTGACGATTTAGAGGTGCCCTCCGAGTGGCAGATCAAGGGTTATGGCACCCCCATTTATACCAATATCAATTACCCCACGCCGATCTCAAAGATTAACATTCCCCATATTGACGACAAGAAGAACCCGCAGGGTCTGTATATTCGGGATTTTGATTTGACTGAAGAAGAGCTGGCGGATAATGTGTTCGTGCACTTCGGTGGGATTAACTCCTGTGGCGAGGTGTATATGAACGGCACCTTTGTGGGCTATTCCCAAGATACTTTTGACGAGACGGAGTACGATGTAACCCGCTTTGTGCACCCGGGCAAGAACCGCTTGGCGGTGACCGTGCATCAGTTTTGCGATGGCAGCTACCTGGAGGATCAGGATATGTGGCGGCTGTCCGGTATCTTCCGGGATGTGAACCTGGTGTTCAAGCCCAAGACCTATATTCAGGATACTTATTTTTACAGCGAATTTGCAGAGGACTACAAGACGGCTCACTTCCGTATGCAGGTAGCTGTGGAGTGCCGGGGGACGGACTGCACAGATGCCGCTTACCGGGTGCGTATTTTAGACGCAGACGGCAAAGCCGTAGGCCAAATGGAGGCTCGCTGCCCGGTGCTGGAGGATGGCTGCCGGGTTACGGTAGATACCCCGTGGAGGCCCCCCATCTGTGGAGCCACGAGGATCCGTACCTATACACGGTAGAGACCACATTGCTGGTGGCCGGGGAGCCGGTGGACCTGCGCACCCATAAGTACGGCTTTAGAGAGGTGAAGATCGTCGGTTATAATCCGGACACCAAGCGTGGACCGTTCATTCTCCTGAACGGTGTGCCGCTGAAGATCTGCGGTGTGAACCGCCATGATTTCCACCCGGATTACGGCCACGCCGTGCCGGAGCGTATGATTCGCTCCGACCTGGAGCTGCTTAAGCGCAGCAATATCACCAATGTGCGCACCTGCCATTATCCCAATTCCCGCCGGTTTTATGAGCTGTGCGACGAGATTGGCATTTTGGTTATGAGTGAGAACAACCTGGAGACCCACGGCCTGGCTCAGCAGATTCCTGCCAGCAATCCCCAGTGGAGTGCCCAGTGCTGCTATCGAATGACCAATATGGTCAATTCCTTTAAGAACCACAGCTGTATTCTCTTCTGGTCCTTGGGCAATGAAAGCGGCAACGGCAAGGCGTTCCCGGATATGAAGCGAGCTGCCCAGCAGATTGACCGCACCCGGCCCTTCCACTATGAGCCGGACGCCCATTTGGAAACCAGCGATCTGTTCAGCGAGATGTATACCGTGCAGACGGAGATGAAAGAAATCGGCGAGAACAGACCCCATATCCACAGCCGCGCGCTTTGGAACGGCGGTATGGGCTATCGCCTGACTCCGGAGATGTACCGGGATAAGCCTTTTATCGAGTGCGAGTATGCTCACGCCATGGGCAACTCCATGGGTAACTTCTCCGATTATTGGAATGATTTTAAGAAGTACGACCGGCTGGCCGGCGGCTATATTTGGGACTTTGCGGACCAGGCCATTCGTACCAAGACCAAGGATGGCAAGGACAAGTGGAACTACGGCGGCGACTTTGGCGACAAGCCCAACGACGGCAACTTTGCCTTTAACGGTGTGTTCCGCGGCGACCGTTCACCCAACCCTCATTATTATGAGGTGGTTAAGTGCTACCAGCAGGTGGACTTTTCCCGGGTGGGTAACACCTTGCAGATTGTCAATCGATTTATGTTTACACCTTTGAGCGCCTTTGCCCTGCGGCTGACCTTGTCCGATGAGAGCGGTGTGCTGCAAGAGAAGACCATGGACCTGCCGGCAGCGGGCCATTTGGAGAAGGTGAAGATTGATATTCCCTTTGACCTAAATACCAAGAGCGAGCAGCTGCTGGACGCTTATTTAATTCTGAAGGCGGACGCCATGCACCTGCCTGCCGGTCACCTGATGGCCAGAGAGCAGTTTGTGCTGGGACAGTACGATTTCTCTGTGAAGAAGGAGACGCCCGCAGCAATCAGCCTGTGCAAGCGGGCAGACGCCTATGTGGTCAGCGGCGCTCATTTCAGTCTGGCTGTATCCAAGAAAACCGGCGAGCTGAGCTCTTATGAACTGGACGGTCGGGAGTGCCTGCGCAGCGGCGTGCGCCCCTGCTTTGGTCGTGCCAATATTGACAATGAGCGCATTGCCCAAATTCCCTTTGACTTTGTGCGCACCCTGATCGGGCTGAATGCCTTTAAGAACGCCGGCAAGGCCATGATCCCGCTGGAGGTAACAGCCACGCAAGGCAAAGATGCGGTGAAGATCACCGTGCGCTGGCTGTGCCGCTACCTGGATCAGGTAGAGACCACCTATGTGGTGCTGCCGTCCGGCCGGGTACTGGTGACCCAGACCTGTCGCAATATTGTACCCATGGATCTGCCCCGTTACGGCATTACCTTCCAGCTGATGTCCGGGGAGGACGGCGTGACCTATTACGGTAAAGGCCCCCACGAGAATTATTGCGACCGCAAGACCGGCGCGTACCTGGGCGTGTATCACTTTAAGAGCGCCGAGGACTTTATCCATGACTACCTGTATCCGCAGGAAAACGGCAATCGCTGCGATGTGCGCTGGCTGGAAGTGGGCAGCGATGTGAAGCTGCGGGTAGACGCTGTGGGTCGTGCTTTCGAGGCTAGTGTGCACCCCTACACCTTGGAGGAACTGGACGCAGCTAAGCATTCCTGCGACCTGCCCCGCCATGATTACCTGACGGTGAATATTGACGGCGGCCAGCAGGGTGTTGGCGGCGATGTGCCTGCTGTGGCTACCTTAAAGCCTCAGTATAAGCTGCCGAAAATGCAGACCTTGACCCTGCGCTGCGCACTGCAATTCAAAAAATAATGATTGGAGAGAACCGCCCCATGACCTTTTCCTACCACATTGATTACAAGCTGGGCAGCACCGTAAAGACGGCCACCGGCAGTAACGAGGACCTGCTTTTGCAGGTGCGGGAGAGCGATCACCGCTTGCAAGTGACTTTGCACCCCACCGCGCCCATACAGGTGCGCAGCTTTATTCTGGAGCTGCCGTTCCTGTTTACCCCGGCCAGTCGCTTTATGGCCAACGGCTTTCAGTCCTGGACGGACAGCCGGGAATTCGGCCCCACGGAGCGCATGCCCGGGCTGGGCACCGTTGGCAAATCGCCCATCGGCCGCCACTTGGGTATGCAGTATACCGGCGATTATACCTTTGTACCGGAGAAAAAGCAGGTGGGCGTGTTCCATTCTCACGGCTTTGCCTATGTGCGCACCGGCGACATGCTGGACTTTATCGGCTCCCTGACGGACCGCACCGGCTTTACCGTTATTACGGCGGATATGAACCGCAATGTGCTGGCTGTGTCGAAGGATCTGGAGGGGCTGATGCTCACGGAGGATTATCCGGTGCTGGATCTCTATATGCAGCAGGGGCATTATGACGCGGTATTTGACGGCTACTTTGCCGCCTTGGGCGTACGCCCCCGCCAAACGGAAAAGCTGCGGGGCTATACCTCCTGGTACAACTATTACAGCAATATCAATCACAATATCATCATGCACGATCTGCGGGCCATTGCCCCCTGCGCCGGGGTCAATACCTTCCAGGTGGACGACGGCTACCAGACCGCCGTGGGCGACTGGCTGGCTGTGGACAGCAAGAAGTTTCCCTTCGGTATGCGCCGGGTGGCCGATGCGGTTCATCAGCGCGGGCTGAAAGCCGGGCTGTGGCTGGCGCCGTTTGCGGTGCAAAAGAATGCCTATTTGGCAAAGAAGCACCCGGGATGGCTGGTGGCAGACAAAAAGGGCAGCCCCTTGATGGTGGGCGCCAACTGGGGTGGCTTTTATGCCCTGGATATTTATCATAAGGAAGCCCGGGCGTATATTAAGCAGGTGTTTCAAACGGTGCTGCATACCTGGGGCTTTGATATGGTGAAGCTGGACTTTCTGTATGCCGCTTCCGTTAAGCCCTTGTACGGCAAGACCCGCGGCCAGGTGGCGTATGACGCCATGGAGCTGCTGCGGGAATGCGTGGGCGAGGATAAGCTGCTGCTGGCTTGCGGTGCACCGATGCTGCCCAGCTTTGGCGTGGCGGACTATATGCGCATCGGTGCGGATATGGCCCTCAGCTGGCCTCATTCTGCCCGGCGTCGCCAAATGCACCGGGAGGATGTGTCTACACCCAATGCGATGCTCAACAGCGTGTATCGCCGTGGGCTGAACGGTCGGGCATTTTTGAACGACCCGGATGTGTTCCTGCTACGGCGCAACAATATCAGCTTTACCCCGGAGCAGCAGGCGCTGCTGGCTAAGTTTATTCAGCTGTTTGGTGGCGTGCTCTTTACCTCGGACGATGTGAGCACCTATAAGCCGGAGCAGGCCAGCCTGTTTGCCGATACCCTGGCCGATACCGCCACTTTAACGGATGTGAGCCAGGAGGGCGATGTGCTTACTGTGCGGTATACCCAGAGCGACCGCCCCTGTACCATGCAGTTCAATGTGTACACCGGCCAGATCTTCGCCTTCGGCGCAGACGAAAAGTGATTACAGTTTCATACAAAAAACACGGCTCTCCTTACAAAAAGGGGAGCCGCTATTTTTGCTCAAAGCATAAAAAAATTAAAATTTTTTCAAAAAAACGCCCTGGTGTACGCTGGCGGCGTATTGTTTTTGGCCGCGCAGTTGCCTACAATGGAAGTACAAATTTTATTTCTATTGGAGTTCAAAAGTATGAAAAGAGTGCTTAGCTTTGCCCTGTCTCTGGTAATGCTCCTGAGCATTACCGGCGGACTGGGCCTTACGGCGTATGCAGGAGACACCTATTATGAAACAGAGGATAATGATGAGTATTCCTCTGCGGATTATGTGCCGGTGAATTCTACCATTTATGGTGTGTGTAGAGAGTCAAATTATATTGCTGATGATGATTGGTATAAGTTCACTTTGTCCTCGTCAGCTAAAGTGAATGTGCGGTTTTCATTTGATCGTGCTGACACAAGTGGGTATTGGTATGTGACTTTGTATAAGTATAACGGTGGTGGCGATTATTCGATGTTAGACTACGCAACCGTATATGTGTATGATGGTAGCTATACATTTGCTTCTGAAGGGCTGCCTGCGGGAACATATTTTATAGAGGTTCAAGGCCTTGATTCTGCTTGTGATCGACAGTATAGCGTAACGCCTAAGTGCACTTATGTGTCCAATTGGGAAACGGAATTTAATGATGATTATACTTCTGCAGACCCATTGTCTATGGGCACGACAAGATATGGTACTTGTATAGATCAATCAGAGCTTGATCTTGACCGCGATTGGTATAAATTTGTTTTAAATTCTTCTTTCAATATTTCAGTCGTATTCACGCACACTAAGGCAAATGCAGATGGAGTTTGGTATGTTGATTTGTATAAATATGTAGGTAGTGGGGACTATTCAGTGATAGATGCCCAAGCCGTTTATGTAAGTGATGGCACCTACACCTTTCCGACCATGGGCTTGTCCGCCGGTACTTATTTTATACAGGTTTCTGGCTACAATTCCGCCCAAGACCGCCAGTACGGCGTAACGGTGAACTACTCTGTTGGCAAGCCGGGCAAATTCCGGGTGAGCAGTCGGGGCAGCAATTCACTGAAGCTGGCGTGGAACAAACCGGCCGGTGCCACCGGCTACCAGTTGCAGCGCAAAAGCGGCAACAGCTATAAGACACTGGCAACGGTAAAAGGCACTTCTTATACCCATAAGAGCCTGAGTGCCGGTGCCGGTTACACCTACCGGGTGCGGGCATACCGCACAGTGAGCGGCAAGAATTATTACAGCGGTTGGGTGTATATGACCGCTTATACCAAGCCGGCCACCCCCAATTTGACCGGCCTGCGTGCCACCAAGAGCGGCCATAAGATCAAGGCCACCTGGAAGAAAGTGGGCGGTTCT
>OGRI01003355.1_pt1 | contig 10094 bp, 7 predicted proteins | sample 1553391 | NCBI WGS metagenome assembly OGRI01 (sample SAMEA2580052, study PRJEB22360) | human gut metagenome | reverse complement strand
ATGCCGGGCGCAAGGGTCTTGCCACCGGCGTGATCGGCGGGGCGGTGGGCCTTTCCGGTGCGTTCCTCACCGTGTTCGTGCGCACGGCGGTCAGCGGCTTTGGGATCGTGCAGGGCATCCGGGGCGCGTTCTGGGCACTGGGAGCCGTCACGCTGCCCGTCTGCCTTGCGGGCAGTCTGCTGCTGCAGGACCCGCCGGAAAGCAGACAAAACCAGCAGGGGAGCGGCAAAAATGAGATCGACCTTTCCCCGTGGCAGATGCTGAAAACAAAGCAGTACTGGCTGTGCGCAGGCGCGGTGTGTTTTTCCACCCCGGCGGTGCTTCTGTTCAGCCCCATCATCCTGAAGCTGGGCGTGGAGCGGGGGCTGGACGAAAGCGCTGCATTGTGGAGCGTGGTGCTGGGCAGCGTGGGCAGTGCGGCGGGCCGCCTGCTGATGCCCATGCTCAGCGATAAAATTGGCCGCAGGCCCACCGATCTGCTGCTGTTTGCGGTGTCGCTGGGGCTTTCGGCAGGGTTTGCGTTTGCGCAGGGCTGGTGGGTGATCGCCTGTTATGCGGGGCTTACCTTCTGCTATTCCGGCCTTGCAGCAGTGCTGCCCGCCCTTTCCACCGATCTGTTCGGCCTGCCGCACGCAGGGGTGAACTACGGTTTTCTGGCACTGGGGCAGAGCGTGGGCAGTCTGGCCTTTCCGTTTGCAGCAAATCTCTGGGGGTTGGAAGCCGGGCGACACTGGCTTGCCGTGGGCGGCGCAGCGGCGGGCTTTGCAGCCATGTGGGTACTGAAGCCTGCCGGGCAGACACCGCGCAGGCAGGACACAGGAGCGTGAAATTTGCCCTCTTGACATAGTTGACAAAAACTTGACGAATGAAATGACAAAAGCATCCGAATTGACAGTTAGCAGCAGACAACTGCAAATAGTTTTGATGTTTTTTACCGGAAATGTATTGCAAAATCCGTCAGCTTTCTCTATAATAAAATCATGCGTGGTAGTACCGGCGTGGCGCGGAAGAGAGCGGCGCAGCCGGTCAATGCAAACGGCAGGACACCCCCTGCCAATGGCATCAATTTGTCAAAAGGAGAGTATGATTATGACCTATTCGCAGCAAGTACAGAATATGTGCCCGATCACCAAAGGTCCTAAGCATGGTCCGGCTCCCATCCCCGAAGAGGGCGCATGGGTCAAGGCCTATGAGATCAAGGACATCAGCGGCTACACCCATGGTGTGGGCTGGTGTGCACCCCAGCAGGGCACCTGCAAGCTGTCTCTGAACATCAAGAACGGTGTCATCGAGGAGGCTCTGGTGGAGACCATCGGCTGCTCCGGTATGACCCACTCTGCTGCTATGGCAGGCGAGATCCTGCCCGGCAAGACCATTCTGGAAGCTCTGAACACCGACCTGGTGTGCGATGCCATCAACGTTGCTATGCGTGAGCTGTTCCTGCAGATCGTCTACGGCCGCAGCCAGACCGCTTTCTCTGAGGACGGTCTGCCCATCGGCGCAGGTCTGGATGACCTGGGCAAGGGCCTGCGCTCCATGACCGGCACCATCTTCTCCACCAAGGAGAAGGGCGTCCGTTATCTGGAGCTGACCGAGGGCTACATCAACAAGCTGGCTCTGGATGCCAACGATGAGGTCATCGGCTATCAGTTCGTCAAGCTGGGCAAGATGATGGAGGATATCCGTCACGGCAAGACCCCCAACGAGGCTTACGAGAAGAACGTGGGTACTTACGGCCGCTTCAGCAAGGAGCAGGGCGCTGTCAAGTACATTGACCCGCGTGAGGAATAAGAGAGGAGGAACAACTCATGGCAACTTTTGAATCTATGGATCGCCGCATGCCGAAAATCGAGGCATGCCTGAAGGCCAACGGCCTGGAGTCTCTGGACGCTTGCAACGAGATGCTCCTCGCTAAGGGCATCGACTGCGACAAGATCGTGCGCGGCGTGCAGCCCATCTGCTTTGATAACGCTGTCTGGGCATACACCCTGGGCACCGCTATCGCCGTCAAGCGCGGCCTGACCGATGCTGCCGAGTGTGCTGCTGCCATCGGCGAAGGTCTGGAAGCCTTCACCATCCCCGGCTCTGTCGCTGAGCAGCGTCAGGTCGGTCTGGGCCACGGCAATCTGGGCGCTCGTCTGCTGAGCGAGGACACCACCTGCTTCGCTTTCCTGGCAGGCCACGAGTCCTTTGCAGCTGCTGAGGGTGCCATCGGCATCGCCCGCACCGCAAACAAGGTCCGCAAGACCCCCCTGCGCGTCATCCTGAACGGCCTGGGCAAGGATGCAGCTTACATCATTTCCCGTATCAACGGCTTCACCTATGTGCAGACCGAGTACGATATCCCCTCCCAGACCCTGACCGTCGTCAAGGAGATCCCCTTCTCCGAGGGTGAGCGCGCTGCTGTCAAGTGCTACGGCGCAAACGACGTTATGGAAGGCGTTGCCATTATGAAGAAGGAGGACGTTCAGTGCTCCATCACCGGCAACTCCACCAACCCCGTCCGCTTCCAGCATCTGGTTGCCGGCACCTACAAGAAGTGGGCCATCGAGAACGGCAAGAAGTACTTCTCCGTCGCTTCCGGCGGCGGCACGGGCCGTACCCTGCACCCCGATAACGTGGCCGCAGGCCCCGCAAGCTACGGTCTGACCGACTCTCTGGGCCGTGTGCACGGTGATGCTCAGTTTGCAGGTTCTTCTTCTGTGCCTGCACACGTTGAGATGATGGGCCTGATCGGCATGGGCAACAACCCCATGGTCGGCGCTACCGTCGCATGCGCTGTTGCTGCAGCTCAGGCTAACGCCTAAGTCTTTTCTAAGTTTCAGCGAGGGGGAGCTGCTTTCCGAATGAGCAGCTCCCCCTTTTTTGCTGATAGATGTCCGAACACAAGCAACCCGAATATGAGAAGGAAGAAACAATGAAAAAGAATCAGATCCGCAAGAGCGTGGCTGCGCTGGCCATGGCGGCTGTTGTGGGCGTCAGCCTGCTGGGCTACACCCGCGGCGAGGCGCCGGCCGCCGACCGCGAAGCGTTCCTGTGCGAACATCTCTGGGAGCTGGACGAAATCCCTTCGAGCGAGGGAATCCGCACCGAGCGGTGGAAATACATGCGTTACCGCTTCATCCCGGGTCGGGAGGAGCTTTACGATCTGGCGGCCGATCCGGAGGAGGCGGTCAATCTCGCCTCCGATCCGGCCTACGACCGGACGTTGGAGGAGTTGCGCCGGGAGTGCGACCGGCAGATCGAGCGTTACGTCTCGCTGCGCCGCCACTGATTCCGGGCGAAGGTGTTCCTCCCGAAAAATCCATGCCGGAGAACGGTGCGCAGCCGCGGCCGTACGCTTTTTCGGGGAAATCGGTTCGGAATGCTTTTCGGGGATTTTTCTGCCGGAATGAAGGCTTTCCCCGGATTTTCCCGATGGAATGCAACCTTTTGTGGCTTAAAATGTTCGGATCGTTATTCCGTGCCGGAACATGCTGCCGGCGTGCGGTTTGCATCTCTTCGGAAAAAAGCGTATCTTTATCGGAAGAGCCGGCGCCGGAGGGCGGCCGGCTCATCGCCCTCGGCGGCCTGCTGCCTGCGGGGCGGATACTGCCTGCGAAGAGATGAAAGAAACCCTATTTATTCACTTAACTCAACTGTTTATGAAACATTTTATCCTATGGGGTCTGACGCTCGCGGCCGTGGTGCTGGGCGGGTGCTCGGACGATTACGACGACACGGAGCTTCGCACGGGGTTGAACGATCTGCGGGATCGCGTCGCGAAACTCGAAACGCAGCTGACGAAGCTCAACGGCGAAATCACGACGATCGATGCGCTGGTCAGGAAATTGGAGAGCAATGTCTCGGTGGTGAAGGTCGAGCCGGGCACGGACGGCAAAAGCTACACGATCTACTTTTCGGACGACACGAAAGCGGTGATTGCCAACGGCGAGGACGGCGTCGCGGGCAAGGATGCTCCGGTGATCGGCGTGAAGGAGGAGGACGGCGTCTACTACTGGGCGCAGACGATCGACGGAAAGACGACGATCCTCGAAGTCGACGGGCAGAAACTACGCGTGACGGCCGAAGTTACCCCCCCCCGGCTGTCGGTCGACGAAGAGGGTTACTGGGAGGCGAGCTATGACGGCGGAGATACGTGGGAGCGGATCACGAATGCCGCGGGCGAGCCGGTGAAGGCCGTGACGGACGACGGATCGTCGATTCAGGACTCGTTTTTCAGCGCCGTGACGCAGGACGACGGCAACGTCTATTTCACGCTGACCGACGGGTCGGTCATCACGGTCGCGAAGCGAACGGATTTCTACCTGATCCTGCGCAAGGCTCCCGATGTGGCACCCTTCGTCTACGGCGAGACCAAGACCTATGAGATCGAGAGCGCCGGCGTGGCGGAGACGATTCTCACCAAGCCCGACGGATGGCGCGTGGCATTGAAGGACGACGTGTTGAGCGTGACGGCTCCGGCGGCCGACGCTGCGGGCTTCGAGGCCGAAGGTACGGTGGCCGTGATCTATTTCGACGGTGCGGAGCGCAGCTCGGTGGCCAAGTTGGGCGTCGTGGTCGACAAGAGCCAGACCGGCGTGACCGAGGGCGACGACTTCACGATCGACATCACCGAGGTGACCGACAAGAGCGTCACGGCGACCGTCACGCCGAAGGACGCTTCGATCTATTACTATGTTTCGGCTTACGATGCCGAGACGTTCGATGAAAAGGGCGAGGCGGCCGTCGTCGCCGAACTGAAAGCGATGTTCGATTTCTATGTTCAGTATGGAATGTGGGATTATTACAAAGAGACGCTGATGTCGAAGGGAACGGCTACCTATACCACGCCTGAGGCGACGCCGCTCACGGCCGGTGCGTCTTATTATCTGATCGCCTTCGGATTGGAGGAAAACAGCGAAGGAACCGCATTGATACCCAATACCGCCGTAATGAAGGTTCCCTTCAAGACGACTACGCCGGTGGTGGTCAATACCAAATACCGCGTCACGGTCGACAACATCACGTGGTACGGCGCCGGGTACAGTGTGGTGCCGAGCGACGACCTGCACTATTTCCACGGCATCGTCAAGAAGTCGGCCTTCACCGGCGGGCAGGGGCAGCCTCTGACCGACGCGGAGGTGGCCGCCGCCTATGTCAAGGAGTATGAGACTCGTTATTACGACGAGCTTTACATGGATGATCCGACGACGATCAAGTGGACGGATCTTTCTTCCTGCGGTACGCAGCGGCAGGTCGTTCCGCGCGCCTGGATCCGCGAAAACGAACTGGCCAACGAGGCGATCCGTCCGCTGGTCGCCGAGACGGACTACTGCCTGATCGCCTTCGGCGTCGACGGCAAGGAGCTGCGCACGGATGTGGCGAAGAAGGAGTTCCGCACGCCGGCCTTCACGCCGACCGAGGAGTGCACGTTCGACCTCGACGTGACGGTATCGCGTCAGAATCTCTCGATCAAGGTCACGCCGTCGAACAAGAACCTGACCTATATCTGCCACCTCGACAAGAGTGCGACCTATTATGAGTTCGAAAACGACATGCAGTATGCGGCCGACGACCTCTTCTGGACGAAATACAACCTCGAAGCGGGCCGGACGCTCTCCGACGAGCTGCTGACGGGCGACATCGAAATGAAGGCCGAGAATCTGTGGGCTTCGACCGGTTATGTGGTCTATGCCTACGGCTGTACGGCCGACGGGGTGATTACCACGCCGCTCACATCGGTCCGCGTATTGACCGAGGCCGGTTCGGATACGCCTCCGGCCACTGCCGCCAAGCCGCGTTTGGTGCGGGTACGGTAGCATCCGTTTCGGAAAATAAAAATCCCCGGCTCCTTGCGAGCCGGGGATTTTTACGGATGACGACGAGGGCGGGTCACCGCTTGTTGTAGAGGTTCATCGTGCGTTCGGCGCCGATCGAGACGAAGGAAAGAACGGCCTCGGCGAAGACTTTCAGCCGCTCGGGCAGCGCCTTGCGCTCTTCGTCCGACCACGACCCCAGCACGTAGTCCACCTGATGCCCGCGGGCGAAATCGCCGCCGATGCCGAAACGGATGCGGGCGTACGCCTCCGTGCCCAGCAGCTCGGTGATGTTTTTCAGCCCGTTATGACCGCCGGCGCTGCCTTTCGGTCGCATCCGAAGCGTCCCGAAAGGGAGTGCGATGTCGTCCACCACGACCAGCAGATTCTCCGGCGCGATCTTCTCGGCTTCCATCCAGTAACGGACGGCTTTGCCCGAGAGGTTCATGTAGGTCGACGGTTTGAGCAGCACGAGCGTGCGTCCCTTGTAGCGCAGTTCGGCCGTCGCGCCGTAACGGCCCGTCGTAAAAGCGATGTTGGACTGCTCGGCTAAGCAATCCAACACCTTGAATCCGATGTTGTGGCGGGTGTCGGCGTATTCGGCGCCGATGTTCCCCAGTCCTACAACGAGGTATTTCATCGTCCGGAATTTATCGGTTTCGACAATCGTTTCGGTTCCGGAGCGACAGCTACTGGGCGGCCTCCGCTGCGGCGCCGCGCGAAGCACGCGTTACGCGAACGGCGCAAACGGCCGTGGTGGCGGGGGTCAGGAATTTCAGGTCGTCCGATTTGAGGTCGCCCACGAAGATCGTCTTGCCCACGCCCAGCGTCGTCACGTCGACGGTGATCTCGTCGGGCAGTTTGTCGACCGGGCCGCTGACGAAGATCTTGCGGGTCGAGAGGACGAGCTTGCCGCCCACCTTCACGCCCTCGGCGTTGCCGGTCAGGCGCACCGGAATGCTGATTGCCACGGGTTTGCCCTCCTGCACGCGGTAGAAGTCGATGTGGAGAATCTCCTCGCGCACGGGGTGGAACTGCACTTCGCGCATCACGGCCTTTTCGGTCTTGCCGCCGATCGTCAGCTCGACGATATAGGAGTTGGGGGTGTAGATCAGCGGTTTGAGCGCTTTGGCGTCTACGCTGAACGATACGGTCTCGCCGCCTCCGTAGAGGACGCAGGGCACCTGGCCCTCGCGGCGGATGGCGCGGCTGGCTTTCTTGCCGAAGTCGGCGCGCGGAGTTGCCTCGATTTTGAGAGTCTGCATAAATTTTTTGTTTTTTAGTTGTTACCTCGGGCGTCGCTCAGGCCCGCGTTGCAGCGGGCCCCCTCGGCGCTTGCTTTCGTGCGGCAAAGATAGCGTTTTTTCCTGAAAAACAAATTCCCGCAGCCAGAGTTTCGTTTTCGGCTGCGGGAATCGGGAGGGAATTTTATTCGAATAGTCCGACGGTGCGTTTGGGCGCGATGTTCGTCCATGCGTTCAGAAAGGGCGAGGCCGGCCGGGTAGCATCGGGTATGTAACTGTATGCGGCAAGGTGCAGGTCGGATCTGTGCAGCTTGCGGACATTCGACACGGCCGGCGCGGCGGCAGGATGCGCTTTTCCCTGCTCATCGATCGTGAAGAAGGTTTTCTGCATTCCGGCGGTCACCTCTCCCTGTTGATTCAGTCCGTATGTATATGCCAAGTAGAGATTGCCGGGTGTGAAATTTTCGGGGAAAATATAGGTTTGATCGCCTTGCAGGAAGAAACCGTACTCCGTAAGCAGTTCTACGAGGGACATCTGTTCGCCGGCGGCCATTTCGGTCCATAGCAGCAGATCATCGGTCAGGTACTCCGCGTCAGATGCGAATTCGGCGTAATATTCGGCTTCACCGGCCATGCCGACATAGGTCATCTGCTTGTCGGCGGGAGATACCGTGACGCTCAAACCGTCGTCGGTCATGCCGTTGACGGTGATCGTACACTCCATAGGGGCGAAGACATCGCCGCCCGGAGCAAGCGTCTTGAAGGGCTGGGAGATGTAGACTTCGGTCGTCTGGCGGGCTTTGTTATCGAGTCCTACGGCCATAACGCAGTATTCCGTAGCAGGGTCGAGTGTGGTGTAGACGAAACTGTCGTTTCCGGTTTTGGTGACTATGCCGGCCGCTTTTTCAGGCGTGATCTCGATGCCGGCTTGCTCGGAGAGCGCTTCGGCGATAATTGCCAGTCCGTCGGCCATCAGTTGTGCGACGCCGGCTCCCTTGCGGTAGCTTTCGATAAGCGTCGTGTTGTAGACCTGCCAGAAATAGGGGGTAGCGGGATTCGAAGGTTTGATGGTGATGGTGGCCCCTTGCAGCGTGATGTCGGCGACCGTTGACGAGAAGGTGCAATCCTGCGGTTTGAGTTCGCCGCCCGGAGTATGGAAGGGGACGACGACAATATCGGTCGTGGGGTAACCGCCCAGGTAGCCGAAGGCTACGGCGCAGTAGTCGGTGTCTTCTTCCAGCAGACGGGTGAAATCACGTGTCACGTCGCCCGTCTCGATGCACTCGCTGATGGCGGATCCGTAGCTGCCGATGAGAAACTCGGCCAGTTTGTCAGTCGGGTATCCTTCGATGCGCGAGGTGGCGATGCAGTCCAGAAAGTAGGGATCGGCATTGGTGGTCGTCACCGAGACGTTGGCGGATTCGGGGGCAACGCTGACGGAGAGTCTGTTTTGGGAGGGCATGACGGCAGTCGTGGAGATGAAATCATGAAAAACGTCGGTCGTAATTGCACCTTCGGCACCAACGCCGAATACCACCACGGCATAGTCGCTCTTCGGTTTGAGGCTCCATATCCTGCCGGCATCGATCGTCTTGTTGCCGCGGTAGATGAGCTGATCGTCGGGGGTGGTCCAGTCGATTGTGCCGTATCCTTTTTCGAGTTCGACCAAGGTCTCGGCTACGGCCTGTGCAGTTTTTAAACGGTCGAAATCGGCGCGTGTGGTGATGCCGACGAAGTAGTTGCGTTGAGAGTCATCGGGCTCGACGGAGATGCGGAAATTCATGGCTTCGGCCTCGGAGAGCATAAGCACGAATGCCGGTGCGGGTTCAGGTTTCTCGGGTTCGGGCTTTTCAGGGCCCCCCTGTTCGGTTCCCCCCCCCTTGTCGGGATCGATCTCTTCGGGCGAATCGCCGCAACCTACGCCTGCGAGGAGCACGACTGTGGCAAGGATTGCCATCCATGTCCGTTTTTTAATCATGAGAGAGAATTTTAAGAGTGGAACATTTTATTTGTTGTCTCCAAAAATACGTTTTCGTTTTAAAAAGAGCAAATCTCCGCGCAATTTTTCTTCCGAATCGTATCGGCCTGAAATGTCGGATTATAGGCCGGTTGTGGGATTCGGACGATGATTTGTCGCCGATTCGATGCCATCGCCGCCGAATCGATGCATTCGTGCATTTTTCGGCCGTGCGATCGATAGTCGCATTTTTTTTCGTGTCGGAGCGGATGTCGCGCTGCGTATGCGGTCGATATTCGGCGATTTTTACTATATTTGTCGAAATTTATCGCCAAATGGAGGATTTTTTATTGCGGGTCGAACATGTTTCGAAACACTACTCCGGCCATACGGCGCTCGACGACGTGTCGCTCGACATCCCGCGCGGTTCGGTCTACGGACTGCTGGGGCCCAACGGTGCGGGAAAGACGACGCTCATCCGCATCGTCAACCGCATTACGGCGCCCGACGAAGGGCGGGTGCTCTTCGACGGACGGCCTCTCGCGTCCGCCGACGTGCAGCGCATCGGTTACCTGCCTGAGGAGCGCGGCCTCTACAAGAAGATGAAGGTGGGCGAGCAGGCGCTCTTTTTCGCACGGCTCAAAGGGCTGTCGCGTGCCGAGGCCGTGCGCCGCCTGCGGGTGTGGTTCGACCGGTTCGACATCGCGTCGTGGTGGAACCGTCGCGTCGAGGAGCTGTCGAAGGGAATGGCGCAGAAGGTACAGTTCATCGTCACGGTGCTGCACGAACCCGAACTGCTGATCTTCGACGAACCCTTTTCGGGCTTCGACCCGATCAACGCCAATCTGCTCAAAGAGGAGATTCTGGGGCTGCGCGACCGCGGGGCGACGGTCATCTTCTCGACCCACAACATGTCGTCGGTCGAGGAGGTATGCGACCATATCACGCTCATTGACCGTTCGTGCAACATCCTTTCGGGTGCCGTCGACGAGATTCGCCGCCGGCACGGCCAGAATCTTTTCCGTCTCGAATACCGCGGCGACGAAGCGGCGCTCCGCCGTGCGCTCGCTGGCCGTTGCGAGGTCGTGGCGTCGG
>OGRI01003349.1_pt1 | contig 10103 bp, 9 predicted proteins | sample 1553391 | NCBI WGS metagenome assembly OGRI01 (sample SAMEA2580052, study PRJEB22360) | human gut metagenome | reverse complement strand
AATAACATCATCTGCTTCCTTAATCTGCGGACGCTTGATTTCCTCAATACCTACCTGACCTGCCTTTGTATATACTGCTGATTTCCCGCATGGAAGATATTCAGCGTACTTTTATGTACCATGGTGCGGAGCACAAATGTATTAACTGTATTGAACACGGATTGCCATTGACAGTGGAAAATGTCAGAATCAGTTCCAGACAGCATAAGCGCTGTGGAACCAGTTTTCTGTTCCTGGTCATGCTGGTAAGTATTGTGCTGCACTTTGTGTTTGTGCTGGTTCCGGTTTACTGGGTAAGACTGTTTGGAAGACTTCTCATGGTGCCGGTAGTTGCGGGAATCTCTTTTGAGATCATCCAGTGGGCAGGAAGAACAGACAGTAAATTTGCGGACATTATGAGTAAACCAGGTCTTGCCATGCAGAAATTCACCACCAAGGAACCAACTGCAGATATGGCAGAAGTAGCCATCAAGGCAGTTGAGGCGGTTTTTGACTGGAGAGCCTATCTGAAAGAGGAATTTGACCTGGACATCCCTTATGAGACAGAGGAGACAAGCCATGCAGACTCTTGAGTCACTTCTCAAAAAAGGAACAACGATACTGAAAGATAACGGATTGGAAGAAGCCGGGCTGGATGCCTGGCTCCTTCTGGAATATAAGACCGGAAAGAACCGGGCATACTATTTTGCACATGGTGATGAACCGGTGTCTGATGAGACCGCAGCAGAGTATCTTGAGCTGATCGGCAGGCGGGCAGGACATATTCCTGTACAGCAGCTGACTCATCAGGCTTTTTTTATGGGCTATGAGTTTTATGTAAACGAAAATGTGCTCATCCCGAGACAGGACACCGAGACACTGGTGGAGGAAGGTCTGAAATGCCTTGAGGATGTGGAGAAACCGGAGATCCTGGATATGTGTACGGGCTCCGGCTGCATTCTCATAAGCCTTCTTCTGGAACGGCAGGATGCCCATGGTGTCGGTGTGGATGTTTCGCCGGAAGCACTGGAGGTGGCCAAAGAGAACGCCAGTCTTCTGAATGTGGAGAACCGGGCGGATTTTGTGGAAAGTGATCTGTTCTCGGCACCGTATTTTTGCGAAAAAGGTGGAAAAGAGGGTGGGAAATATGATATTCTTATTTCAAACCCGCCTTATATCGCGACAGAAGAAATTGAAACATTGATGGAAGAAGTCCGCCTTCATGACCCAAGGAAGGCTCTTGACGGAATGGAAGACGGGCTTTATTTTTACAGAAAGATCACCGCAGAGGCCGGAAAGTATCTGAAACCGGGCGGATGGCTTCTGTATGAGATCGGCTGCACCCAGGGGGAGGCAGTCAGTGAAATGCTGAGAAATGCCGGTTTTGAAAAGGTTCAGGTGGTAAAAGATCTTCCGGGCCTTGACCGTGTAGTGATGGGGCAGAAGCCTTTGTAAAAATTGTGATTCACAGGTATCAGAAACAGGAGGAAATACATGTTTGATAAACTGGATGATCTGCTGGTACGTTTTGAAGAGCTTCTCAATGAGCTGGGAGAACCGGGGGTAACCGATGATCCGGCGCATTTTCAGAAGCTGATGAAAGAGCAGAGCGACCTGCAGCCAATCGTTGACGCATATAAAGAATATAAGAAAAACAAAGAAACCATCGAGGACAGTCTTTCCATGCTGGAGAGCGAGAAGGACGAAGAGATGCGTGAGATGCTGAAAGAGGAGCTTTCTGATGCAAGAAAGAGAGTGGAGGAGCTGGAGCATGAGCTGAAGATCCTTCTTCTTCCGAAAGACCCTAATGACAGCAAGAACGTTATCGTTGAGATCCGTGGAGGTGCAGGTGGTGATGAGGCAGCTCTTTGCGGCAGAGATCTACCGTATGTATGTGAAATATGCGGAATCCCGCCGCTGGAAGACTGAGATGCTCAGCCTTAATGAGAACGGTATCGGCGGTTTCAAGGAAGTTACTTTCATGATCAAAGGTGAAGGTGCATATTCCAGACTGAAATATGAAAGCGGTGTGCATCGTGTACAGCGAGTACCGGAGACAGAGTCCGGCGGAAGAATCCATACTTCTACCTGTACTGTAGCCATCATGCCGGAGGCAGAAGAGATTGATTTCCATCTGGATCTCAATGAATGTAAATTCGATGTATTCCGTGCATCCGGAAACGGTGGTCAGTGTGTCAACACCACAGACTCTGCCGTACGTCTTACCCATATTCCTACAGGAATCGTAATTTCCTGCCAGGATGAGAAATCTCAGCTTAAGAACAAGGATAAGGCACTTCGCGTGCTCCGTTCCCGTCTGTATGAGATGGAACTTGCCAAGCAGCACGACGCTGAGGCAGAGGCAAGAAGAAGCCAGATCGGTACCGGTGATCGTTCCGAGAAGATCCGTACTTACAACTTCCCGCAGGGACGTGTGACAGACCACAGGATCAAACTTACCCTTCATCGCCTTGAGAATATCCTCAACGGAGACCTGGATGAGATCATCGACAGCCTGATCGCGGCAGACCAGGCAGTGAAGCTGACCAAGCTCAATGAACAGGAGTAATCGTTAATTACAGAGATAGAGTTCAAAAAACTATAATAAATCAGGAGGAAACGAAACATGAAAAAGACAGCACTGGTAATCATGGCGGCAGGAATTGGAAGCCGTTTTGGAAAAGGAATCAAGCAGCTTGCACCGGTAGGACCGAAGGGTGAGATCATTATGGACTATTCTATCCATGATGCACTGGAGGCAGGATTCAACAAGGTTGTATTTATTATCCGTAAAGACCTTGAGGATGAGTTCAAAAGAGTGATCGGAGACCGTATCTCCAAGATTACAGAGGTTGCTTATGCATTCCAGGAGATCGATGATCTTCCGGGAGATTTCCGGAAACCGGCAGACCGTACCAAGCCATGGGGAACCGGACATGCCGTACTGGCAGCAAAGAAAGTCCTTTCCGAGCCATTCGCTGTTATCAATGCAGATGACTACTATGGAAAAGAAGCCTACGTAAAAGTTCACGACTATCTTGTACAGGATCATCCACAGGATGGCCCGATGCACATCTGCATGGCAGGTTTCCGCCTTGGAAATACATTAAGCGACAACGGAAGTGTTACAAGAGGTGTGTGCCACATTGAGGACGGCAAGCTTGTCGGCGTTACAGAGACACATAACATCTTCAAGACAGCAGACGGCGCAGAAACAAGAAATGACGACGGTACAGCAGAAGCACTGGATACCAAGAGCCTTGTTTCCATGAACATGTGGGGACTGACACCGGAATTTATGGAAATCCTTGAGAAAGGCTTCATTGAGTTCCTTGGTGGAATCAAAGAGGGAGACATCAAAAAAGAATATCTTCTTCCAGAGCTTATCGACCAGCTGATCCATTCCGGAAAAGCAGCAGTAGACGTTCTTGAGACAAAGGACGAGTGGTTTGGTGTTACTTATCAGGAAGATAAGGCATCTGTACAGGCTGCATTCAAAAAACTTACAGATGACGGCGTTTATCCGGAAGGACTGTATCAGTAATAAAGGAGAGCATTATGGGTAAATATTTCGGAACAGATGGTTTTCGTGGTGAAGCAAATGTAAAACTTACAGCAGATCATGCATTTCGCGTGGGACGTTATCTTGGCTGGTATTACGGCAGAGATCACAAGGCGAAGATCGTGATCGGCAAGGATACAAGAAGAAGCAGTTACATGTTTGAGTATGCCCTTGCGGCAGGACTTACCGCATCCGGAGCAGATGCTTATCTGCTTCATGTAACCACAACTCCAAGTGTGTCCTATGTGGTACGTACAGAAGATTTTGACTGCGGTATCATGATTTCCGCAAGCCATAATCCGTTTAATGATAATGGAATCAAAGTCCTCAATGAGAACGGACAGAAGATTTCCGCAGATATTGAAGCACGTATCGAGGCTTATCTGGATGGTGAGATCGAGGAACTTCCGCTGGCAACCGGAGAAGATATCGGCTGTACTGTGGATTTTGCATCCGGAAGAAACCGTTATATCGGACATCTGATCTCTATCCCATGCCACGATTTCAAGAATATCAAGGTAGGACTGGACTGCTCCAACGGAAGTTCATCCGCTATTGCCAAGAGTGTTTTTGACGCGCTTCGTGCAAAAACTTACGTAATTAATAACGAGCCGAACGGAACCAACATCAACCGTGGATGCGGTTCCACACACATTGAAGTCCTGAGACAGTTTGTGGTAGATAAAGGCCTGGATATCGGTTTTGCGTACGATGGTGACGCGGACCGCTGTATCGCCGTAGACCACCGTGGAAACATCATTGACGGTGACAAGATTATGTATGTCTGCGGTAAATACTTAAGAGAAAAAGGCCAGCTGAACGGAAATACCGTTGTAACAACCGTTATGTCCAACCTTGGTCTTTACAAATCTCTGGAGCGGGAAGGCATCGACTATGAGCAGACTGCAGTTGGTGACAAATACGTTGCCGAGAACATGATGGAAAACAATTACAGTATTGGTGGCGAGCAGTCCGGACATATTATTTTCAGCCGTTATTCTGCTACCGGTGACGGAATTCTCACATCCCTGATGATTATGGAAGCATGTGTGGACCAGAAAGCCACACTCTGCGACCTTGCCAAGGAGATGAAGGTTTACCCGCAGCTTCTCCGCAATGTGCGTGTTTCCGACAAGAAAACAGCACTGGAAAATGAGAAGGTAAAAGCATCCATCGAAGCTGCAGCAGAGGCACTTGGCGATGATGGCCGTATCCTGGTACGTGAGAGCGGTACAGAGCCGCTGATCCGTGTTATGGTAGAAGCAGGAACCGATGAACTCTGCCATAAATATGTAGACAGTGTTGTTGATGTGATGGAAGCCGAAGGGCTTGTTGTAGAATAAGGAATTCCATGAAAAATACAAAGACCGTATTGATTCTTGCAGCCGTTACAGGAGCTTTGCTTCTGGGCGGCTGCGGCAGTGAAAAAACAAAAACATACGAGCAGGCCGGAAAAGATCTTTCCCAGGGAAGCTACAAGTATGCCCTGGAGGAGTACCAGAGTTCCATCCAGAACGGGGTAAAACTGGCACAGTCCTACCGTGGGGCAGGCATTGCAAGCCTGCGTCTCGGTAAATATGAGGATGCCGTGAATAATTTTACAGAGGCACTGAACTGCGATAATGTGAGCAAAAACCTCCGCAAAGATATCCTGTCCTACCGTGCTACCGCAGAACTGAAATGGGGCAAGTATGAGGACGCCATGGCAGACTGCCAGACACTTGGAGAAGATTTTTCCATGGATGCAAGCAGTTATTTCCTCACCGGAAAAGTTGCTCTTGCTATGGATTCCTACGAGGAAGCTGCGTCTAACTTCAAACAGGCTTACGGAGAGGATGCCACCTATGATATGGCGATCCAGATTTATGAGGCATACCTGGATAAAGATATGGAAGCAGACGGAACCAGATATCTGGAGGCTGCTCTTTCTTCTGAGGCCAAGGACGCTCAGGATCACTGTGACAGAGGCCGTGTCTACTACTATATGGAAGACTACACCAATGCAAAAAAAGAGCTCCTGGAAGCATCCAAGAAGGATAATACAGAGGCCCTTCTTCTCATGGGAATGGTATATCTGGCTCAGGACGATGTGGAAAATGCTCAGGCAATGTACAAACAGTATATTTCCGCAGTGGGAGATTCTGCCAAGGGATATAACGGCCTGGCACTGTGTGATATCCGGAACGGGGATTATGATTCCGCTCTTGATAACATTACAAAAGGCCTTCCTACTGCTACCACAGACGAGATGCAGAGCCTTCTGTTCAATGAGATCGTAGCCTATGAGAAGAAACTGGATTTTGCTACCGCACTGACCAAGGCACAGGAATATGTTGATATGTTCCCGGAAGATTCCGCTGCCAAAAAAGAGCTGGCTTTCCTGAAAACCAGAACGTCTTCGGAGGGCTGATATGGAATATTTTGAGGAAATACAGGACCGGGTCATCCTGATCGGGGTTCAGGCAAATCTGGGGGATGACATGGAAGAATCCCTGGATGAGCTTGGAGAGCTTGCGGCTACAGCAGGTGCATACGTTGCTGGCAGGATCATCCAGAACCGCGAGGCAATACATCCTGGCACCTATATCGGAAAAGGCAAGATCGAGGAGGTAAAAGGCCTTCTCTATGCCCTGAATGCCAACGGTGTGATCTGTGACGATGAGCTTTCTCCTGCACAGATGAACAATCTGGAGCGGGAACTGGAATGCAAGGTTATGGACCGTACCTTGCTGATTCTTGACATTTTTGCGAAGCGTGCCGTGACAAGCGAAGGTAAGATCCAGGTAGAGCTTGCACAGCTCCGTTACCGTTCTGCACGTCTTGGGACTTCGTTCTTCCCTTTCACGACTTGGAGGAGGAATCGGTACCAGAGGCCCCGGTGAGAAGAAACTGGAGACAGACCGCCGTCTGATCCGAAACCGGATCTCCGCACTGAAGCAGGAACTTTCCCAGGTGGAAAAGCACAGGGAACTGCTCCGTTCCAGAAGAGCGGCAGGAAATCTGAAGACTGCGGCTATTGTCGGCTACACCAATGCGGGAAAATCCACGCTTCTGAATACACTGACCGGTGCGTCGGTGCTTTCGGAGGATAAGCTTTTTGCCACGCTGGACCCCACTACACGTCTTTTGACACTGGATGACGGGCAGCAGCTTCTTCTTACGGATACCGTAGGATTTATCCGAAAACTTCCACATAATCTGGTAGAAGCCTTCAAGAGTACCCTGGAAGAAGCCAAATATGCGGACTACATCATTCATGTAGTAGATGCGTCCAATCCCCAGGCGGAGATGCAGATGCATATCGTATATGAGACCCTGAAAGAGCTGGGTGCCCTTGGGAAAAAGACAATCACACTTTTTAACAAGCAGGATCGTGTTTCCGGGGAGAGTCTCCGGGATCTCCGTGCAGATCATACGCTGAAAATTTCCGCACGGACAGGAGAGGGACTTGGAGAATTTAAACAGCTTCTTTCGGAGATTCTTGCAGAAGGCCAGATTTATATGGAGCGGCTTTTTCCATATTCAGAAGCAGGTCAGATCCAGCTGATCCGTGAGTATGGACAGCTTCTTTCGGAAGAATATACAGAAGGCGGAATCGCTGTAAAAGCAAGGGTTCCGCGGGAAATCTATCCGAAAGTCACATAATGTTAAAAAAACTACTCAGTACCATATATAGTACCGTGAACAAAATGGACACTATATATGGTGCTTTTTGTGTTGACGCAAAGAGGTGTGTCTGATACAATAAGCCTACAGCGCTTTGAACATAGATCGTGAAACGGGGTATGTTCATGGGCAGGTAAGTGAGGCGGAACGGGAGTGTCCGCTTTATAAATACATGCATGAGGGAGGCATTTTTCTTATGTTTCAGGTAGTAAAAAGAGACGGTGAATTAGACGAATTTAAGATGGGGAAGATCACCGCGGCAATTGATAAGGCGTTTGATGCCAAGGGCAAGAATTACAGCCCGGATATGATCGATCTTCTGGGACTTCGTGTTACAGCGGATTTTCAGAATAAGATCGAGAACAACCGGATCTCTGTGGAAGATATCCAGGACAGTGTGGAGAACGTACTGATCCAGGCAGGATATTCCGATGTTGCCAAGGCGTATATCCTTTATCGCAAGCAGCGTGAGAAGATCCGCAATATGAAATCCACTATCCTTGACTATAAAGAGATCGTAAACAGCTATGTGAAGGTTGAGGACTGGCGTGTAAAAGAGAACTCAACAGTAACCTATTCCGTAGGAGGACTGATCTTAAGCAACTCCGGAGCAGTTACTGCCAATTACTGGCTGTCTGAGATCTATGACAATGAGATCGCGGAGGCACACAGAAATGCGGATATCCATATCCACGATCTGTCCATGCTGACTGGATACTGTGCAGGATGGTCCCTGAAACAGCTGATCCGTGAGGGTCTTGGCGGAATCGAGGGTAAGATCACTTCCGCACCTGCCAAGCATTTAAGCGTACTCTGCAACCAGATGGTCAATTTCCTGGGAATCATGCAGAACGAGTGGGCAGGCGCACAGGCATTTTCATCTTTTGATACCTACCTGGCTCCTTTTGTAAAGGTAGACAACCTTTCCTATACAGAAGTAAAGAAATGCATTGAGTCTTTTGTATACGGCGTAAATACTCCGAGCCGCTGGGGAACTCAGGCACCATTTTCCAATATCACTCTGGACTGGACTGTTCCGGACGACCTTGCAGAACTTCCGGCAATCGTAGGCGGCAAGGACATGGACTTCAAGTACAAAGACTGTAAGAAAGAGATGGATATGGTCAATAAGGCATTTATCGAGACCATGATCGAGGGAGATGCCAACGGACGTGGATTCCAGTATCCGATCCCGACCTATTCCATCACAAAGGAATTTGACTGGTCCGATACCGAGAATAACAGACTTCTCTTTGAGATGACTTCCAAGTACGGTACACCGTATTTTTCCAACTATATTAACAGTGATATGAAACCAAGCGACATCCGCAGCATGTGCTGCCGCCTCCGCCTGGATCTCCGTGAGCTCCGCAAAAAGAGCGGCGGTTTCTTCGGTTCCGGTGAGAGCACAGGTTCTGTAGGTGTTGTAACCATCAATATGCCACGTATCGCATATCTTTCCAGAACACCGAAGGAATTTTATCAGCGTCTGGATCATATGATGGATATCTCCGCGAGATCTCTTCACATCAAAAGAGATGTGATCAGCAGACTTCTGGATGAGGGACTGTATCCGTACACCAAGAGATATCTCGGAAGCTTTGAGAATCATTTTTCCACCATCGGTCTTGTGGGAATGAACGAAGCGGGCTTAAATGCATGTTGGCTGAAAAAAGACATGACAGATCCGGAAACCCAGAAGTTTACAAAAGAGGTTCTGGAGCATATGAGAAACCGTCTTTCTGACTATCAGGAGCAGTATCCGGGAGAGCTTTTCAATCTGGAGGCAACACCGGCGGAATCCACCGCATACCGCCTTGCCAAACACGACAGAAGCCGTTATCCGGATATCAAGACAGCAGGAAAAGAGGGCGATACTCCGTATTATACAAACAGCTCTCATCTGCCGGTTGATTATACTGCGGATATTTTTGACGCACTGGATATTCAGGACGATCTGCAGACACTGTATACATCCGGAACTGTATTCCACGCATTCCTGGGAGAGAAGCTTCCGGACTGGAAGGCAGCAGCGTCTCTGGTACGTAAGATCGCGGAGAATTATCGTCTGCCATATTACACCATTTCTCCGACTTATTCCGTATGTCAGGAGCATGGCTACATCAGCGGCGAGCATTTCACCTGCCCGAAATGTGGAAAGAAGGCCGAGGTTTACAGCCGTATCACCGGATACTACCGTCCGGTACAGAACTGGAACGATGGTAAAACACAGGAGTACAAGAACCGTACCCTCTATGATATTACCCATTCCCAGCTGAAAAAAGTACACACCAGCATGATGACCATGAAAGGTGATGAGGTTGAGATCCAGCCGGTGGCATCTCACAAATATCTCTTCACAACCAGTACTTGTCCGAATTGTCGTATGGCAAAGAAAATGCTGGAAGGCGAAGAACTGGAGATCATCGATGCCGAGCAGAATCCCGAACTTGTCAAGCAGTACGGGATCCGTCAGGCGCCTACACTTGTGATCACTGACGGGGCACAGGTTAAGAAGTATGTGAATGCTTCTAATATACAGAAGTATGTGGACGAAGAGCTGGATTGAGCTCTTCAGGGCAACTGCAATTATTGAAATGGATGGCTGGACGCATGTCTGTTGGATGTGCGTTCGGCTTTTTTATATGTTATTTTTGTTTTTGGGAAAGGTGGTTGACATTTTGGGTTGTGATGGTATACTTATATTTGAAATTTAGTAATTAAAAGCGTTACGCTTTAACGTATTAATGTGAATGTATCGCTGTGCTACATCGTGGGGAGATCCGGGAATTGTTTCCCGGCGGAAATATGCGAGGGGGAAAGCACTCAGAGTTGCGAAGCCCGCTTTTCCCCCTCGCGCTCCCCCTTTCCGGGCACGCATTTTGAGGCGTACGTT
>OGRI01003348.1_pt1 | contig 10103 bp, 10 predicted proteins | sample 1553391 | NCBI WGS metagenome assembly OGRI01 (sample SAMEA2580052, study PRJEB22360) | human gut metagenome | reverse complement strand
GCATTTCCAAAACCTACCGCAACGGGGCAATCAGCACGATAGGCACGTATGCCGGGCTGAACCTGCTGGTGCACAGTGAGTACAACTGGTGCGGGACATTCGACCGCAATGTGTTCCTCGTCGAGGGCCCGAGCGGGCTGAAATACCGCTGCGGCCAGTACGGAGCGTTGCTTTTGGGTTTCGCGGAAACGTCCCGCTATCCGGAGATCACGCTAAACAGGCTTCCGTTCATGATCGAGGAGCAGCGGCGGAAGATCGCCCGGCTGGAGAGCGAGCTACCCGCTCTGGAGGCGATCGTGGCCCGCACATGGGGTAAGACGGACGAACTGTCGCGGCTCCGGCAGGAGTGCCGGGCGTTGCAGCAGCGTATCGATGAGGGCCTGAAAGAGGCGGAGCGCACGCAGAAACCCCTTGCCGAATGCGGGGCCAGCGACAAAGCTGCCTGATCGTAATTCATATATCCAACCGTTCCCTCTGTCCGGTCGCAAGACCCGGCAGGGGGATTTTTCTGCCTTCCGGTTTCCCTGCGCCGTCCTTTTTTACGGCTTTCGGCCCTTATTTCCCTCCTGTTCTACCTTGTGTCATTCCTCCTCTTCTATCCCGCCTTCCATCCCTCCTTTTATAGAGAGGACCCTCCGTCGCAATGCAACGGCCGAAAAGCCGACTCTTTTCCCCGCAAAGTTGATTGCATCGGCGGTATTCGCGCAAGGCGGATCTGCGATTTCCTTGTGAAAAATCTTCCTTCTCATGGCCTTCGAAGCGTATTTTTCCGGGAATCCTTGCTCAAAAAACTCGATGCAGAAACCGGGCGGAAAAAAGAATCGGACTTTCCGGCGATTGATTGGACCGGAGGGAAAGAAAGAAACTTCAAAACGATTGAGTATATGAAAAGAGATTCGCTTTTTGACAAATGGTTCGCCTTCAATTATGAGCGGTTACGGGCCGTATTCGGACGCTATCTGAACGAGGACGCCTTCCACGACGCCTATCTGGCGATGAAAAAGACGTGCGCGTTTTCAGACGTCGCGGTCGAACGTTTCGAGCCTTATTTTTTCGGCGTGTACAAGAAATGTAAATCCATGTGCCTGCGCGGCGAGAGCCGTTACTGCCACCCCGACAAGGAGCATTTCTTTTTGCTCCGGCCGGAAGAGGAAACCCCCTCGGCCGAGGCGCTGGCGGCCTCCGACAGGCTTGCCTACGACATCCTGCTGTTCGTGCGGAATAAATACCCGAAAAGGGACTACGAACTTTTCCGGCTGAAAGAGTACGAGGCGCAGTGCTCCTTCCGCAGCCTCTCCGCCTATGCGGGGATTTCCGCCAGCGCCGTGCGGCAGAGGATAGGCGGTATCGCCGACGCCCTGCGGAGCCATCCGGGATTTTCCCGCCGCTACGCTTGTGTGAATATGTAATTCGTTTAACCTTAGATAATTCCGAAAAAATGAAATTGGTAATCTACAACACCGCCAACAGTCGCACGGCCGAAGACCGCATCGGCCGCCGAAGCATCCGTTTCAACAGCGTAAACGGCAATATGTACCTCTCTTTGCACCTGACGAAGGACTTGAACGTCAAGCCCGGCGACCGTCTGGAGTTCGCCCGCGACGAGGACGATCCCAAAGCGTGGTTCCTGCGCAAGACGACGGATAAGCAGGGCTTTCCCCTGCAATCCAACGGAGGCGGCATCCGCCTGCACAACAAGTTCGTTTGCCAAACTGTGCTGGACACGGTGAAAATCAAGGGGAGCGCGGTTTTTTTTGTGTCGAAAAAGGTTGAAAAATCAACTCTACCGATGTGCCGCGTTCTTCGGGCTTTATGCTTACGGTTTCATACACGAATGCGGGCGAAACCACGACCGCAGGATGCGTCCCCATTCCTTTCTCTTTTCTCCCTCATATCGGAATCCGGTTCTCCCGGCTACCGTCCGATTCCTCGGTGGCGTGCTACGTCGGACATGTTTTCTATCCGGTAGCCCGTTTCCTCTTTTATCCGGCTGCACCAATATCCGCTGACGCCTGCCCGTTCCGCATACCGGTCGTAGTCGGAAACGACGCCGATGGCTTTTTCTATGATGGCGTCAGCCCCCTTGATGTTGTAACGCCCGGCCAGTTCCAGCAGGTCGCCTCGTCCGATGTCGGAGTTCTTGTTGCCTATGGTCATGCAATGGCGGTTCATATAACCCGGTGCGGACGGATCAACGGAAAACGTGAAGTCGTATGCCGGCGCGGCATGCCACACCCCGTCGTCGCCCATCAGGAAGCCGAAATTCTTGTTGTGGTCGTCCACGTTTCCTCCCAGCACATTCATGACCGTCAGAAGAAACAACTGCTTGAGTTCTGCCGGCAAAATGCCGATACGGCAGGCGGTGTCGAACAGGCTTTCGTAACTGTCGGAAGAGGGCTGCATGGCGGCCAACGTCTGCACATGTACCTTTTTCCCTCCCCGGCGGTCAAACCGTTCGGTCAGGAAATGGGCGGTCTGCTCGCCCTCCACCAGATACGACGGCATCATGTTCAGCCCGGCATCCTTCGCCATGAGATAATAGCTGTACTCAATGCGCGTAGTGGGAATATCCGAATGCTCGTCGAACTTGATAATCATGGGGATGTATCCGGGCTGTGGGGGCGCTACCTGACCGGAGTAGCATTCGTGCGTTTCCGGATTGAGGTTGATGATCGCTTTCGGCCTGCGTCCTCCGGCGGACGTACCTACCTTGAACAGGCTCTCGATCATGAAGTCCGGCTGTATCTCGACCTTGAAGTCCTTCGCCTCGTTCAACGCCGATTGGGCCAGCTTGTAGAGGTCGGCTATCTCGACCTTGAACGGTTGTTCCATCTCTTCGGCTGCCGGAGGCAGAAATTCCAGCGCCCCCATGCCCCGCCTGCCGATATACGCCAGACGGTCGAGGGCCGACAGTTTCCGTGTGCTGATGCTATGGGCTTTTGCCCATTCGTTGAATACCTTGTTTCCCCAGTGGTCCGGCAATGAGTCCGCAATGAAAGAGGGCAGGCCGCCGAAGAGCTTCTCCTCTTCGGCATACACGGGCAGGCCGTTCTGTACGGAAGCGCTGCGGATAGAGGCACGCAAGGGGGCGATGTCGTATCCGCTGCCGAGAAAATCACGGTCGAAATAGAAACATATCTTTTCCGTGTATTTCTCCTCGTAGGCGACCAGGGTGCCGACTTTCCGGTTCCATAAAAAAACATCAAGATTCCGTACCATCGCTGTTCCTCCTTACTCTTTTAGGTATGAACTTGTTTATCTGTTTCAATGCCATCGGGGGCATGGGCAGTTCCGGCAGCAGCTCGCGTAAACGCTGTTCCATTCCGACTGCACGCAGCAGCGAAATGAAATTGTTGAGCGTGATGTTCCTATTCGCCCCTTGTTCGAGGTGGCAGATGGTGGTCAGGCCCACTCCCGACCTCTCGGCCAGCTCCTTCTGGCTCATTCGCGCCGCGAGGCGATACTCCTTCAGGCGTTGGAACAGAAGGGCTATAATGTCCTGATTGCTGATATAATCGTCCCTGTTCATGTAGTCATATATTGCTACTTCTTTGCAAATATACAAATAAATATCTATATATAACTACTATTGGTGTCATTTCTTTCCAATAGCCCGTGCTCGTCCTTATTTTCCGCTATCATTAAAAATGGTTTTATCAGCCGGACTATTATATACTATCAGGCAGACAGGTTCGAGCATTCATCTCAAAAATGGAAGAAGCGGGTATTATACAGAAAGAGAGTGCAGGCAAATATACCCGTTATGCAAAAACACAAGAATTTCCCTCATTCAATTGATGTCCGCAAGAGCCGCTTTTTTGTCCGCAAGACTTTTATAATGGATTGAAGTTACAAAAACACCTGCAATACTCACGATGATATTGCAGGTGTTTCACATTTTTATTGCCCTCATATCTGAATCCGACGGCTATTTCGCCCCACGCTTGTTCTGTATGTCTTTTATCATCTCCTTCACTTCCTGACCCACCTGCACGAAATTCTTGTACAGAATGCGCTCCCGTTCCTCTCTCGACTTGAAGGTGTAGAACTTCGGCAGCGGCACATAGGCAGCTTCTTCTTTCTTGATTTCCGCCATGTCAAAGTCGGTCTTGCAGAAGAACTTCGAAGTCTTGAACTCCTCGCTCTCCTGGATGTTCATCGCTCCGCCCAGACCCGTTTTCGTCTTCACGAAATCCCTCGCCGTCTGCCCGCAGATCCAGCCGGTTGACATATCCGAGATTTTCGATGCCGGCACGAGACTGTCCATGTTTTCATTGAGGTTGATCGAGGTCTTGTCCCGGTCGATGGTCACGCCCTTCTTGATTTGCACCACCTTGCCGAATATGTCGTTCGACAGCCATTCCAGCGTCTCTTTCGAACGTGCCGAACCGCTTATCACGTTACCTACCGTCGTGATGATCTTTTCCATGCCGACCTTTCCGTAGTCCGCTTCCAACTGCGGCAGTTCCTGAAAACCGAGCGTCACACTTACCTTATTGCTTCGCGCCGTACCGATCAGACGGTCTATCTTGTGGAAATAGAGCGTCGGCAGCTCGTCCACGATAATGCTCACGGGGACGTTCTTGCCCTGCCCGGTGTTCACGCGGGTCACGAGACGGTTCAGGATAAGGGCGTTCAGTGCGCCGATGATGCTCTCCATCTCCGGGTCGTTGGCGATGAGCAGGTAGCTCGGGTTCTTCGGGTCGCTGACCTTCAGGTCGAAGTCGTCCCCGTTCCGGTGGAATATCCAGTAGCTCTTCTTGGTTGCCAATCGGGATATATAGACGCGCAGCGTACCGATCATACCCTCCAACTGTTCCATCGCCTTGTTCTTCAGTGCCGTCTGGAACGGACCGAGCAGTGGGGCCACTTCGTTGTCCGTCTCCAGCACCTCGAAAATCGTCTGGTAGCTCTCGTTCAGGAACGACAGGATGTGCGGCATGTCGCTGTACTTACCCAGCCAGTAGGCTGGTTCCACAATGTCGCCGCCTTCCCGGTCGCGCACGATACCCGTCGGCTTCCAGAACTTCGTCTGCGGGTCCTGCCGCTTCTCCGCATACAGCCTATTGCCGTTCTTGTCATAAGGCTCCTTCTCGTAGTTCACGAAAAAGTAAATGCACGCCGCGAGGAAGTTCACGGCCGAGGTCTGGAAAAATTGATCCGAACCGCCACCTCCCTCTTTCTTGCCTTTCTGCAGGGACTCCAGCAGGGTCTCCGCCGTCTCGCTCGCCGCCGCAAGGTTGTTGATGTACTTCGCTTGGATGGGGTTCACCCGGCGACTGTACTCCACGTCCACGAAATTTATCATATTGAATTTGCAGTTGGGCGGCGTCTTTCCCAAACGCTTGTTCTTCAGGTAGTGGTAATACAGTTTCGTGGCCAGTGTCGGGAACTTGTAGTCATAGGCGACCATCGCAAAGCCCTTGGCCGAGTGCTGCCGGATGAACGGTTCGATGATGCTCATGGTCTTGCCGCTTCCCGGCGTCCCGACCACCCATGTTCCTCTGAAACAGTTGCTGATATTCACCCAGCCCTTGCGGAACTTGCCCTTGTAGTAGTACCGCATCGGGATATTCACGCTGTACCGGTTCTCGATCAGCTCCTCGCACTGCTCGAAACTTTCGTTCTCGAAGTTGAAGCGGTCCTTCATCAGTCCCTCCTTGATGAACTTCGATATGTTGTCCAGGGCGATATGCACCAGCACTACGCCCGCGACCGATGCCGCCATGTACAGGATGACGTTCAGCGGCAGCGTGTAGAGCCGCAGCTCCATCGGCCGGCCGAACAGCCATACCGAGAGCACCAGCAGCGACAGTCCGAAGATGATCGGGAGCAGCACCTGCCGCTTGGCGTCGAACTCCAGATGCTTCTTGTTTCGCGTGCCGATACAGGTAATACAGATCAGCAGTACCGTAGCCGCCTTGCTGTACACCAGATTTCCGTCCGTATAGATCATCCACCGCTTGATGCGGCTATGGATGTCGCACAATATGCCGCCCCAGTGGTCCAGCGTGGCCGGGTCGATGGCGTAGGCGAAGAACTCCAGCAGCACGGAGACGTACACCGCCGCGCGGAATATTTTGTAGAACCCTTGCAGCTCCTTGCTCTCTTCCATTGCCCTGATCAGTGCTTTTTAATGCCCCAAAGGACATGGATGTGGGGCCAGTGCAAACGGCCGTCATCGGCAAGCTGGCTGACATGGGAAATCCCGTACAGCGGTTCCACTCCTAACGAGTTGTAGATTATCGAAGCCCTTACACCCTCCGTAAACCGTTCAAAGAATCTCCGGATGGCATCGTCCGAGCCTCCCTTCATAAAGTCAACGAAGTCTTCGAGCAATTCTTCATGAACATAGTAGAGCATGCTTTCGAAAATATCATGGTAACGGCTGACGCGGCCGTTCCATTCCGTCCTGATTTCCACCCTGCGCTTTTTTGCGGTGGGAAACTTCACGCAGCAGTCGGTGCCATCGTCGAGAAATATGAAGTTTCCGGAAACGTCCTCCGGCTGCGGGCATTTGCATCTGAGCAGATACCCGAAGAATCCTTTGTTCGGATGCGCTATATCCATATACAGCGGCACCCTGAAATCTTTAATTCCGTCCATGGTCGTCATACGTTCAATGGTTGATGGTTATGATCGGGCGCACCCGGTGCGCCTGTATCTTGGGCGTCTCCTGCATGGCTCCGCTGCTCATCGAGTAGAGCCACGCTTTGGCTGTCTGCTGCCCCTCCACCTCCGTGGAGGTCCAGTACCAGCACTCCTCTCCGTCGGCTGTCGGCAGCGGGTCGCCGCCGCACCGTCCGATGATCGGCCCGACGACATCGCGTGCCGCATACAGCAGGCGCATTTGCGCCACCGAGGGCACGTAGGCGCTCTGTCCGTAGTACCACAGGTCGAAGACCGCTTCGGCCATCGGCGAGGCGGTCTCCTGCGTATTGTACAGGGCGAAGGTATTCGCGTTCCCATCATACGCTGTCATGTCCGCCGACGTGCCCTGCTCGACGCCGAGGCTGTCGGCGAACGCTGCCGGCGCTATGTCCCACAGGTAAACCGCATAGCCGTTGCCTTCCGTTTCCCCGTGCTGTCCGGTGTCGAAGACGACGGCGATAGCCTGCTTCCCGGAACGTTTGTATTCGCTGTACGGCAGGGCCGTACCGTCCGTGCAGAGGATGTGTCCGGGACGTACCGCCGTATCGGGCACTTCGATATGCGCGTCGCAGGCGGCAAGGCCGATGGCCATGACGACGGCCACCGCGATCCTGTACGCTTTTCTGATAATGTTCTGTTCCATCTTTCCCCTTATTTTATCGGTAGTTTCACTCCCAGCACGATACCTGTCCGCAGCAGGTCCGCGCCCTTTATCATCATGTCGCTCTTGACCTGCCAGTAAAGCGTCCAGCCCGAGCGCAGCACGTAGTTGTGCTCGTAACCGAAATGCAGCCCGGCCAGGAACCGTTCCGTGTCGCTTCCCGCCGAAGCTCCTATGCGGAGGCTCCCGTAATGGTTGCGCCCGCGTACCACGCAGGGCTTGTACGCTACACCGAGGCCGTAGGTGCGGTAGTTGCGCCAGAAGGATTCCGGGCAGATGTGCCCGCACGAGGCACATTCCGTCCATTGCAGGTAGCCGTTTGCGAAGAACTCCCATGCGTGGCGGTAGTTTACCTCGTGTTCGTAGGCGAGCGTCAGGTCCGCTCCGTTGCGGTACAGCAGTCCCGCGCCCAGCGAGAGGCGGCCGCTGCCCCGTTGGGCATTCGCATTCAGGGCGAAGCACACGCAGGCAAGCGTCAGGATTATCGTCTTTTTCATCGTCATTCCTCCTCCAGCAAATCTGCGTTGAACGAATCGGCCGACAGCACGTCCTCATAGTCTATGTTCAGGCTGATGTTACGGCCACTAATCTGCTTCTCCGTCATTTCGACTGTCAGTATCTTGTCGTTGGGGAAGGTCATTTTCTTCACGACGACCACGTTGCGGTAGCCGTGTCGGAACGTCTTGGCGCTCTCCAGTATCAGGGCCGGGGCCAGCTCGATGGTCTGTGCGTTGGTCGCCTTGGCCAGTTTCTTGTCCGCGAGCTTTATTCGCATCTCGTCGATGTCGAAGCGGATGTTGGTCCGGTTGTCTATCGAAAAGTCGATGAAGAAGTAGTCGCCGACCGCATAGATGTTGTTCAGCCGCATCGTCATGCGGTGCGCCTTGGTGGCCACGTTGCGGATCTTCGCGGGCGAGTTCCAGATACGCCGGGCGTAGCGCGTCATTTCGGCGGTGGACATCGAGACCGCCGGGTTGTTGTATGCCTCCCGCTCCCTCGGCAGGATCTCCTTGTCCGTTACCGCCTCCCGCATCCGGGTGGTATAAACGAGCGCATACTGCGTGCGGTAGCGTTCCGTGACGATGGTCACGATGGCCAGCACCTCGCCGTCCTCGTGCCCCGCCTCCTTGGGCTTCAGGCGGACGATGTTGTCCAGCGGCTGATCGCCTGCCACCTTGTCTGTGGAGATGTCCACCAGACGCACGGGCTCCGAGGCCGTGACGACGGTCGTTACCCGTTCGTTGACCGTCAGTTGTTCCATTTCCTCGTAGGTGCGCTGCGCCCGCACCTCGCGCCCGGCCAGCAGTCCCGCCGCCAGAAGAAATGCCGTTACTATTCCTTTCCTGTTCATGTCTATGTGGTATTTGTGTCGTTTATATCTATCCCCTCATTTCGTTTGGTTCCCGTGTTTTACCTCTTCCCGAATCCGTTGCTCGGCAATCTCGCAATAAGTCGGGTCGATCTCAAATCCAATGTAATGCCGTCCCGTGCGGATGGCCGCCACGGCGGTCGTCCCCGAACCCATGCAGTTGTCCAGCACGAGAGCACCTTCGTCCGTGTAGGTCCGTATCAGATACTCGATCAGGGCGACCGGTTTTTGGGTCGGGTGGTAGAAAGCCCCTGTTGTGTGCTCTTTCGGCATGAATATGACCGAAGTAGGGTATTTGTCGTCGGCCATGCGTACCGGTACGAGCTTCATCGCTCCGTAGCACCGGTTGGTAAATCCTTCCGTCTTGCGTCGCCCGTGGTTTCTCCGCTCCGGAGGGCACGGTACCATCTGAGGATGATAGACAGGTTGCCGCTTGTAGAAGACGAGGATGTCCTCGTGTTGGCGCAGCGGCATACGTTTGGCGTTGAGATGCCCCGTCACGCGGTCTTTCTGCCATACAAGATTGTACCTCCACAGCTCGGATTGCGACAGCATGAGCCTTGCGGAAAAGAGTCCCTGCCCGAACAGGATGATCGGACTTTCCGGTTTTGTAATCCTATTGTATTGTTCCCACAGTGGCTCAAGCGGGATTTTATGGTCCCACTGCGCGAATTTGTTCCGGCGGTTCAGCACTCCGTAAGGCAGGTCGGCGATTACCGCATCTATGCTGTGGTCGGCAATCCGCTTCATTCCCTCAAGGCAGTCGATCGCATATATTCTGTCCGTCTCGATCATGGCCTTTGCTATTGTTTCTGATTTCCGTTTACCAGGTACACGAATGTCCCATACTTCAGCTTTACCTTGTTCTTTTTTATAGCCTTGCTGATGGCGTTGCTCGTCTTCTGGTAGGCGTTCTGCATCGCCTGCATTCCCCATTGGGCGAGGCTGTTGCTGCCGTAGCCGCCGGTGTTCAGGTTCATATTGCCCGACATGGCGCCGCTCGCTACATCCTTGCTCGTCTCCCGGAACTGGCTGTTAGGCACGTACAGTCCCTCCATCCCGTCCGTGTCGTAGAGCGACAGGCTGACCTTTACCAGCTCGTCGCCGACGAGTATGCTGCCTATGCTTCCTTTCACGCGCCCAGACGAAAAGCCGCTCACGGTGGCGTACAGGTAGGTGCCGCGCTCGACCAGGCATCCGTCGATCTCGATGTCGTCGAGCAGGCGCAGCCTGACACGCGAACCGTCCACGGCCTTCACATCCTCGTCGATGATCGCCTGGATGAGCTTCGGCTCACGGGCGTCCTTTGCCAGTGTGTTGAAGTAGTCCGAGGCGGTCTTTACCTTCTTCACGACCTCGCTCGCCCGGTTGCCCTCCGCCGGGGCCCTGACCGAACGGCTCTCCTCGTCGATGGTTCCCTCG
>OGRI01003344.1_pt1 | contig 10113 bp, 8 predicted proteins | sample 1553391 | NCBI WGS metagenome assembly OGRI01 (sample SAMEA2580052, study PRJEB22360) | human gut metagenome | reverse complement strand
CCAAGGTGTGTAAGTTCGATGCCATCCACATTGTGGACGGCGTGGCCAAGGTGGACAAGGACAAGTGCACCGGCTGTGGTGCCTGCGCCAACATCTGCCCCAAGCACGTCATTATGATCGACGCAGGCGGCCCCCGCAAGCCCGTGGTCATGTGCTCCAATCAGGATAAGGGCCCCGTTGCCATGAAGGCCTGCACCACTTCCTGCATTGCCTGCGGCATGTGCGAGCGTACCTGTAAGTTTGATGCCATCCACGTTGTGGACGGCGTGGCCCGCATCGACTACGACAAGTGCAAGGGCTGCGGCATGTGCGCCCAGAAGTGCCCCAAGCACATCATCCTCTTCCCGCTGAAGGACGATCCGAATCCCCCCAAGCCCGTGGTGAAGCAGGCTCCGAAGCCCGCTGCCGCTCCTGCTGCTCCGGCAGAGCCCGCCGCAAAGGCTGAGGAAGCAAAGGCTCCCGAAGCCCCCAAGGCTGAATAAGCGGAACCCATTGTAATATGGTAAAGCGCCCCCATTGCTCCTTTGAGTGATGGGGGCGCTTTTTGGTGCAAAACCTCTCCGTCATCATCGCTGACGCTCGATGCCACCTCCCCTAGTAGGGGAGGCCTTGGCATGAGATTCATTTTTCAATCTGATCGCTGACGCTCCAAGGGCATCATCTGCCGCAAGGCAGAAATAACGTTGCGTCAGCAGGGCAAACAGGAGCGAAGCGCCAGACCCCGAAAACGCGACGGCCTGCCAAGGGCTCCCCTACTAGGGGAGCTGTCACGGCGAAGCCCGTGACTGAGAGGTTTAACCCCAGCTGTCGAGCTTTGCGAGACTGAGAGGGCTCCGAAAACTTTTTTCAAAAAATCTCGAAAAAAGTGAAAGGAATCTGCGTTTCATGTATTATAGAGAGTGAAACTGCGAAGATACAACACAAAACTGCGTGATATAACAATGCGGCGGGCGTGCGGATAAGTCGGACTGTTCTACTCCCCGCAATGATATTGCGACGGTTCATAACGTGCTGTATATCGCAGAATATTTTGTCTGAAAAGGGGAAGGGAAAATAAAATTTCACTATTGAAAATACTGGATATACATGCTATAATTACAATAATGATGTGTCTGGTAAAAATAACCTGCCAAGGGAAAGAAAGCCGACAAAAGTTGGATATCTTTTCCTCCGGTTTTGCCAAAAATACTATGATGCAGGGAGGGCTCCACTGTGCGGAAAAATCATCACGGAAAAAAAGATAGGCTGGTGAAGCGCGTTTTTGCGCTTTGTCTGGCGCTTGCGGTCATCTGCACCTGCCTTGTGCCGGTGTTTGCAACGGAGGGTCTGATCGATCCTCAGGTTAATCAAGAGGCCTCCCGGCCCGTAGATGACGGCGTGGCATCCTATCCTGACGACGAATTTGCCGGTTTCGGCGAGGAGGAAGCCACCCGGCCTGTAGACGGCGGCGAAGCTGCCGGTTTTGGCGAGGACGAAGTTGCCACCCGGCCTGTGGAAGGCGGCGAGGACAACCTCGACGGCGGCCCCAACGTTAAGGAAACAGAGTGGGGCACCGTCATTGAGTACGACACCAGCACCAGCACCAGTACCGACCCCAGCTCCAGCACCGAGACCCAGTGGTCCGGCGAGGACGACGTGGTGGAAAAGCCTGATGACAAAGTGGTCGTTTCCGGCGACGAGATCAAAAAGCTGCAGGATATGGTGGTCTACCGCTTCTGGCTGAGGGAGCTGAACACCCTTGACCTGCAGGACATTACCGCTCAGGCACAGATCAACAATATGACGGAGAGCGAGTATCTGGCCCGGAACGGTGAGGTTCTGTGGAACCTGTACTTCATTCAGGCTGTGCCCCGGGCAGAGACCATTGCGGATTACAGCAGCTACATCGAGAACCCCTCCTCCAACCGGGACCCCAAGGGCGAACTGCGGCAGTTTGACTACTGGTACACGCTGGACGAGTTTGGCAACCGGGTGCGCCTGAACCTCACCGACCCCACCAGCAACATTCTGGACGACAAGACCACCACCGTGAACGTCTACGCCGCATGGAAGGACGGTACCGTGGGCTCCGATGAGGAAGAGGACGTGGATCACGAGGATCTGGTGGACAAGAACCCCGTGCCTGTGGATCTGACTGCCAAGGCCGCTGCTTCCTACGAGGACGAGGAAGGTAACACGAAGAGCGTCAATCTGCCGGTGGAAGTGAAAAACCTGCCCTCTGCCGCCCATAGCCTCAGCGTCATCCACATGGGCGATGACGATATGGAGAGCTTCTATGAGAGCCACGAGGACAGCTTTGGGGAAATGATGCCCATTCTGGGCCTGAAGATCTCCCCCAAGAACGCCAAGGGCGAAACGGTGCAGCCTGCCAAGGGCGAAAAGGCCACCGTTACCGTCTCCGGTCTGGATGCCCTGCCTTACATGGTGAAGGCCACTGCCGGGGAGCTGAAGGTGCTGCATCAGACCGCTGACGGCAGCGTGGAGACACTGGATGTCCTTTCTTATCAGAATGGCACCCTGACCTTTGAGACCTCCAGCTTCAGCCCCTTTGTGATTGCGCTGGAATACCCGGATCAGGGAAGTGAAGACTTCGATGATGACGGCATTGAGATCGTCAGCATTGAGATTGATGGCGTTGAGTACCCGAATGTGAATGATGGAATTGCTACGATCAGCAGCATTCAGGGCGATACAAAAGTTCCGGTTGGTGCAACGATTACACTGCGATCCAAAAACGGAAAAAGTAATTATTATCACAATTGGAGGATTATAGAAGGAGAAAATTGTGCTGAGTTCGTTGGTGCAACTAACGGAGAGGGCGATACCTATAAAACCGTGAGGCTAAAACTTACCTCGAGTGGCAAAGTGAAGGTTAGGCATGACTATGGTGAAAAAAAGAATAACCTGGGGAATAATGATACAACGGATTCTATTGAGGTTGTTGACACTAAAACGAAATCTTCTTTTAGTCTCTATGTTTACACGCAGATTCGGGATTATTCGCAATCTCAGAAAGATTATTACAAGCCAAGTGTGGAAAATAAGGCTTGGAATGGTATGGCCGTTGGTACAATCTTGAATGTAGAGGATCCGGTAAAATATAAAGGTAAAGTGCGTCCTGAGAACCAGCTTTATGACACAAACAATACCAAAAATAAGCTTGGAACAGAAATTTTGGTTGATTCCGGACAGTTTCCTGTGATTCCGATTAAACAGGCGGATGGTTCTTACAAGGATTACTATTATCTGGAAAAACCGAGTAGTTGGGAGCAAGATGCCCAGAAGAATTATGGCGGCACGTACACAATTGAATGGTACGAGGTGGTTGCAACGGGTGGAGCCAATACTGGCAAAAATGGCTCGCAGGGAGATTGGAAGGATGAAAAGGAGTATGAAGAGCAGTATAAATCCAAATACACGAATGGTGTATATCGATCTCCGATTACGCCGGTTAAGTATGAAACAATGACGTACCATCTGGATGGTTTGCTATTGATCCATGATGCAACGCACATCAATGTCACGTTTATGGTTCAGGATGCGGGTAAAAATACTTTTGATCTAGTGAATGATTATGGCGGAGCATTTACAGTCCAAAAGCAGGGCGATTCAATTCAGTTGAATACAATTGCCCGCCCGGATGTCAAACGCGATGATCAGACTGAAGCGGTGTGCCCGGAAACTAAAACAACAGCAGATGGTACAGTTTACACCTTTAAAGGTTGGTATACGGATGAAAATTGCACCCAAAAAGCGGATTTTGTAAATGGCACCATTTCTGCGGATACAACTTTCTACGCAAAGTATGTGCCTGCTTCCGCCAACCTGACCGTTACCAAAACTGTTACTGGTAAACTTGGCGATACCAACAAAGCCTTTACCTTTACGATTACCAAAGCTGATGGGACATCGGCAAATATTACTGATGCCAATGTTGAGATTAGCGAAGCAGATAGTGCAAAGGTTGAATGGCTGAGAAATGGCAAGTTTACTCTGAAAGACGGAGCTTCGATTATCTTCAAGAATCTGCCAAGTGGTGAGTACAAAGTTATAGAGGAAGATTATTCTGGTGAGAAGTACGATACCAGCTGGCAGATTGGTACAGACGGTGAAGTATACGAAAAGAATAGTACTGCAACTGTAACAATCGGTACAACTGAGCAGACGGTTCACTTCACCAATCACCGGACGCTCGAGCCTGACCTTGGTGTCCTCCTCGACACCCTGCCTTACATCGTCATCCTTGCTGTGGTGGCTGGCGGCGTTGCCCTGTTGATGCTGCGCAAGCACCGTAAGGAAGATGACTAAAGGGGGCTGACCGCATGGCGAAGAAGAAAGCGCCCCAGCGGCTGGCCGGTGCAGAGGAAAGCTGTATCAGCCCGGAGCAGGAAGCGATCATCCAGTGGTTCCGGACGGTGAAATTCCGCAAGAACCTGCTGGGCGGCGTGGATGAAGCGGCAATGTGGAAGAAGCTGGAAGAGCTTTACGCCCTGTACGAAGCCGCCATCCGCGCCGAGCGCACAAGGTACAATGTGCTGCTGGAAACCTCTCCGTCAAAGCCTGACGGCTTTGCCACCTCCCCTAGTAGGGGAGGCAAGACAGGTGCTGCGCAGCCGGAAGCATCCGGCACCGGTGAACCCGGGAACATAAACCTGGCTCCCACCAAAGTTGACAGTTTTGCCAAGGGCTCCCCTACTAGGGGAGCTGGCGAGCGAAGCGAGACTGAGAGGTTTAACCCGGAATCTGACAGCTCTGACCCCCAAAAGGAGGCGCATTCCGATGCACCCGCTGGACAATGAAGCCCTGAAGCAGGGGGCAAAGGCGGTGCGCCGCCGCAGGCTGGACGCTGAGAATCGGCAGGATTTTATCAGCCTGCTGGGCCGCGTTGTGGTGATCCTGCTGTGCGCTTGGGTGCTGTTCACGCAGGTGTTCCTGCTCACGCAGGCCAAGGGCAGCAGCATGTTCCCCGCGGTAAAGGATGGCGACCTGCTCATCTGCTACCGCCTGCAAAAAACCTACGCAAAAAACGACGTTGTGGTCTACACCCAGGGCGGCAAGCTCCGGGTGGGCCGCATCCTTGGGCGCGAGGGCGACCTTGTGGCTCTGGACGACAGCGGCACCCTTGTGGTGAACGGCGCGGTGCAGAGCGGCGAGATCCTCTACCCCACCTACGCAAAAGACGCGCTGGAGTACCCCTACACGGTGCCGGAAGGCTGCGTTTTTGTGCTGGGCGATTACCGCACACAATCCGAGGACAGCCGGGATTTTGGCCCGGTTCCGCTGGAGGATGTGCAAGCAAAAGTAATTACACTACTGCGGCGACGCAGTCTGTAATACCACGGAAGCCGGAAGAAGCTGCCGGCATCCTGCCTGTGAACCGCGGAGTTTGGGCCGCGGCACAGGAGTACGAACTATTTCTTACTAGGGAGGAATAACAATGAAACTGAAGAAATTCTTCGCGGGCGTTCTGGCTGCCGCCATGATGCTCACCGTTGGCGCAACCGCAGCGTTTGCGGAAACTGGCGCTGATGAAGCTGCAACCACAGCGAACACTCCGCTTTTGGGCCGTACTGGACTGAACGCTAACGATAATATTCCTGTTTATAAGACCTATGAGGTCAAGAAGGGCGTTTCTCCTGAAGAAACGTTCTACTTTCAGATTGACTATGTGAAGGCAATTAAGCAGGATTCTAAGGGCTATGCACCGTACACTGCTGCACATGAGAATGTTACAACTAAAGATGTGAAGTTCGATTCTATGGTCGGAACCAAGACGGATTCTAAGGCTTTCAATGTCACTCCTGCTGAGTTGAATTTGAGCACTCCGACTGGTACGGGTAAGTATCTGTATAAGATTACTGAGAAGGCTGGCACAAATGCTGCTGTTACCTACCAGCAGAGCGAAGTGTATATGGTTGTGACTGTTGCGCATGACGTTGATGCGGATGGTAAGACAATTAAAGAGAATTCTTGGAAGTATTACGTTACAATGTATAAGACCCAGAATGGTGCAGAAAATGCTACTCAGTCTGACAAGGTAAATAATACCGATGCTTTTAAGAACACCTACGGCGATAACAATATTTCCGAGCTGACCTTAAAAAAGGTTGTGAAGGGGAGCTTTGGCGATCTTGGTGAAAAATTTACCTTCGAGGTGAAGTTTACTAAGGCTACAGGTAAGACTTATAGCAACATTTTTGTCGATAGCAAGAGCTCAAATGACGTAGATGATGTTTCGATTGTGAAGAAGGATACGACTGAGCAGGTTACTGAGCTGAGCTATGACGAAACTTATGTTGTTACTCTGAAGCATAATCAGTGGATTAAGTTCAACAATGTCGCTTCTGATGTTGAGTATGCTATCGTTGAGAATAAGAAGGATAACTGGCAGTATACGACCTCTCTGCAGGATGGTTCCAATGCAAACTTTACTGAGGCCACTATGACTGCAGCTGGTACTACCAAAGCAACTGCCTCCACTGATACCTTTATCAACGACCACCAGGGTACTCCCGACATGGGCGTTGTGCTGGACAATGCACCTTACATTGCAATGCTGGCCATTGTTGCCATTGGTGGTGTGGCCCTGATGCTGAACAAGCGCCGCCGCGACGAGGAGTAATTGCTCGCGTCCACGCCCTCTCCGTCAGTGCTCCGCACTGCCACCTCTCCCAAGGGGAGAGGCAAAAGTGGCCCGACCGATTGCAGCAGCTGACCGTGTAGATGCGTAGGCTCTCCCTCTGGGAGAGCTGGCGCGCAGCGCCTGAGAGGGCGTATCCATCCGAAAACCAATCAATTAGAATGCTTAACCGGAGGTGGGCTGTATCAACTGGCAGAGAAAAGCGTTGAGGGCAGCCGACTTTCTGGTGAGCACGGTGGTCGTGCTGTTCCTGGTGGTCGCCGGGGCGTATTCAGCCTATGCCCTGTGGGACAACTCGCAGGTGTACGCCGCCGCAGACAATGTTCAGGCAGAGCTTTTGCAGTTCAAGCCCAAGGCGGGCGCGGATAACGGCGCAAGCTTTGAGGAGCTGCTGGGCATCAACCCGGATGTCTGCGCGTGGGTCACACTGGACAACACCGCCATCGACTACCCTGTGGTACAGGGCGAGGACAACTTTACCTATGTGAACACCGATGTCTACGGTGATTTCTCGCTGGCAGGCAGCATCTTTCTGGATGTGAACTGCGACAAGAACTTCACCGACCCTTACTCTCTGCTGTATGGTCACCACATGGAAGAGAGCAAGATGTTCGGTGATCTGGATCTCTACAAGGACGCGGAGTTCTTTGCAGAGAACACCACCGGTGAGCTGATCCTGCCCGACCGCACCTATGATCTTCAAACCTTTGCATGTCTGCTGGTCCCTTCGTCTGAGAGCGCGATCTTCCAGCCCCAGCGCTGGGACAGCGACCTGCAGGGGTTGTACACCTTTGCGCAGGAGAACGCCCTGAACCTGAACACCGAAACGCTGGCCGCCATGAAAGCGGCGGGCGATGACGCTCAGGTGCTGGCGCTGTCCACCTGTTCAACGGAGTTTACCGATGCACGCACCATTCTTCTGGCGTGGATGATCCCGTCCGCGTCGGATTCATAAAGGAGAGGATGAAATGAGGTTCCGTAAAATCGCGGCAGTACTCCTGACGCTTGCGTTGGGGTTCTGCCTGTGTCAGCCGGCGGCATTTGCGGCCACCGCGGCTGACCAGCATACACAGTTGCAGGAGCTTCCGGTTTCCATTCAGTCCACGGGGGAAACACCTCTCCCAAAGGAAACACTGACTGTGGAACTTGAGGCTGTGGACAATGCGCCCCTGCCCGAGGTGACCACTCTGGAGATCACTGACGGCGAGACCGGCAGCTTTGGCCCCATCAGCTACACCAAGCCCGGCTATTACGTTTACACCGTGCGCCAGCGCGCCGGTGTCAACACCCGCGGCACCTACGATGAAACCGTGTACTATCTGCGCGTTTCCGTGGTGTGGGACAACGACAAGCTGGTGGCCCGGATGGCCGTGCACACACAGGCCGACCTGATGGACGAAAAGGTGAGCAGTATCACCTTCAACAACAGCTACAAGGCCATCGAGACCCCGTACTACCCGGACCCGTATGACCCTGATCCTGTCACCCCGCCCACCCCTTCCACGCCGGAGAACCCGGCCCCGGCAGATGCCCGCCCGACCGTGACTGAAACCACCACCCCTAGTGCACCGGAGCCCACCGCCCCGGCCAGCGTGGTGGCGGATGCCCGCCCGGCCGAAGGCCCCAAACTGATCCAGACCGGTCAGCTGAACTGGCCCATCCCTGTTCTGACGGCAAGCGGCCTGGTGCTGGTGGCCGTGGGAGCCTACCTGATGGAGCGCAGCAAGAAACGTGAAAAGAATGCGTAAAGTATCCCCCGGGCTTGTCTGCATCGTGCTGGGTGTGGTGCTCCTGCTGGCGGCTGGCGGCCTGTACGCCTACAACCGCTACGAGGATGCCCATGCCGGTGCCGAAGCCCAGACCGTGGTGGCCGACCTTCAGCAGAAGGTGGAGACCCCGGAACCGGAGGCAGAGAGCGGCCCCCTGGACCCCGAGCTCCCGGTGGTGGAGATCGACGGCAACGAATATGTGGGTGAAATCTCCATTCCCGCCATCGGCATTGACCTGCCGGTGATGAGCGAGTGGAGCTACCCCCGCCTGAAGATCGCCCCCTGCCGCCAGTTCGGCTCTTCCCGCACCGATGATCTGGTCATTGCGGCGCACAACTACGAGAGCCATTTCGGCAAGCTGACCTCCCTCACAGCGGGGGACAGCGTCACCTTCACCGATATGGACGGCATCGTGAATGAGTACGTCGTGAATAAGGTCGAAGTGCTTGACCCCCACAGTGTGGAGGAAGTGGAACACAGCGGCTACGCCCTGGTGCTGTACACCTGCACCTATGGCGGCAAGACCCGTGTCACCGTCTTCTGTGATCGTGCATCGTAAAAATCAAGGCTGAAAAACAAAAAGAAGCCCCGACATTCGTCGGGGCTTCTTTTTTACTATGTGGGAACTCCCTCCGTCATTGCTGACGCAATGCCACCTCCCTCTCAGAGGGAGGCTTTTCGCTGCCGTAAGGCTCCCTCCTAGAGGGAGCTGTCGCCGGAGGCGACTGAGGGAGTTACTGTTTTTTCCACCGCCGCATCACGCCCATGCCCAACGCATAGGGGCCGGTGTGCACGGCAATGGTGCAGCCGATCTGCAGCAGGACCACATTGCACTCGCAGGTGGGGTACTTGGCGCGCAGGGCGGCGCGAGTCTGCATCCAGAGCCGCTTGCCCTCGTCGGCATCGTAGCCGTAGCCCACCGTGATGCAGTAGTCGTCGGGCGTGCCGTTGTGCTCGGCCAGATAGGTCATCAGCAGGTCGAGGGCCTTCTCAAAGCTCTTCTGGCGGCCGCGGGCCACACCAGCGGAGAAGATCTCGCCCTCCTTGAACAGGATCATGGGCTTGATGCCCAGAATATTGGCGGCACGGCCCGTGACTTTGCCGATGCGCCCGCCCTTGATGAGGTAGTCCAGATTACCCACCGTGAAGAAGATCTGGTTGGTGATCTTTTCCGCTTCCAGCCAGGTCACAGCTTCGTCCAGCGTACAACCTGCATCCCGCATGGCCACCGCGTTTTCCACCACGATGGATTCGGTCACGGTGGCGGCGGTGCTGTCAATGACCTCGATCTTAGCATCGGGGAAATCCTCCAGCACCAGCTCCCGGGCGTTGCGGGCACTGCCCACGCAGCCGCTCATCTTGCTGGTAAAGCAGATGCAGAGCACCGGACGGCCCGCCTCGGCATGGGCCCGGAAGGCGGTTTCAAAATCCTCCAGCGAAGGCAGGCTGGTCTTGGGGTAGGCCGCGGGGTTATCTACCATGAACTGGTAGAAATCGCGCACGGCGATCTCCTTGCCCTCCTTGCGGTAGTGCTCACCGTCCAGCGAGACATAGAAGGGGATGATCTCAATATTCAGTGTTGCGGCCGTCTCAGGGGTCAGGTCGCAGGCGCTGTCCGTGATGATATCAAACATAGTCACGTTTCCTTTTCAATGCGGCGGGTTCTGTGGCGCGGATCAGACGTTGTGGTGGATGTAGGCCTCA
>OGRI01003343.1_pt1 | contig 10114 bp, 7 predicted proteins | sample 1553391 | NCBI WGS metagenome assembly OGRI01 (sample SAMEA2580052, study PRJEB22360) | human gut metagenome | reverse complement strand
GGAGGCTTGGCCCGACGACCTCATGCCCAAGGGCACGGTCCTCGCCCAGCCTACCGATCAGCTGGCTTCGGAAATCGGATGGAAGACGTTCTTCACCGATCAGCACCTTCAGCGGCTCATTCAGCTTGCTCTGGACAACAACCGGGATCTGCGCGTCTCCGCGCTGAACATCGAGCGTGCCCGCGGCTTGTACCAGATACAGCGCGCGGATCTGATGCCCGGGGTTTCCGCTTCCGGCGAGTCCTCCAACAAGGGCGTTTCCGCCGACTTGTCCACCACGGGCGAACAGACTGTTTCCCGCCAGCACGCGCTCAGCGTCGGCGTGACCAGTTATGAGCTCGATTTCTTCGGGCGTATCCAAAGCCTCAAGGACAAAGCTCTGGAAACCTACCTCGGCACCGAGGAGGCGTATCGGAGCGCCCGCCTGAGCCTGGTTTCGGAAGTGGCGCAGGCGTATCTGGCGCTGGTGGCGGACCGCGAGCGTCTGAACATCGCTACGGAAACGCTCAAGAGCCAACAGGCTTCATACGAAATGATCGCGCGGCGCCATTCCGTGGGCGTTTCGTCCGAGCTGGATCTGCGCCAGGCGCAGACCAGCGTGGATACGGCGCGGGTGGACATTGCCCGTTACAGCGGGCAGGTGGCCAAGGATATCACGGCGCTCAGCCTGCTCGCGGGTACGAAAGTGACACCGGATATGCTGCCCGCCAAGGCGCTCTCCGAGCTTCCGGTCTGGCCGGATATTCCGGTGAGCCTGCCCTCCACGGTGCTCCTCCAGCGCCCGGACATCCTTCAGGCCGAGCATACGCTCAAGGCCGCCAACGCGGACATCGGCGCGGCGCGGGCGAATTTCTTCCCCCGCATTTCGTTGACCGCGAACATCGGCACGGCCTCGAACGAGCTGTCCCATCTCTTTGACGGCGGTACGGGCATCTGGACTTTCCTGCCGCAGGTCAGCCTGCCGATCTTCGAGGGTGGGCGGAACGTCGCCAACCTGCGTGTTTCCGAAGCCGACAAGAAGATAGCTGTGGCGAATTATGAGAAGGCCATTCAGTCCGCGTTCCGGGAAGTGTCTGACGCGCTGATCGACCGCGTATCCCTTGCCGGACAGCTTGAGGCGCAGAAATCGCTTGTTCATGCGACTTCCGAGACGTACCGCCTGTCCGGGGAGCGCTACAATCAGGGCATCGACAGCTATCTGGCCGTGCTCGATTCCCAGCGTGCGATGTACAGTTCGCAGCTTAACCTCATCTCTGTTCGCGTCGCCCGCGAGCAGAACCTTATCATGCTCTACAAGGCCCTTGGGGGCGGCGTGAAGGAATAGGGGTATAAAGATTGGAGGGGGCCGGCCTTTCTGAAGAATCCCCATGAAGGGGACAAGCGCCCCTCCAAACCTCCCCCCACCCTCTTCAAAGAGTTTCGACCTTATCGAATCGCTGTTCGTCATTTTTTCTGGTCCTCCAGATTGAAAAACAAGGAACTCACGGCCTGACAGACTGTGAGTTCCTTGTTTATTGGGGATGAGGGAGAGGCATTATGAATGTCCGGTTTGATGCCGGATCAGAGGTTCATGCTTTGGGCGCGGACATCTGGGCGGCGATGCGGATGGCTTCCTCCGTCGCCTTGGTCTTGGCGATCCCCTTTCCGGCGATGTCGAAGGCCGTCCCGTGTTCGGGCGTCGTAATGGCGTAGGGCACGCAGCCAGCTCTTTCGTTAAGCACTCGACTATACGACTAGCGGAAGAACGGGCAGCGTAACGCCTCCGGAGGGGATGAAGGGCATGGGACGATACCATGCCCTTTCTTTTCGCTCGAAGGCCAGCGCCGAGAAAGAACGCACTCACCCACACCAAACCTGCGGCCTTTTGGGGGTGTGCTTTATGCCATCTCAGAAGGGGTGCAATCCGGCCCTTCTTTCTTGCTGCTGGCCTTTATTTTTTAGAAGGGGCGCTGGCTGAACATGCCGAGGATTGTAGCGTATTGCGGGAGCAACGAAGGGAAGAAGAAAAACCGGCAACGAGGGAAAGCCTTGTGTGTCCGTATGTTGCTGTATTTTTCCAAAAGGGGAACAAAATTTCCTAGCCGTAAAAAGGCCGTGCGGACAGTTTGCGGACAGTTTTGCGGACAGTACAGAAAAAGGGGTTACATCTTTTGATGTAACCCCTTGATTTCTCTGGAGCCAGCACGCGGATTTGAACCGTGGACCTACTGATTACGAATATGTAAGCCGTCAGCAAGCGCCGTTCGTCAATATCAGTAATCCGCTCTAAGAATGCGGCTATCTCTTCCGAGGGGATAAACAGAGGTAGCTCTTTTCTTTCCTTCAATTTTTTATATCCATGAAACGGATTTGCTTTCAAATAGTTCCAGTCAACAGCCTTGTTCATGACGGCGCTTGCGTGACGGATGTAGTTGTTGATTGAAACAGGCTTGCATCCTTTGTTTTTTGCCACCAACAGGTCAAGGTGCTTTTTGGAGAGGGCGGAAAGAGGAAGGGAGCGGGGAACGACAGCCAAGAGCTTATGCAGGGCAAGCAGGTTAGCTGAAAGCGTTTTCCGTGATTCCACGGCATCCTCCGCCCAATGTTCGTATTCATCTGCAAAATCACCGAACGTCATTTCAATGACAAGCGGAGCTCCGGCAAGGTGTTCGTAATACCGTTTGCGGATCTCCCTGAATCGCGCCATCGCCTCAGTTTTATCTTTGGTCTTGAGGCTGACCCGTTTTCTGTTGACCTCGCAGTACCAATTCTCGCCACGCTTGAATGGATCGCGAAGACTCATTTTTCAAATATCCTGCATATTTCATCAACCCTCTTTTTCCCGGGCTGATAGAGATCAAGGGAGCGCAAAGAGACACGCCACTGTCCACCAGGGGTTTTTCTCGCCTCTATGCGTCCTTCTTTGCAGTACCTACGCATGGTCACGACAGATACGCCGATTTCGCGTGATGCCATAGCCAACGGGATACAAAAGCTCTTTGCGGACATGAGAAACCTCCGCCGCGCAAAGTAGGCGTTTTTCGCCTCTCTGTAAAGTCTTTTGTAGGGAAAATTTAGCCTATCCCTTATTCTCTTTTTCTTCATACTTTTTGCATACGCGCCAAACGAGGTCGGGATATGGAATACCTAAAAATGTTGATATTCCATATGCTTCTCCCATTGTGAGGCGTCTCGGTTTCCCTTGGCTAAGAGGATCTCGAATCCTTCGCCAGATTCGGCCGCCATCTTCGCCAAAAAAGCTATTTCCAAAGGTTAAATGGTTCATGTTTCTTTTTTGTAGTTCCAAAATGACCTCATCAACAAACATACGCTCGAAGTCGTCAAATGATTTTTTCATAGAATCAGTATAAGGAAAAAAACGCCTAGTAAAAGTGCCTCTTTTGTCCTTGACCTTGTGGGCGAAAAACGCCTACAAGTGGCGTATGAAAACGAATGCATACGACCATAGTATCCGGTTCCTGTCCAAAGTTCACAAAAATTACACAACCATGTCAAAATATTTGGGATTAAAGATTAGGGGGTTCAGACAATTACGCAATAAGGAAAGTCCTTCACGTTCCGCACGGATTCGCATCATTTTAGGCGCAAAAGCGACATACCTCCGGCTGCTCATTAGTGAATTGCGCGAAATGGGAGCACTTTCCGACAGGGCACTCAGCAAGGCAAACCGGAGCATTCAAGATAGGCTCAAACAGGATCAGGCGTAACCGGACTATCAGGTCAAGGAGGTTTATACATGGTCATGGTGTCCGAACTTGCGCTTTTGGATCTGAAAGACGCGCTCAAGCTGGCATTGGTGCAAAGCGGAAAGACTCCGCTCGAAGTCGCTCGGGAAATGGGGTGGTCGGCCCACCACGCAAAACAGGTTTTCGGCCTTAACGACTACATCCCCTCGGCGCGGGCTTTTCCGGCCCTGTGCCGCGTTTTGGGAAACGGCATTCTTTCGGACTGGCTTGTGGCAAGCGTCAACACGCTTCCGGCGGGCGGTCATGAAATCGGATGTGATGAGCTTATGATCCGGCTGAATGAGTTCTTTGTTTTGCTCGGCGAGGCATCAAAGGAAGGGCTTGCCGACATAGCGGATATGAAGCTCGAACCAGCGGAGATCCGGGCTATGATCTTGCTGCTGATGAAAAGCGTGTCTCATGGGCTGGAAATGATTTCTGACTTGCGCCTGACGGAGCGCAAACTTGCGGGGCAGTCATGAGGCAGGACATAAGCCCGGACATGGTTGTCCAAGCCCTGCTGCGGGACGGCGTGTTGGGCTTCCGCGACAAAGGCGCGTTCCTGCGTGAAGGGGTTTGCCCCAACTGCCAAAAGAAAAGCCTGTTCGTCCGGAAGGCGGAACCGTGGCAGGTCATGTGCAGCCGGGAAGTGAACTGCGGCTACACGGAAAGCACGAGGAACCTCTTGCCGGATATCTTTTCCGAGTTCGCCAAGAAGTACCCCCCGACCGAGGAAAACCCGCGGGCGACGGCGGACGCCTACCTCGGGCTTGACCGGGGGTTCGACCTCGGGCGCATCCGGGGCTGGTACGAACAGGCCAGCTACCAGATCCCGAACACGACGAAGATGTTCCCCACGGTGCGCTTTTACCTTGATCCCGCCCACAGCCGATATTGGGAACGGCTCATCGGCGCGACCAAGGCGGACAAGCAGAAAGCGAACTTTGGGGGCAGAAAGAAACAGGACGGCACGCTCTACGCCGGGGATGCCTGGACGCCCCCGGGCCAGACGCTGGAAAAGGGCGACCGCGTTTACATCGTGGAGGGCATCTTTCACGCGATCGCCCTGTTCCTTAAAGGCTATAAGGCGATCGCGTGCCTTTCTTCCGGCAACATCCCCGTCCACGTCTTTGAGGAGCACAAAGGAAAGGGCATCGTCTGGACGGTTGCCCTTGACCGGGACACCCTGAAAAAGGACAAGCCCCGGCGTTTCGTTGAGAAGCTGCGGGAGCTGGAGGAAAAAGCCGAGGTATGTATCCCCCCGGACGCCCGGGATTGGGACGATCTCTACCGCGCCGACTGCCTCTCCAAAGAGTTTATGGACGCGGGGCTCTACAGGGGCACGCTCTACCTGTGCGAGACGGCGGACGAAAAGGCGTACCACATATACGTCCACGCCTACCGGAAAAACCGTCTGGCCAAGTTCACCCTGGACTTTAGAAATCGACTCTATTCCGCCGAGGTCAAAGAGGATTTGCAGAAGACCCTTGAAAAGGAAGCGCAGGACGATCCCGAGATGAAGCTGGAGATCCTGCGCACGGAGCACGGGCGGGATATTTTCCGCCTGTGCTGCGACCTCAAGGAAATATCCAACATCCTCCCCACGTTCCTCTACATTGAGAACAACGAAATCTCGGGGGAAAAGTTCTACGTATTCGAGATCGCCTATGCTTCCGGGATGCCCAAAGAGATCGTCAAGCTGGACGGGCAAGCCCTGATAGACCCGAAGTCCTTTTTCAAGGCCATCATTTCCAAGACCTGCGGCGGCACGTTCACGGGGTCGGCGGGAAACCTCAAGTATCTGGTGGACCGCTGGCTCGGCACGCGCATCCCGACCATCGCCTCCGTGCCGTATATCGGCTATGTCCCGAGCCTCGGGGCGTATGTCTTCAATGAGCACGCCTACAGCGCGGGCAAGGAGATCAAGCTCAACGAGTATGAATATTTTGAAATCGGGAAAGCGGGCATCAAAACGACGCTTTCCAATTTCAAGATAGACACGACCGGGGAGTTCAACCCCGGCTGGCTGCACGATTTTTTCAGGGCGTTCCACTGGCAGGGCATGACCGTCCTCGCGTTCTTCCTCGGCTCGCTCTTTGTGCAGCAAATCCGGCACGAGCAGAAATCTTTCCCGTTCCTTGAACTCACCGGGGAACCGGGCGCGGGCAAGTCCACCTTGCTCGAATTTTGCTGGCGGCTGCTCGGACGTGACGAGTACGAGGGGTTTGACCTCTTGAAGGCGACACAGGCCGGGCGGCGTCGCGCCTTTTCGCAGGTGTCGAACCTTCCTGTCGTCCTCATCGAATCGGACCGCGACAACGGCGAGAAGGACGCCAAGCAGCGCCAGTTCAGTTTTGACGAGATGAAGCCGTTCTTCAACGGCCGCGGCACGGGGACGCTCGGCGTGGCCATGCGCGGCACGGGCACGGAGGAACACCTTTTTCAGGGAACCTTGATCATTTCCCAGAACGCGGGCGTGGACGGCTCGGAAGCCCTCCTGCAGCGTATCGTCCACTGCCACGCCGACAAGAAACACCACGTCCCCGGCACGAGGGAGATCGCCCGCTGGTTCGAGCAACAGAAGACGGCCACGGTTGCGGGGTTCCTCCGCGTGGCTCTGAAAAACGAGCGTATGCTGCTGGATACCTACCGGGCGGCCTTTGCGGAGCTTGAAGCCCGCTTTTCCCGTTCCGGGCTGCAAAACGAGCGTATCATCAAGAACCATGCGCAGGTGGCCGCGTGCGGCCATGCGCTGGCTACCATTTTCCCGGAAAGGGATCGGAGTTTCGTTGAAGGGCTGGACGCCTACATCCTGAGCCGGGCCGTGGAGCGGGAAAGCCGCTTGCGCGCCGATCACCCCATACTTGAGCAGTTCTGGGATCAGTTCGACTACCTCAACGGCATATCAAAGGAAAAGGGCGCTCCGGATCGCCTCAACCACTCGGCGGACGACGCGCTCATCGCGGTAAACCTGAACCACTTTCTGGAGGTATCCCGGAGCGCCGGGCAACAGATTTTTGACTTGAACACCCTTAAAAAACTATTCCCCAACAGCAAGAGGCATAAATTCCTAGAGTACAAGGTAGTCTGGAGCAAGCACGAAAGCCGTTCCTATAAATGTTGGATCTTCAAAAAGTCGAAACAGGGAGAGCGAGCATGACGCAAAGCGAGTTCATTCGTATCATGGCCGTGCGCCAAGGCCTGTCTCAGGAGTGCGTGCGGCGTCTGGTCGGCGCACTGCTGGACAGTCTGGAGGAAGGGCTTGCCGAGGGTGAGCGGTGCATCCTGCGCGGCGTCGGGACGCTGCACATCGTCAGGAGGGAAGGAGGCAAGCGCCGCAATCCTCGAACAGGGGAAGAGGTGGAAATTCCCCCGCACAGGGTCGTCCGTTTCCGCCCCTCGCATCGGCCCGTTTCCCGTCCCTAGCCGTCCCCCAAAAAAGCCTACTGTCCGCCCCCTGTCCGCATCCGGCAGGGGGCTTTTTGCGTCTGGAGAGAACTATGGACGGTTATAGATATAGTCCATACATATAAATAAGTTATCTCAAAGAACTTCAAACGGGGATACAAAGGGCTTGAGATTTTGAAAGGGGCATCGGAAAAGGGTAAGGTTGGTAAGGTAAATTTATTTTTATATATAATATATTGAAATAGTATGTGATACGAGAGATTGTAAAAGGTAAGAAAAGGGTAAGGTAAAGGTAAGAACCTTACCGTTTTACATTACCCTAACCTTACCTTTTGCCTATCCTGCAACACACCGTTTTTATTGCACCTTACCTTTTGCCTTACCCTAACCTTACCGTTTCCTTACCGTTGGTGTACTACTCATATTTATCTGGAATAAATAATTTTTATTGCTGTTCTGAAAAACGTCTTACCAACCTTACCTTTTTCCGATGCCACTTTATTTTTTTACCTTCAGGGAGTTGCCCTTGTAAAAGTAAGGTATTCGTAATATGCGAATATTATTTACATTCATTTTTTTATTGACAAAAAAATTATAGGCTTTATTGTTTTGTTGACAGCATGGTGGTTTTCACCCTGCGTCAATTCCGAGGCCCACATACACATGTGGGCTTTCGTGTATTAGGGGAGAATGGCGTGCATTATTTTGTATATCTAGATGAATTTGGGCATATTGGACAGTTCATTTCCCGCCACCATCCCAGCTTTAAGACCAGCCCTGTTTTCGGGCTAGGTGGAATTGCATTGCCAATATCGGAAGTGCGTAATTTTTCTATGTTTTTTTATAAACTCAAAATTCAACTCCTTGATTTTGAAATCAAAAAGAGTGGTGAGCATCCCTCAAAATGGGAGAAAAAGGGCTCTGATCTTTATACATTTAAAAATATTGAAAGATATCGCCAGTTAAGGCAGGCGACAAATCGTCTTATCAATAAAATAAAATGTATCGGTGGATTTGCTTTTTTTACAGGAGTGGAAAAAGAACCCCCTAGTCCAGAGCGTATTCCAGAGCATCTTTATTATGCAATACTTCGTGACGCTATCAAAAGGCTGGATAGCTATTTTAGTAACAATAGTGCTACATTTAGCCTCTTCCTTGATGCTGTGGATAGTCAAGATCCGGGAGCAAAGCGGAGATTTCGTCTGAAAAGTATCGAGGCTGCTGGTAAATCAATGTTCGGTTCAGAGCACTGTCTCAGTCTTCAAGAACCACCGTATCAGCTTGAGAGCCATCTTTATCAAAATCTTCAGTGTACGGATTGGTTTTGTGGTCTTTTTGGGAGAAGATATGCATTCAAGACTTGCCCTAAAGAATATAGTGAGTTTGAATGTGTAGAAAAATACTTTGGATCCCGGCTTGATACTATTTTGCGAGCACACAAATTGAGGAGGAGACAATCTGCAAAGATTATTCATCTTCCAGCTATTCTTCCTCATAGTACACTCCCTACACTTTAAATATTCTATCGGTTTATTCGATAAAGTCCCGGTCATGTTCTCGCATGGCCGGGGCTTTTCGTTGACTAGGGCTTTTGTTCCGCATTAGAAGGGGGGATTCTATCCATAGATTAACCGATAGGGGGGACCATGCTGTTTTTCAAACGTGCCCTGTGCGGGCTGGCTTGTGCGTTGTGGATGGTTGGGGCGGCTCATGCCGTGGATGCGGGGCTTGTGGATGCCGTCCGTTCGACAATGCGTTCACCGGGAGAGCTGCACACCTATTCCGGCGGGCCGGAGGTTTACGGCGGAACGCCGCTGGTGGTGAATGACAACGGGTATTACTGGATCAAGGGGGGGCAAGTGTACGCCGTCAACGGCGTAGCTATGGGCATGTCCCCAAAAATTTTGAAAGCTCCGCCGTCAGTTTCGTTTTCACTCATCGACAAGGCGATTGAATCGGGAAAGGACGTCCCTCTGCCAGCTAACCTTGGGTTGGATATGTATACGTTCCCTACGGCTCTCAACAAGTTATTGGAAAGCGCCCCTAAAAACAAAGAGGGACAAAGGATTTCACAGTTAAAATCCTCCGGCCCCTTGAGTTGGGAAATAAAAAAACAAGATCGAACCGATGCCATGATGACCCTGTATGAATCTGGGGGAAACGTAACCAAGATTGTGGTAAGCCTCAGACTAAAACAAGGCGATCCCCTCGAAGATCCGAACATGGCTCTTGCGATTGTTGTTCCTGCATTTGCCAGCCATTTAAAAGGAAAAGGAATGGACTCTCCCGAGGGTAAGAAATACAAGCTGTTTTTTCAGGATATTCTTGCAATGAAAAAGAAGAGCTATATTGAAACAATCAACGATGTAGCGTATTCTGTTGATATTAAAGATAAAAAATATATTGATATGAAAATCGTTCCTGCAACAAAATAGCGGATACCCCGCTTGACAGTGTGGGCGTTTTTCGCCTAGTCTGAAATTCCCAATTCTAAGAGAGGCGTCTCCGTCGCCTTCGCCATTGCTTCCCCGGCATGGTGTAAAGAGCGGATTTTCTTGTTTCTTGCCACCATTGCACCCTTTTTTCAGGGTGTGGTTAGATATTGGCAAGGCGACGTCCGGGTGTCCGTGAGGCCCCGGAAGCTTCTCTTAGAGCTTGGGAGCGTCGCCTTGCCTTTTTTTGTTTGCGGCGCTCAATCCCTATTCTAAGAGGTGTTCCATGTCCGCAACCGTTTTCCTGTCCCGTTCCGGCAGGTGCGCCGGGCGCGTCCCGTTGTCCCTGCTCGTCTTCAAGCTCATCCGTTCCGGCGAAGAGGCCGCCGCGCAAGCGCTCCAAGAGTTGCCCTTGCCGTTCCAATGCCGCCGCGTGTGGTGGTTGCTGGCTGGCAACAAGCTGGTCTTGGAGGTGGCGTAATGGCGACCTACCGCACGATCCGCATGGCGTTCTGGTCCGACCCGTACATCGAAACCCTGAGCGCGTCC
>OGRI01003340.1_pt1 | contig 10117 bp, 6 predicted proteins | sample 1553391 | NCBI WGS metagenome assembly OGRI01 (sample SAMEA2580052, study PRJEB22360) | human gut metagenome | reverse complement strand
GAATAGGAAATAAGCTGCGGGCAGACACATTCCTCCCCGTCGTCCAGTAAGATACAGTGTCCGCGCTTGCAGTTGCAGCACTCCTTTTTTACAAGGCTGTTGACTTTCCGGCTCTGTGGCGGCGTGAGCCGCTTACCCCCGGTCATACCTCATCAGCGGCAAAAATGGCAAGCTCCGCATACTCGTTTTCTGTTAGTGGGGAAATTTTCTGTAAGGTGCGTTCTGCAAAGGGGCGCATATCCTCGTCCATGAACGGCAGCGCAGCCGTCATATTTTCCATAAGCTGTGCTTTGCTTCCCTCATGGTAAATACTTAACAGGTTCATTTCTTCAACGGTCAGTCTAATCATGCTCATACCTCCTTTTCGTGATGTTTTGATTTTGTCGTCTTTTTCGGGATTTTTAGGGATTTCTCTGTTTGTAACTGTGCCCGGACAGAGGGACGGGATTTTCTCATCTCTTTATTCCTTTCGCTTTTATCTATCAGCGCATAAACGCCATGCTTGCCCTCCAACGTGGAAAAGGAAAGACTTTTGTAAGGAAGCATGGAAAATAGCCGTTCCATGTCCTTATCCGTTGCCAGTGGAACAAAGTAGGGAGAAAGCTCTACCGCACAACGGGGCTTTTCGGGGTTGTCCGGTTCTCCAAGCCCTTTCACATTTTCCACAATCCGGCGGGCTTCCGCTTCAATCCATTTGTCATGCAAGGCAGCGATATGTAACTTAAAATCCCCCTGCGTATGCTGTGTTCGGTTTTTCTGCTGTTCCCTCAAAAGGCTTTTTAAGGCTTCTGGGTCGTTTGGCTGTGCTTCAAAACGTATAAACTTTCCAAGCTGTGGGTCGGTGTTCCCGTCAAAATATTTTCCGGCAGGCTTTGTCAGCTCCCCATGTTCATAAATCAGCGTGTAGTTGTCGGCAGGGATTGATTTTTCGATTACTTCCCGGAAATGCTGCAAATAATCCAGTTCATAAAGATTGCCTTTGATTTTTTCCTGCTCTGTGCCTGTTAGTTCCACCGCATAGGCAAGGATAGTATCGCGGGTCTGTTCCCCATAAAATCGCCATGTATTATGCTGCCTTGTGTCCTTTAGAAAAACGTCCCGTTCCCGGAAGCAGCACGTCCCGGACGGACGGGAAAACCACAAAAGCCGTCTGTCCTCCGGGATAGGGCTTCCCGCCGCTTTCTGCAAAATCTGTTTGTCTATGTCAAAATCGCTCTGATAAAAAGCGGTGTTCTGTTTCATTATGGCTTCAAGGGAAGCGATAACGTCCACATTTTCAAATTTTTGTAACTTCATAGGTCAGCTCCTTTCCAAATCCTGTGTTTTCTGTCTTGCTTGTTTCTTCGGTATCTGTTCTTTCGCTGCTTTAAGCTGCGCCCGGATAGAGGGCTTTTCCTGTTTGGCAGACTTGCCGCGTTCCTTATCGGTTTTCAATGCTTCGGCGTATTCTGCAAGGGAAATCTGTTCCCCAGCTTTTGCCTTTTCCTCCAGTTCCGCAGCGGTCGGGGTGTTGTTTATCTGCCCGTCAATCATGTTGTAGTTTTGCTCGGTGGTCTGCTCGGCAGTTTTCAGATAGTTTTCCGGCTGCAAAAATTCCGGCACTTTCTTATAACCGAAGCTGTCTACATAGTGGGCGGTGTCCTGCCCGTTCTGATGAAGCACCACTACGTCGGAAACAGAAAGGCTGTGTCCCTTAAAATCTTTCGGGTGGTCGATATTAAAGCGGGTGTAAATATCTTCAAGGGAAGTCCCCGGCGTAAGCTCTGCGGAATAGACAAGGGCATAGTTTTTCGGGTCTACCCGGTGTCCTGTGGCAGTCAGACGGTCGTAAGGTTCAAAGCGCAAGTCCCTTGTTTCGTTCCCGCCTTTTATCTGATAAATGGAAAAGGTGTCTTTGTCCTGTGGGGCTTCCTGTTCCGGCTGCTCCTGTACTGGTTGTTCCTGTGCAGCTACCTTTTGTTGCCGGATATGCGCCCGCTGTAACTCGGTAGGCTTTTCCCCGGTAAGGGGTGCAATCGCTTTCACATAATCAGCCGCATAGTAGGCGTTACTGGTAAGCTGCCGCTGCCATGCCCCTGCTTTTGGCGACCAACGGAAGCCATTACTTTTTAAGGCTTCCCGCGTGGCTTCGTCCGGCTTATCCTCAAAGAAGATTTGCAGTCGGTTCGCTTCGGTGTTTGCTTCCACCTTGCCGCCGTCAAATTCCCAACCCACAAAACCGATTTCTTTTTGCTGTGAAAGGGATTTGATACGGTCTTTCACGCGCCGGATTTCTGCGCTGTTGTTGGATAACGCCCAAGTCGCAAAGGGCTTGTCCTCCAAATGCCAACTGCTCGCCATGTCCGCTTTCAGTTTTTCCAGTTCCTCCGGCGGTAAATGCGGGCAGCCGTCAAGGGTCTTATGCTTGCGGTAATAGGCGTTTGCGGCTTTCATGGTTTCCTGTGATTTTTCAAGGCTTTCCAGTTTCTTTTCTAACTTCTGTACTGCCTGCGGGTCGTCTGCGCTGATACCGCCCATGCCGGTACTGCGGATTTTATCAAGAAGCCCTTGTATGTCCTGCCATTCCCGGTAATTGCTGTCGCGGGCTGCGTTCTGCTTTTCTTTCTTCCTTGTGGGAAAGTTAGAGCCGCCCGCAATCAGGATAGAGGGAACACGCGCGTCAATCTCATAGCCTTTGTTCATGTTCGCCGCCAGTTTCCGGGCGTAGGTGTCAAGCAGGCTGTCGATTTTCTCATGGTACATCGGGTCTACCCGCTGTTTCTGCCTTTCTGCAAGCTGTACGGCTTCATCTACATAGTACCTGTATTCAGCCGTCGCGCTGCCTTGCTTATAATCGGAAAAACTGTTCATATCCTTTGCACGTTTGGCGGCAGCTTCATTGATAGTGTAATAAGGGGCGGCGGGGGCGGCCTGTTCCGGCTGTGTGGTCTGCGGTGTTTCGCTGCTTGCGCCTGTATCAGCTTCCGGCTCGGTCTGTGCTTCTTTTTCCTGTACCGGGGCTGTTTCTTCGGGAAGCTCCTGCGCGGCTACTTCTGCTTCGAGCTGTTTGGCGGCTTCCTGTGCGGGCTGTGCCTGTTCGGTGGTCTGTTCCTTATCCTGTGCCTTTTGGATTTCTGCAAAATGTCCGTCTATGGTATCAATCAGATTTGCGGCGGTGCTGCGGATTGTTTCAAGAGAGCCTTTCAGTTCTGCAAGTTCTTTTCCGCTGCTCCACCCGGCGATATACCCAAAAGAATAGTCCGACGTATCAAGCCCGTAATGTTGGCAGACCGCATAGGCGACGCTTTCCGCCTGTACCTCGCGGGTGCGGCGGTCGGGGCGTTCCGGCATGGCAAGGGCGGTATCATGCAGCGTGGCGTGGGCGATTTCATGGATTGCGGTCTTGATATTCTGCAATTCGTCCATGCCCTCGTTGATGAAGATACGCTTTTCCTCATAATTGCAGCGTCCTTTTACGCCGCCGCTTAGTGCTTCAAATCCCATAGCAAACGGGGAAGTCTTTTCAAGGGCAGCGAAAAAATCCTTGTATTGTTCCACGTTGCCCGTAAGCTCATAGGTAAGGGCAGGAAGTTCTTTTCCCTCGGTCTGTGAAATATCAAAGACAGATACTACACGAAAAGCGGGTATCTTGATTTCTTTTTCTTCGGTAACAGGTTTTCCGTCCTTATCGAAAACAGGCTTTTGGGTGTCCGGGTCGATTTTTTCCACCTGCTTCTTGACGGTAAACGGGGACGGTGCAAGTATCTTGATAGCTTTTTCTCCGGGCTTTACATGGCGGTCAAATTCCTTTTCCCATTGTTTATAGCCTTTCACAAGATTGCCGCCCTGCATGGCGATAAGGATTGTATTGTTAAGGCTGTAATCATGGAATTTTGACATGGTACGCAGATAATCGGCGTAACGGTCGCTTTCATACAGTCCTAAAATTCCCTGTTCCAGTCGGTCGGTAATCTCTTTCATTTTGTCAGCAGGCTTTTCAGAAGATAGGATAATTGGGAGAACCGGGGGCTGCTTTGTGGCGGCGGTCGGTATGGCTGCGGAAGCGTCAAGGTCTGCCTGTTCCTTTTCCTGTACTGGCGGCTGCGGCGTTACCCGGTATTCCTCCGGCACGTCGCGCCCGTCGTACCACTGTGTAAAGGTGTTGCGGTTATTGTAGATATAGCCCTGCTCGGTAAATCTGCCCCCGTCATTGATAGCAGCGTCCCGCCCGTATTCCTCATACATGAAATATTTTTTTGCTTCTTCGGGCAGCTCCAACTCGTCCAGTTCTTCAATCAGATAATGCCCGTAATCTTCCTCACTCTGTACGGACGGGTAAAGCCAGTAACAATCAAGGTTTTGTGCAAGGTTGATAATATCCTGCAAGTCCCTTGTATGGTCGCCGTATTCCATAGCTGCAACAAATTTTTCCCGGTCGTCGTCAAACTGCATTTTCAAAAGTTCGCTCAAATAGTTCAGTTCGTCAAGGCTTTCAAGCTCGGTCAATTTTCCTGCCAGTCCTGCAATAGAGGACTGGTATTCTGTGATATGCAGCTCCCCGTAGTTTTTGCCGTCTATCCCGATACGGTCAAAGACTTCTTTCAAATGCTCGGCAGTCGTGGGGAATGATACCCATTCGCCCGCAGGTCTGCCCTCGGTGTACTTTCCAAGATTAGAAAGATACCCGCTTAAAATCGTTTCTGCCATGCGTTCACTCCTTTCGTTTTCAATCATGCGGTGCATAAGCGCGTAGTCCTCTATGCTCATGCTCCCGTCAAATAGATAAGGGTCGGGTTCTTCGCCGTCCCGGTAGGCTTTTTCAGAGAACGGCAGCCCCGCAGCGTGGGCGGCGGCTCTTGCTTCCTCGATAAGCTCCGGCGGCAGCCTGTCGTCGTGGGCTTCGATAAATTCCCCGATATTGCTATATCCGTTTTCGTAGTGGCGGCGCACCCCGGCGGTCAGCTCGTCAAGGTTCATATCCTCGCCAAGATAGCCGGAATAATAGCCGTTTACCACAACGGCGGCAGGGTCAGCCTGTTTGATTTCTTCCATGCGGCTTCTGTCCTCCGGGTAAATGTAGTCGCTCATTTCAAGGTGGAAATATTCGGCGTTCCAAGAACGTCCCGTTTTCCAAAACGCCACCCAAGCGATACCGTCCCTTAATTCTTCTTGATAGTCCTTTACGGTGTCCCGTAAACTTGCCATGTGTAACCTCCTTTCTTCGGTTTCAGAGGGTAAAACCCTCCATAAAACAGAGGGTTTGGGAAACTTCCCAACAAGCAAAAATCCCCGCCGTTCTCGGTAGAGAAAGCAGGGATTTTACGGAAAAGGGTACTCTTTTCCTATGCTTGCTATTCAGTTATTTCTTCTTCGACAGTTCAATGCGGTAGTTGACATATTTCCCGCCCGTATCAGCCAATACGATAGTTCCGTCGTAGGTTTTGCCCGTCTTTGGGGAATAGAGCTTTTTCACATTTACTTTGCCGGATTGTAAGAGTGCAGCGGCAATTTTGGGGGTAAAGGTTACTTTTCGTTCTTCAAAGAAACGGTCATTTTTCCACATGGTAAAGCTACATTCCTTATTGCTGCAATAGTAGTTTTTCTTTCCCTCATAGACAGGAGAACCGCAGCGGGGGCAGCTTCCCAACGCTTCCCGTTCCGGCTTGAACATCTGCGCTTTATCATCAGAAAGAAACGGATAGGTCTTTACCAGTTCCCGCGCCATATCCTCGATACCCTCCATAAATGCGGCGGGGTCTGCCTTGCCTTTTGCAATCTGCGTCAGATTGTTTTCCCATTCTGCGGTAAGCTGCGGGCTTGTCAAGGTGTCCGGCAGGACACACACAAGATTGATACCGTCCTTTGTGGGAAGTAGCTGCTTGCCTTTTCGCTCCACAAAGCCGCCCTTTACCAGTTTTTCAATGACGGCGGCGCGGGTGGCGGGAGTTCCAAGCCCTTTGCGTTCTGCGTCCGGGTCGGTGTCCTCACTTCCGGCGCGCTCCATAGCAGAGAGCAGCGACGCTTCGTTGTGAGGTTTTGGCGGTGTTGTGTCATGCTCCGTTACCTTTGCCGTCGGATTTTCAAAGGTCTGTCCCTCGGTAAATGGCGGCAGGGTCTTTTCTGTGTCACTGTCTGCGTCGTCCGTTTCGGGCTTGTTCTTTAAGGCTGCCCTGTATCTTCGGTCAATCTCTTTCCACCCGTCGGACAGCACCGTTTTTCCCCTTGCGATAAAAGACTGTCCGGCACATTCAAAAACTGCTGTAACCGCTTCAAAGGTATGCGGTGCAGCGGTCGCCATGAGCAGACGCGCCCCGGCAAGGGTAAGGATATTCCTTTCGCTTTCCGGCAGCGTGGCAAGGTCGGTCTTTGCAAGCTCCATAGTCGGGATAATGGCATGGTGGTCTGATACCTTTTTACTGTTCAGCACCTTTCCAAGCTCCGGCGTGAAGTCTTTTCCCGCCATAAAAGAAAATTTCCCACAAAGCAGCTTGATAATGCCCGCCGCTGTGTCGCTCATGTCGTCGGTCAGAAATGCGCTGTCTGTTCTCGGATAAGTAAGAAGTCTTTTTTCATACAGAGATTGTGCAAGGTCAAGGGTCTGCTTTGCGGTATAACCGAACAGGCGGTTTGCTTCCCTCTGTAAAGAAGTAAGGTCAAAGAGCTTCGGCGGGGCTGCGGTCTTTTTCTCTTTCACAAGGGAAGCACAGACTGCTTTTGACACTTCGCAAGCAGCTTTCAGCTTGTCAGCTTCGGAACGGTCAGATAGTTTTTCGCTTGCAGCTTCCGCGCCGGATAAGACAAGGCGCACATGGTAGTATTTTTCTTTCTTAAATGTGGTAATCGCTGCGTCCCGGTCAACAAGCATTTTTAAGGTCGGGGTCTGTACGCGTCCCACGTTCAAGGTATGATTGTAAAGGACAGAGAAAAGGCGGGTGGCATTGATACCGATTAACCAGTCAGCCTTTGCCCTGCACAATGCGGAAGCAAAGAGCGCGTCGTATTCCTCGCCGTTCTTCAGACGGGAAAAGCCCTCTTTGATTGCGCTGTCCTCCATAGAAGAAATCCAAAGGCGGCGCATAGGTTTCTTGCAGCCCGCCATTTCATAGACAAAGCGGAAAATGAGTTCGCCCTCGCGCCCCGCGTCGCAGGCATTGACGACTTCGGAAACGTCTGCCCGGTGCATAAGCTCTTTTAGGGTTTTGAATTGCTTTTCCTTGTCAGAAGCAACGGTGTACTTCCATTCCTGCGGCAAAATCGGTAAGCTGTCATAGCTCCACTTTTTATATTGTTCCCCGTAGGTGGCAGCTTCCGCAAGCCCTACCAAATGTCCCACGCACCAAGAAACGATATAGCCGCTTCCTGTGAGAAATCCGTCTTTCTTTTCCTTTGCCCCCAGTACGGCAGCGATTGTCTGTGCCACACTGGGCTTTTCTGCGATAACTAAAATCAAATATAAGTTCCTCCTTTCAGCGTTCCGGCTCGGTTTTCTTTTTCTCCTGTACCTGTTTCAGACAGTACCCCACACAAGGGGACTGTCCCTTGTAAGGGCAGGAAGCGCAAGCAGGGGGATAAGGAACAGGCGGCGCATTATCACGCCGCCCGTTCGGTTTCTGTATCATCATCTTTTCAAAGGGATTGTTGGTAAACAGGGTCATAGGGTTTCTTCCTCCGTTTCTTCATCTTCGGGAGTTTCCCCGGTATCTGCTTCCGGCTCGTCCTCGTCGTAGTCCTCAAATTCAAAATCTTCAAGGTCGGTATCGCCCTTTACATTCTGCTTAGGCTTTAGAAACTTAAAGTAGTAGAACGCTGCGCCGCCACCAAGCAGGGCAAAGAGGACTAAGGCAAGCACCACACCGGGATTGCCGCCTTTTTCTTTCAGTTCTTCCGGCTGCTCCGTTGGTGTTGGGGTAGGTTCTTTGCCTGTGCAGCCTGTCATACTGGTAACACATACCGGGCAGGACGTGTTTACCTTTCCGACTTCGCATTTTTCCGTACAGTTACAGATTTCCGGCTTTTTGGCAGCTTCGCCGTTTTCGGTCAGTGCCATAAGGTCGGCTTCGTCCACTTGATTTAGGAAATGTACGGTCTGTTCGCCCTCGGCGGCGCGGTCAATGAGGATATAGAAATAGTTGCCGCCTTTGGTGGTAACAGTGATAAGTTGCTTATTGCCGCCGTAATCGTCAACCAGTGTAGCGTTTCCCTTTGGGGTAAGGGGCGGCGTTTCCTCTTTTTCCTCCACAACTACATTACTGTCGTTGGTCGCGTCCCCGGCGGGCGGCTCTGTGGCTGCGCCCTGTGCATAGGCAGGGACAGAAAAACCGCCCATAAGGATAAGGGCGGCACAAAGGGCAGTCATGGTCTTTTTCAGTTTATTCTTCATCTGCATTTTCCTCCTGTTCGTTTTCTTCTGCGGGTGCGGCAGTCATGCCGGGAATACCGCCGCCGGACAGCATAGCGTTCAGTTCCTGCGGGGTCAGACGCATAGCTCGTACAAGCTGCACGATTTCAAGGTTTTCCGCTTCGGTTTTCTGCGCTTCCAGTCCTTTTAACTTGTTCTGATACTCTGTGATTTTCTCGCGGGTCTTTGCGATTTCCTTATTGATACGGTCGATTTTATTGTTTGCCATAGGTCATTTCTCCTTTCTTTTTTTGGGCTGCTTTACCAGTTCATCAGCCCGTAGCCTTTGATACATTGATAGTTAAGGTCATAGCTCTTTATCTTGCAAGCGTCGCCGGAATTGCCCTCAACGGTATAGACGCGGCTGCCGTCCCTGCCAAGCACAAGCCCCACATGGTCGGCAACACCGTCTAAATCCCAATCGAAAAAGATTGCGTCGCCCGGTGCGATATTCTCATAGCCGCGTGCGCCCCATTGTCCCCTTGACTGAAACCAAGGGACACCCTGCCATTCGCAGCCCGCAAATCGGGGTTCGCTTTTTCCGGCTTGATTGTAGCACCATGATACAAAACAGGCGCACCATTCCACGCGGCTGTTAAAGCCGTACCAAGACCAGTAAGGGTAGCCGCCCACGTTTCCGACTTGCTGTTTTGCAAGTTCCATAAGCTCTTGATTTCCGGGGCGCGTACCGTTTACAAACTCCATGCCGCTTAAATCCTCAGACGGGCTTCCGTCGGGAGAACCGCCGCCAAAAATCAGCGGTTTGTTGCCGCTTGTTTCCAAGTACACATGAAACATTTCAAGCTGCTGTGGCGTAAGAAGTTCCTCCGCAAGCTCGGAAATCAGCTTATTTGTCAGTTTCACATTCAAGATGTAATACTCATAAGGGACTTCCTCGGTGGTGGTTTCCCCGGTTTCCGGGTCGGTACTTGTTTCGGTGCGGTAGCGTATTTCCACTTCCTCGGTCAGCGTCAAGGTGTACTGCATGGAAAAGATACGTTCAAGCTCTGCCTGTGCGCTCTGCGGGGTGTAGCTCTGCAAGAGGGCGGTCAAATAAGACGCAAGTTCGTGGGGGTTATGCCCGATACTGTCAAGGTCGTAGCGGTATTCATCATAGCCGGGGTGGGTGCTTTCGATATTGTCAATCTCACTTTGCAGCCCGTTTTCCAATGCGGCATAGTTGTTTTCAACTGCCACAAGGTCGCTGTCCTCGGACGTGTAGGACGTGCCAAGCACCCCGTTTGTCAAGCCCGAAAACATAGCCCCGCAAGAGGACAGCCCTGCGGAAATCATAATAAAGAGAAGCAGCGCGGCAACTGCAATCAAAATGCCCGCCGGGTGTCTTGCCGCAAATGCGGCGGCTTTCCTCGTTTCCTCGGCGGTTTTCTTCGCCGTCTTTCTTGTGGCTTCCGCTGCGGCTTTTGCCCCTCCTTTCTTTGCCGCCTTTGCATACTGGCGTTTTATCTGCTGTTTCTGCATGAAACGGGAAAGCGGGTTAGAAGTAAGCTGCGGGTTGTCGTGCAGGGTTTTGTGATACTGGAAGTTGACGTTTGCCTTAAATGCTGCCTTTTCTGCCTTTGCCGCTTCCCGGTAAGGTTTCAGCTTATGGCTGCGGTAGCCCTGTTTTAACTTCCGCGCCCCGTATTTCGCGCCGCGCTCGGCAAGTTCCTCCGATTTATGCGCCCCCTCAACGCCGGAATTGTCCTTTTCAACGGAATGTATCTTGTTGTGGACGAAAAT
>OGRI01003339.1_pt1 | contig 10119 bp, 9 predicted proteins | sample 1553391 | NCBI WGS metagenome assembly OGRI01 (sample SAMEA2580052, study PRJEB22360) | human gut metagenome | reverse complement strand
CTTCCTCTCAGCCTGTCAAACAAGCTCCCCGTTTCATTTACAAAATTCAGTATAGTTCGGTTGGGAAAAAATGTCAATATCAATATAAAAATATATCCGGTCATATTCTGGAGTCTCATATTCTGGAGTCAGATGCAGGTGTCACGGACAAATTGTATATTACAGGAATGCTTTCGAGAAGCGGTCATATGTTTTTGTAACGCGGAGTATGGAAAAATGCACAAAAAACAGAGCATACTCTAAAAAAATAGTGTAAACGTGCCGAAAATGCCGAAAATCCATTGACAAACGCCCTTTAAAGGGGTAAAACACCACTATGGCAATTTGATAAAAGCTTATCAAATTAAAATACTATATAAAACAATTTTTACTGGAAGAGAGAAAGAGAGGGATAAGTATGAATACATTAGTTATTGTACTGATCGCAGCCGTTTTACTTTGCTGTGCATATGTATTCTACGGACGCTGGCTTGCTAACAAATGGGGAATCGATCCAAAGGCAGAGACACCAGCAAAGAAATTCGCAGATGGAAAGGATTACGTTCCGACAGACGGCTGGACAGTATTCAGTCATCAGTTTTCGTCAATCGCAGGTGCAGGTCCTGTTACCGGCGCCATTCAGGCAGCTGTATTTGGATGGCTTCCTGTTTTACTGTGGGTACTGATCGGAGGCATTTTCTTCGGTGCGGTAACAGATTTCGGAGCTTTATATGCGAGTGTAAAAAATGACGGAAAGTCTATGGGACTTCTGATCGAGAAATACATTGGTAAATTCGGTAGAAAATTATTCTTGTTGTTCTGTTGGCTGTTCACACTTCTTGTTATCGCAGCATTTGCAGATATGGTTGCAGGTACATTCAATGCGTATACAGAAGTCGACGGAGCTTTAAAACTTGCAGATGCAGCAAAGACAAACGGAGCTGCAGGAACTATTTCCCTTTTATTCATTGCATTTGCAATGGTATTTGGTCTGGTGCAGAAAAAATTCCAGTTCCGCGGATGGAAAGAAACAGTTCTTGGTCTTGTACTTACAGTAGCAGCGCTTGCTCTTGGTATGCTTGCACCGATCACAGCAGGTAAAGATACTTGGACTTATATCACATTTGTATATATCTTCTTTGCAGCAGTACTTCCGATGTGGCTTTTAAAACAGCCTCGTGATGCAATGACGACTTATATGTTCATCGGAATGATCGCCGGAGCAGCACTTGGACTTTTAGTTGCACATCCGACAATGAACCTTCCTGTATTTACAGGATTCCACAACGACACATTAGGAGATATGTTCCCAATCCTGTTCGTTACGGTAGCTTGTGGTGCCGTTTCCGGATTCCACAGCCTGGTATCTTCCGGAACCTCTTCCAAGACGGTTTCCAATGAGAAGGATATGCTGAAGGTTGGTTATGGCGCCATGGTATTAGAGAGCCTGCTGGCGGTTCTGGCATTATGTGTAGCCGGTGCGGCAGCTGCAGCAGATGGTACCGCAGCAACCGGAACTCCGTTCCAGATCTTCTCCCGCGGCGTTGCCGGGTTCTTTGAGAAAATGGGCGTGCCGGTACAGGTAGCCACCGTGTTTATGACCATGTGTGTGTCCGCTTTGGCGCTGACCACGCTGGACGCTGTGGCTCGGATCGGTAAAATGTCTTTCCAGGAGATCTTCAGCGTAGACGATATGAAGCACGCAGCTCTGTGGCGCAAGGTGGTGTGCAATCCGTATTTTGCTACCATCATCACCCTGCTTTGCGGCTATGTGCTCACCAAGGTGGGCTACCAGCAGATTTGGCCTCTGTTTGGCTCTGCCAACCAGTTGCTCAGCGCACTGGTGCTGATTACGCTGTGCGTGTTCCTGAAGGTTACAGGCAGAAAGAACAAGATCCTGTTCCCGCCTATGATCATTATGCTGTGCGTTACCTTTACTGCATTGGTGCAGCGGCTGATCGCCATGATCAAGGCCATTCAGCAGGCTGCCGCAGTGGAGATCCCTGCCGGACAGACCAGCTGGGGCGCTGTGTTTATTGCCAACGGTTTGCAGCTGATCATCGCCGTGCTGCTGATTGTACTGGGCTTGACCATTGTGGTCAACAGTGCCAAGAGCTATGTGAAGAGCAAAAAAGGCAGCGAGACCGAAGAGGTCGCCAAGGCATAACGGCGTGCGTATAATATCGATATAAACCATGAACCGTCTGCGTATTTCTGCGCAGGCGGTTTTGTGTTTGTATTTGGCCCCCCCTGCAATAAGGGAGGTAAATCGCAACCGATTCTCCTAAAATATGGAGCATATTCCGATCCATGACGGTACAGATTTTCAAATGTGCCAAATAAAGAACCGGAAAGTTGTCAAATGCGCGGCTGCGTGCTATAATACTGGACGCAAAACAAAACTAAATCTGGAAAAGGGGATTTTTCATGTCTGACAAAACGGAAAAAAAGTACATGAAGAAGTCAGAGATCGTTACCTTTGGTATTGGTCTGTTCGGCGTGGCTCTGATGACCGGCTGGATGCCGGACTACACCGCTACCTTCTTCGCTGACTTCGCGTTCAAAGGCAAGGGATTTGACTCCGCCACCATGGCAAATGCCATCTCTATGGTGTTCTTGGTGGCCGGTATCATCGGCGCCGTGTGCGAGCTGGTGATCGGCTATTTGGTGGATAACACCCGCACCAAACTGGGTAAGGTAAAGCCCTGGGTGGGCTTCGGCGTGGTGCCGCTGGCCGTGGTGGCTATGCTGGTATTCATTGCACCCAACACCTCCAACCAAACCTTGGCGATCGTGTGGATGTTTGTGATCTACTCCTTGTATACCGCCTTCAGCTGTGCGGTAGAAAGCCCGTCTAACTGCTTCGGCTCCCTGTGCTCACCCAATCCGGCAGAGCGCTCCACCGCCATCTCCATCGCTTCGTTCCTGCGCAGCGTGGGCCAGTCCGGCGGTATGGTAGTCGTGATGGTGGTGGGCCTGGTGATGAAGGCCTTGATGGGCAAGCAGCAATATAAGAACGCCGAGGGCCAGGGCCTTGACCTGGTGATCTCCACGGCGGTGTGCGCCCTGGGTCTGATCCTCTTTGTGATGATCTTCTTTACCAATAACAAAGAGCGTGTGCCTTTCACGCAGGAGAAGGTGAGCCTGAAAGACGCCGTCAAGGTGGTCTTTACATACAAGAACCTGCTGATGGTGTCCTTGACCAAGCTGTGCGGCTTTGGCCGCGGCGTGTACGGCACCGTGTCTTTGTACATTGCCATTTACCTGCTGGGCTCTAAGGACCTGAAGCTGGCGCTGCTGCTGCCCATGGGTATCGGTACCGCTGTGGGCACCCTGCTGGTGAACTTTGTGCTGAAGAAGTTCTCCACCAAAAAGACCTTTATTCTTTTCTGCGTATACGGTGCGTCTTCCATGGCGATCCTGTTCCTGGTGTCTAAGGGTATCGGCTTTAACAGCACCCTGATTGTGCCGTTCCTGATTCTGAACTTCTTCTGCGGTTTGCAGCACGGCAACACCAATGTAACCCCCAATATTATGATCGCCGACTGCGTAGACGAGATCGAGTGGAAAACCGGCCAGCGCAAGGACGGTCTGGCGTATGCCGGTTACGGCCTGTTCTCCAAGATTGCTTCCGCCTTCACCAAGGCGCTGGGTCCCTGGCTGCTGTACACTTGGTCCGGCTATGCCGTATCTCGTGACGCCAATGTGGCTTATGCCGCCCAGACGGATTCTACTTTGAACAAGATCTTAATGATCTACACCATCATTCCCGCCGTGTTCGTTGTGCTCCAGGCGGTGCCCATCTTCTTCTACGATATGGTCGGTGAGAAGAAGGCGCGCATTACCCGCGAGCTGATGGAGCGCCGTGAGGCCGCCGGTTTGGTTGCCGGTGAGGGCGAAGAGACTGCCGATGCGGCAGCAGCCGAGTAAGGGGGCGACGAGAATGGCAAAACAGGAAAAGACTTTTAATACCAAGTTGTATGCGCTGGTGGTATTTTTGTTGGTTGCAGCCATTTTGGCTGTGTCCACCGTGGCCACCTTTAGCAGCAAGTATATTGCATTTAAGCCGGAGAAGGTCGCTCAGGCGTATGCGGATACCATTGTGCAGACCGGTGACGGCTACAATGCCAACAAGTATGCGCTGGTGAGCAAAAGCGAGAAATACGGCGATTTTATCCGCAAGTTTTATATGTACCCGGTGATCTATAAGGACGCCGGTTACAAGCCCGGCGACGATACCAAGAATTTAAAGGGCTTGAACGACGACAGCTACAAGTCCGATAAGACCAAGAACGACGACGGTACGCTTACCGGCCAGGTGACCGCGGCCATGTATCCCTACTATGTGGAGCTGCTGGGTCAGTACGGCTGGGACGATGCAGACGCTATGTTCACCAATTACTTTGCCAAGTACCAGCAGGTGCGGGGGCAGGTGTTTGGCGACCAGTATCTGGACGACGAGGGTATGTTCACTGCGCTGGAGGCCAATGTAAAGACCTACGGCGAGAGCCTGACCGGTACGGAAGAGACCTATGACAAGAACACCAAGGTCAAGCTGACGGATAAGACCATCGGCGCTTACCAAAAGGCGCTGGGCGAGGATTACAAGCTGACCACCACCGTAACCGATGTGCAGTCGGTAGAGGATGTAAAGGCTTATACCGCCAAGATGAATACCCAGCTGCTGGCGAATTATGAAGTCAGCGCCGACGACATCCGTGCCGTTTCCACCTGCACCGTGCAGGTAACGGACGCTAAGGGTACCCGGTTGGCCACCTGCAACCTGACCGTGGTGCAGATCGGCCATACCTGGTATGTAGACAATACCACCGCAGATACCTCTGCGTTGTATCAAATCGGCAAATGATCTTTCGCTTGCCGTAAGAGAGGGAACCGCCCGGACCGTAAGGCCCGGGCGGTTTTTTGTGTGCGATGGATAAGAACCGTTTGGCTTTTATTTTTTGTAGGGTGCTTGCACGCCCTGCCATTCGCCGCCATTTCCTATCCTGAAAAAACGCCATATTCTTTTGCAACCCACTATGCAGGCATGCAAAAATATGGTATAATTCTTGTGAGACAGTGTGCATTATCCGACAGCTGTCGGGTGGTACCCATGGGTCTGACGGAAAAGAGAGCATTGGCCTGTTGATCGGGGAAGCGTAAGGCATTCACAGAATCGGTTTGGATTGATCATTCTTTACAAAAAAATAAGGCCCCTGCCATTGCAGGGGCTTTGTGCGTATCGATCATCGTATGGATTACCGTATTTTGCGCAGCTGCGCGGTGAGTACGGCAGTCAGCTTTTCCCGATCAAAGGCGGGCAGCGGCTCCAGAATCACATCAATACAGCCGCCTACGGCGTAGATCACATTGGTTACCTGGTGATAATTTTTCTCCATAGTGAAGTTGTTGTGGGAGCAAATGGCCTCGGTCATCTGCTGTTTGAGCATGCGCAGGGCGGGGGCGCACATACGGCTGTTTTTGAATTTGGTCAGCCGCTCAATGTTGTTGTTGCGCTCAATCTCATTGAGCATACTGTTAATTATATCCGTGGGATCCCGCTGGATTTGATCGTAGTTGATGCCCTTGGCGATCTCCACAATGCCGTTGGTGATGGTCTCAAAGCAGAATTGAATGCACGCGCCCATGCTCTTAAAGTGCAGATAAAAGGTGCTTTTGTTAATGTCTGCTTTTTTGCACAGCTCCAATACGGTGATCTTGTCCATTTCTTTTTCAATCATCAGCGCGATCATGGCGTTAAAGACCGCCGCCTTGGTGCGCTTTACCCGTCTGTCCATTTTTTAGAAAACCCCCCCTCAAATCGCTTTGTAATGGACACCTGTCCAATAGCAAATACTATGATAACATAAATGAAAGAAAGGTTGCAAGCAACTTCACGGAATTTGTAGGAAGTGCTGGAAAACGCCATGAAAACTTGTGCAAAAACACGAAAAATTGTCCCGCTGGTACTGACGCTTTTGCTGCTTTTTGGCGGTTGCAGTGCGGTCAACAGGGCTGCCGTCTTTGGTACAAACGGCAACGAGACTACCCGGCGGCAGGATGTGTTGACGGTGGAATTTTTGGATGTAGGTCAGGCCAATGCGGCGCTGCTCACCTGCGGGGGTAAGAGTCTGCTCATCGACGGCGGCAATGTGGCAGACGGCGCCAAGGTCACTCGTGCGGTGCAGGCGGCAACGGACCGGCTGGACTATGTGGTGAATACCCATGGCCATGAGGACCATGTGGGCGGCCTGGCCGCTGTGGTGGACGCGGTGCCGGTGGGTCAGGCCATTGTCAGCCCGGTGACGGCAGACAGCGACGTTTACCAAGATTTTTTAGATGCGCTGGCGGATCGAGGTGTGACTCCGGTGGCCAGGCGGGTATGCAGTTCCCTTTGGGAGATGCTAAGTGTACCGTGTTGGGCCCCGCCGCTGCCGGCAGCGATCTGAACAACAGCAGTCTGGTGCTGCAAGTGCGCTTTGGCGGCGCGACTTTTCTCTTTATGGGTGACGCCGGGACAGAGGAGGAGCGCAGTTTGATCCAAAGCGGTGCAGATGTAAGTTGTGATGTGCTGGCGGTGGGTCACCACGGCAGCGGATCTGCCACCGGCTATGTGTTTTTGCGCCAGGCATTGCCCAAGTATGCGGTGATCTCCGTGGGCGCGGGCAATCGTTATGGCCATCCGGCAGAGAGCACGCTTTCCCGCCTGCGGGATGCCGGGTGTACCGTCTATCGCACGGATCAAAGCGGCACAATCACCATAGTGACGGATAAAAACGGAAAAATCCGCTGTCCTGCATAAAAAAATGTTGTATTCTTTGGTTTTTTCAGCTATAATAAATACAGAATTTTACATATTGGAGGAATTTTACCTATGTATTGTTGGTTAGACGGCAAAACTGTTGTTGTGACCGGCGCTTCCGGCGGTATGGGCGCAGGCATTGCGGCTACCTTGATCAAGAAGCACGGCTGCACTGTGATCGGCGTGGCTCGGTCGGAACCCAAGATGCTCAAATTCATTGAGGAGCTTGGCCCCACTTATGCCCAGCAGTTCTCTTACAAGCTGTTTGATGTGTCTGTTAAGGAGAATTGGGAGAACTTCTATAACGAGCTGGTAGAGGAAGGCGTGCAGGTGGATGTGCTGGTCAACAACGCCGGTATTCTGCCTAAGTTTAAGCGCTTTGACCGCTACAGCGATGAAGAAATTGAGCGTGCCATTAACATTAATTTCTACAGCTGCGTGTATTCCGTTAAGACATTTCTGCCTATGCTGCTGCAGAGCACGGACCCGGGCATTGTTAACATTGACTCTTCCGCCGCGCTGATGAGCCTGGCCGGTACTTCCATGTACAGCGCTTCCAAGGCTGCACTGAAGGGCTTTACCGAGGCTCTGCGTGAGGAGTTCCGTGGCAAGTGCTATGTGGGTCTGGTTTGCCCCGGCTTTACCAAGACGGATATTTTCCGCGGCCAGTCCAACGCAGGCGGCAAGGGCGAGAAGGTTATCAATATGATCTCTACCGATTGCGACCTGATGGTGAAGATGATCATGTTCGGTATAGAGCACAAGCAGGCACTGCAGATCCACGGTGTGGATGCCCACGCCATGAGCGTGTTTGGCAAGCTGCTGCCGGTGAACGGCTCTCGCCTGTTCAGCGCTGTGATGAAAGCGGCGGACATTGACCTGTTTAAGGAAGTTTTTAAGGACGACGCCGAGCTGGCGGAGTAAATTTTAAGCATTTAAGGGACGCAGCCGTTTCAATGAGGGAATGGCTTTGCGCCCCTTTCTGCTTTTTTTGCAATAAAAAGGAGGGGTTTTTATGGCAGATGCTGTAACGGCAACGAAAAAAAAGTATATGAATTTTAAGGAGATTGCGGCGTACTCCCTGGGACTGTTCGGGTTCCAGGCCATCGTAGGCTTGCTAAACTCCTACCAGGCCGAGTTTGACGGCTCCATTTTGGGCGCCAATGTGTCTGTGGTGGCCATTTTAATTTTGGTGGCCAAGATCGTGTCTGCTGTGGCGGACCCGGTGGTGGGTAACCTGATCGACCGGTCCAAAAGCAAGCGGGGCAAGTTCAAATCTATGATCCTGTACTCTCTGGTGCCGCTGCTGGTGATGACCGCTGTGGTGTTTGTGAAAGTGCCGTTTTCCGGCACCGGGCTGTATGTGTGGATCTTCCTCACCTACTTGGTTTGGTCCATTGCCATGACCATGGGCGATGTGCCCTCGCAGGGGATCGCTTCCGTGCTGACCCCGGATCCCACGGAGCGCACCAATGTGGTGTCCATTTCCAACACCTTTAAGCAGATCGGCTTTTCTGCCTGCGTGGTGATTGTGCCGATTGCCTGCCTGATCATTCCCGGCGGGTCCAAGGTGTTCGTCAAGTCCGGCGAGACAGATACGCCTATGATCGCTTCCGAGTTCTTCTGGACCGCAGTGCTTACCGCCATCTTTGGTTGTGTGCTCTTTGCCCTGATTCCGCTGCTCAATAAGGAGCGGGTGCCCTACCAGGCCGGCGAAAAGACCACTTTTAAGGATATGATGGGCGCGCTGAAGAACAATAAACCCTTAATGCTGGTGATTATTTCTTACTTCCTGGGCTTTGGCCGTCAGATGGCTATGGGTATCCAGGTACAGGCCGCAACGGTGATCCTGGGCAGCCAAAACTTGGTGGCGGTTTTGGGTATCGTTACCGCCGTGGGTTCCATGATCAGTATGGCGCTGTGCCCCCTGCTGATTAAGAAGCTGGATGAGCGCAAGGCGTACATTCTTCTGTCTGTTTACGGCTTTGCCGCTTCCATTTTCTCCTTTGTGATCGGCCATTTTTGGTTCCAGTCTCCGGACAATATGGTGCTCACCGTGCTGTTTTATGCCTCTCTGTTCCTGATCGGCTTGCAGTTCGGCGCCGTCACCTTAATGCCCATGATCATGACCGCCGATTGCGTGGATTATTACGAGTATGAGACCGGCAAGCGGATGGAGGGCGCTGCCTATTCCATCCTGACCTTGACCATTAAGGTGTGTCTGGCACTGGGTACCGCCGTGGGTCTGATCTTTGTGCAGGTGTCCGGTTATTATGACGCTTTGGGTGCCGGTACTTTCACCACCAAGACCAAGGACATTATCTTTTTTGCTTATACCGCCTTGCCGGGCGTGCTGGCACTGCTGTCCATCTTCCCCATGTTTAAGTACGACATTGTGGGCGAGAAGAAGGCGCAGATCTCTGCAGCCCTGTCCCAGCGCCGCGCCGGTAAAGAATAAGCGTATAATAACCGATACAATATGTATATATAAAGAAAAGCGACTTCCCTCGGGAGGTCGCTTTTTTGTGTGGTGTTCAGCGGGTTTAAATATGTGTGCATATCGGTGTGCAAGATGATGGTATACATATCAGAGACGGCGGATAGTATCCGCCAGCTTTGTAGTGCAACGAGATTTTCCGCATTTTATTTTTTGCTATTTTTGGCCTGGTTACGCGAAATCTTGATGTCTCAGAAAAAATTTTTATTTTTTCCGACATTACCTATTGACATAGTAGGCATTATGGTGTATAGTTAAGTCAATCCAACGGGGAGACCCGAAGAAATCAGGAGACCGCTATGAACCGGTTATTTCCCACATTGTTAAGACAAAATTTCCGATTTGGGCGAATGAGCCGATGTATGTGACCTAATCGTAACCTACATTTTATCATTTGAACTTGAAAGGAATTTGAATTATGAGCAAGAAATACGCATTTGAGACTTTGCAGCTGCATGTTGGCCAAGAGCAGGCGGATCCCGCTACCGACTCCAGAGCCGTACCGATTTATCAAACCACTTCGTATGTATTCCATAACAGCGACCACGCCCAGGCTCGTTTTGGCCTGGCAGACGCCGGCAACATTTACGGCCGTCTGACCAACTCCACCCAGGATGTGTTTGAAAAGCGCATTGCCGCTTTAGAGGGCGGCGTAGCCGGTTTGGCTACCGCCAGCGGTGCGGCTGCTTTGGCTTACACCTTCCAGGCACTGGCCAAGGCCGGTGACCAAATTGTCAGCGCCAAGACCATTTACGGCGGCACTTACAACTACTTGGAGCACACCTTCCCGGAGCACGGGGTCAAGACTACTTTTGTTGATCCGGACGATCTGCAAAATTTT
>OGRI01003327.1_pt1 | contig 10148 bp, 8 predicted proteins | sample 1553391 | NCBI WGS metagenome assembly OGRI01 (sample SAMEA2580052, study PRJEB22360) | human gut metagenome | reverse complement strand
TCTGCTGGTGTGGCTGGGGATGTGTATCAGCCCGCACCAGACGCCGTAGCAGCCATAGGTGATGTCTGCATAGGCCAGCGGGTGGTTCTCGTCGCAGAAGGCCCGCAGGGCGAAGAACAGGTTCTCGTCGCTGCCGTTGCCGGGCATGATCTGGTCAGGCTGTAAGTCGAAATGTGCCGCCGCTGCCCGCAGCAGCTCGGCACACGCAGGGTCGGAGTAGAGGCGGAGCTTTTCCACCTCAGCCTCGCTCACCGCCCCCACCACGGCCGGAGAGGGGAGATAAGGGCTTTCGTTGGTGTTCAGCTTAATGTACTGCTGGTCCTGCGGCTGTTCGCCCGGGGTGTAGGGAGTGACAGCTTCCAGCGTGGGAGAAAGAAAACGGCTCATGTTTGCCAGCCTCCGTTTTTATTGCAACTTGACCTCTCTGCCAAAGGCTCCCCTATTAGGGGAGCTGGCGCGAAACGCCTGAGAGGTTTATTCATATCTTATGGTCACACTGCGGGCGTGGGCGTGCAGGCCCTCCCGCTCGGCAAAGTCGGCGATGCGGGGCGCAGCCTTTTCCAGCGCCTCCCGGGTGTAGTAGATGAAGCTGGACTTCTTGACGAAGTCGTCCACGCCCAGAGGGCTGGAGAAACGTGCCGTGCCGCTGGTGGGCAGGGTGTGGTTCGGGCCGGCGAAGTAGTCGCCCAGTGCTTCGGGGACGTTCCGACCGAGGAAGATGCTGCCTGCATTTTTGATTTCATTCAGCACGCTGAAGGGGTCGTCCACGCAGACTTCCAGATGTTCGGGTGCGATGATGTTGCAGGCTTCGATGGCCTTGCGTAAATCAGAGCAGACGATGATCTTGCCGTTGTCGTCCACGCTGGCGCGGGCGATGGCGGCGCGGGGCAGCTGGGGGATCTGCACTTCCAGCTCTGCCTGCACGGCCTTGGCCAGCTCAGCGCTGTCCGTGACGAGGACGGGGCTTGCCAGCCTGTCGTGCTCGGCCTGACTCAGCAGGTCCGCCGCCACCCATGCAGGGTTGCAGCCGCCGTCGGCCAGCACCAGAATTTCGCTGGGGCCGGCGATCATATCGATGCCCACCTTGCCGAACACCTTGCGCTTGGCGGTGGCAACGTAGATGTTGCCGGGGCCAACGATCTTATCCACCGCAGGGATGCTCTGGGTGCCGTAGGCGAGAGCCGCCACAGCCTGTGCGCCGCCGGTCTTGAAGATCTTGGTCACGCCTGCGGTGGCAGCGGCGGCAAGGATGACCGGGTTCACCCTGCCGTCCTTTCCGGCGGGGGTGGTCATGACGATTTCGGACACGCCTGCCACCTTTGCCGGGATCACGTCCATGAGCACGGTGGAGGGATAGGCCGCCGTGCCGCCGGGCACATAGACACCGGCCTTTTCAATGGGGGTATATTTCTGGCCCAGCACGATGCCGGGCTTGTCGTTCACCACAAAATTCTTGTGCACCTGCTGGCGGTGGAAGCTCTCGATGTTGGCGGCGGCTTCGCGCAGCGTTTCGAGGAAGTAGGGGTCCATGCCCGCAAAGGCTTCGTCGATCTCCTCCTGCGTCACCTGCAGGGCATCGATCTTTGCACCGTCAAATTTCAGCGCGTAATCCTTCAGGGCTTCATCGCCCCGGGCGCGCACATCGGCAATGATGCCGTCCACCACGTCCTCCACGTTCTTTTCCGCGCGGATATCGCGGTTCAGGATCTCTTCGGGCTTCAGCTCGTCAAAGTTATACAGCTTGATCATTTTGCTTCCTCCTTGTTCTGCAGTTCCGCCCGCAGCTTTTCCAGCATGGTGTCCATTTCGGCGTGCTTGAACTGGTAGCTGGCCTTGTTGGCAATGAACCGGGCCGAGATGGGCATGAACTCGGTGACCACCTTCAGGCCGTTCTCCCGCAGGGTGGTGCCGGTCTCCACGATATCCACGATGACGTCCGAAAGGCCCAGAATGGGGGCCAGCTCAATGGAGCCGTTCAGCTTGATGATATCGATGTCCCGTCCCATGGATGCGTAGTAGCTCTTTGCAATGTTGACGAATTTGGTGGCCACCCGCACCGGGCGGCTGGGGTCGTCCTTGTAATCGGCCGGGGCGGCAACGCACATGCGGCATTTGCCAAGGCCAGTGTCCAGCAGCTCGTACACATCGGCAGAAGCCTCTGTGAGGATGTCCTTTCCCACGATGCCCACATCGGCAGCGCCGTGCTCCACATAGATGGCAACGTCGCTGGGCTTGACGAGGAAGTAGCGGATGCCGGCCTCCGGGTTTTCCACCACCAGCTTGCGGGTGGCGTTGTAGTCCTCCGGGCAGCCGTAGCCGATGCCCGCCAGCAGGTTATACACCTTATCGCCCAGACGGCCCTTGGGCAGAGCCACGTTCAGCATCACCCTGTCGGTGCTGTTCTTCTGCACCGGCGGCAGCGGGGCGCTCAGGCGGTCCAGCTCGTCCAGATAGACCGCAAAGCCGATGGCACCGGCACCGGGGGTGAACTTCTGCATCAGCAGGTCGTAGCGGCCGCCCTTGAGCAGGGGGCGGGGCAGGGCTTTCAGATAGCCCTGAAACACAAGGCCGTTGTAATATTCCATCTCACCGGCCAGCGTCATGTCCAGCCGGATCACGCCGCCCGCCTTTTCCAGCGGCACAGCCAGCGCTTCCAGCTCGGCCACAGCCGCGCGCATGGTGTCATTGCGGCACAGAGCAGCGGCCTTTGCAAGGGTATCGGCATAGCTGTCGCAGAGGCTCAGCACGCTGCACAGGGTATCGGCGGCCTCATCCATCCCGGCGGCGGATGCCGCCGCTTTCAGCTCGTGGAGGTTTTTCGCTTTCAGCTTTGCCAGCAGGGCGGCGCGGGAAGCTTCCGGCACGTCCAGCGCATCCAGCAGACCGAACAGGTAGCCCATGTGGCTCACTTCCAGCACCCACTCGGCCCCCAGCGCATCCAGCGACCGCGCCGCCAGACACACCGCCTGCTGCACCTGTGCTTCGCCCACCGCGCCCAGCATCTCAAGGCCCATCTGGCTGATCTCTTTAAAGGTGTGGCTCTCGGCGGAAGGGCGGTAGACATTCTCGTGATAGTAGTAGCACAGGGTCTCTCCGGGGGCGGGCTGCGCCGTCTTGGCAATGGAGAGGGTCACGTCCGGCTTGAGGGCCAGCAGACGGCCATCCAGATCGGTAAAGGTGATGACCTGCTCGGACGACAAAAAGCTGCGGTTCTCCTGATACAGGCCGTACTCCTCAAACCGGCCCATATGATACTTGCGGCAGCCCGCCGCTTCGTACAAGGCGCGCAGCGCAAAGGAGGCGCGCTCCTTGGGCTGCAGGTTTGCAATGCTGAATTCCATTGTCGGTTTCCCCATTTCTTACTTGAGTTTATTTTACTTTATCTAGGTAAAGTTGTAAAGTAGGAAAGTGACGGTGTTTTCAACTCAATGATACGATTTTTCTGTGCGTTTGTACAGGGAAAAGAAGAGAAGGAGCCGTTGCATGGCGCAACAGCTCCTTTTCAGCACGCATATTTACCCAAGCAGGTCCAGCACACTGGCCTTCGGGCGGGCACCCACGGCCTGACGCACCAGCTTGCCCTGCTCAAACACCAGCAGGGTGGGGATGCTCATCACGCCGAACTCCCCGGCCAGCTCCGGCTGCTCGTCCACGTTCACCTTGCCCACCTTCACATCGCCGCGCTCCTCGGCCACTTCGTCCACAATGGGGCTGAGCATCCGGCAGGGGCCGCACCAGCTGGCCCAGAAGTCCAGCAGGACGGGCTTTTCGCTCTGCAGCACTTCCTGCGCAAAGTTTTCTTTCGTGATGGTAATGACTGCCATATTTTTACCTCCTGAAGGGTGTTTGTAATTTCACTGACAGCATCAGTATACCCCGTCGGAGTGTGTTTTTCCGTGACCGGGTCACACAGGGGCGCAAAAAAGCCCGAAGCAGGAAGAAAGAATACTGCTCCGGGCAGGGAAACGCTTATTTCAGTGTTCTGTCAGCAGGGTATCAGACACCGGCCACGCAGTTCTTGCCGGCGATGTAGCCGTAGTAGACGCACAGGCTGTGGCTGATGCCGCGCATGCAGATGGGGTATTCCACTGCGTAGCGGCTGCCCTGCACATTGCCGCAGACATACAGGCCCTTGATGATGTCGCGCTTGGGGCTGGCGGGGTCCTCCTCGGTGAAGGTGTGGCAGTTCTCGTCGCTCTCCAGGCCGCCCACGCACACCAGCATGGAAGTGGTGCCCCACTGGCATGCATAGTACGGGGGATTCTCCAGCGCGAACATCCGGCTTGCGGGCTTGCCGAAGTCATCGTCGGAACCGGCCTTGGCCAGCTCGTTGTAGCGCTCGACGGAAGCCAGTGCATTATCCAGTGCATCGCCCTCAAAGCCGCACTGGGTCAGCAGGTCTTCCAGTGTATCGGCCTTGAACTGGTAAGCCTCGGCCTTTGCGCTGATCTTGGTGTACTGACGGTCGGTGTAGTTGGGGTTGGACTCATCCTCATCCTCGGGGATGATGTAGCACAGGCCGCCGTGGTTTGCGGGCATGTAGGGCACCTCTTCGCCCCACTTGGAGTCGTACAGCTGGAAGGAGGTGCACTCGGGCTGCAGCTCGATCTGGTTTTCCAGCTGCTGGCCGGGGATGCACTCGTTCATGAAACGGTCGCCGCGCTTGTTGATCTGCAGGAAGGGGGTCACGCCCATGCCGCTGCCCATGTGGTGGGTCATCGGTGCGTGGAAATCCTGCACCTTTGCGCCGATCCATGCGCCCATGCGCAGGCCGTCGCCGGTCTCCACGGTCTTGCCCTCCACGTCAACGCCCAGCATACCCATGGCACCCATGTTGGCGATCTTCTTCTCCACGATCTCGGGAGCAAAATGCTTCATGATCTTCTCGTCGCCGGAGTTGTCGCCGGTAGCCAGGATCACGCCCTTGGAAGCGTTGAGCTGGATGTACTTGTTGTCATTCTGTGCGTCGCGGATGATCACGCCGGTCACGCGGCCGTCGCTGTCCTTCAGCAGCTTGGTGCCGAAGCAGCCGAAGAAGGTCTGTGCACCGTTCTCAACGGCCTTGTTCAGGTTGGCTTCCACTATAAAGCCCTGCTGATCCTTGCGGGAAGAGCGGAACTCCATGCTGGAAGGGAAGGTGGGGAACTCTTCGTTGCGGTAATCGTAGTGCTCGGGCTGAGGCCATGCCAGCGGCACCAGAATACCCTTGTCGAACTGCTCCTGGGTCACGGCCTCACGGGTGGAGTCGCAGATGGTCAGCTCGGGGTAAGCCTCGATGAACCAGTCCATGACCTCGTGTGCATGGGAAGCCCACTTTTTCAGGATGGAGCGCTTGTTGCGGTAGGTGCACTCGCGCATCAGGCGGTCGACCACAACATCCTCGTCCACGATGTTCTCACGGCCCCAGCGCTTGTTCAGGCTGCCGTTCAGCAGGGCATACTCGCCGCTGCGGCAGTTGAAGGAAGAGCTCTTTTCCACGATGGCAACTTTTGCGCCCTCCTCGGCAGCCGCACGGGCAGCGCAGACGCCGGACAGACCGGCGCCGATGATGACCACATCAAAGTCCTGGGTCTCACTGGCCTGCACGTCCGGCTCTTCGCCCAGCCAGTCATCGCCGGTATCCCCGGCGGTATCTGCAGCAGGCTCTTCGGAAGCAACGCCCATAGCCTGCTCGATGCAGCTGGCGGCAGCCTTCTTGACCGCGTTGGTGGTGACGGTGGCGCCGGAAACATTGTCGATCTCAGCGTTCTGTGCCGCCATGATGGCATCCTGCAGGGTGGGAGCAGCCACGCCGCCGATGCTCTCGGTCTCGTTGGAAGCATCGATGACCACATCGGTGATAGCGGTCTCGCTGAAGGTCATGGTGACCTTCCCCTCGCCGATGCCGGTAGCCGTGCCGGTGTATGTGCCGGGGGTGTAGACGGCATCGCCGGAAGCGGATGCCGCAGTGCCGGAGGAACTTGCGGAGTTGCAGGCAGCCAGAGCGCCGGCGGTGACGCCGCTCATGGCGGCAGCGGCGGCGACCTTCAAAAAGCCTTTGCGGGAGATCTTTTCCATTTGGATTTCCTCTTTCTTCTCATCAATTTCTCTTCGTCTCTGCGGGAGTTTTTCCCGCGCCGCACTTAGTATAAAATATAACGAAGTAAAAGGGAAACAAAAAAATTTTGTCATCCCAATAAAAAGTGTTTATAACTGTCTCTCGCCATGCTATACTGAGAGCAGACGGATCTTCCCCTGCACAGAAAGGAGCTTTTTTCGGATGAACGACCACCAGCTGCTGTGTTTTCTCACCGTGAGCCGGACCCTGAATTTTACCACAGCCGCCCGGGAACTGTACTGCACTCAGCCCGCCCTCAGCTACCAGATCCGCAGTCTGGAAAAGGAGCTTGATCTGGCCCTGTTTGAGCGCAGCACCACCCGCGTGGCTCTGACCGAAGCAGGCCGGGCCTTTGTGTCGCAGGCGGAGGGGATCTATCGCAGCATCCTGAACGCCCGCACCGCACTGAAGGGCTTTGCCCGGCGGCGCACACTGACCCTGCGCCTGCCGCCGGTGCTGCTGCAGCGGGATCCCATTTATCCCATCCTGATGGCACGGCTGCACGCCGCGCTGCCGGGATATGAGTTTGCTGTGGACACTCGGCCCGTGTCACGCAATCCCCACGAAATGCTCTGCAGCGAGGCAGACGCAGCCCTCTATCTGCCCTTTGGGCCGCTGCAGCCGGAGATCGAGCGCACCCCCATCCTGCACAACACCTTTTACCTGATCGTATCGCCGGAGCACCCGCTCACAGGGCGCAGCACTCTGGCACTGGCCGATCTTGCCGGGCAGCAGCTGTTTTATGAGCCGCTGTATCAGGAAATGGTGGATCTTGCCGTTGTTCAGCCCGGCCTGCCGTTTTCCGCACCAAGCTGGCACATGGTGGAAAACTACGAATGTGTTTACAACGATCTGCTTGCCGGGCGCGGCATGTTTTTGTGCCCGATGAAATACCCGGCCTTTCCGGCTGCATGGTATCTGCCGCTGCAGCTGCCGTTGCCGGACACCTGTCTGCTGACCCTGCGGGACGACCCGCGTCCCGAGATCGAACAGCTGCGGGAGGTATTCACCGCTGTATACGCCAGTCGTGCAAAGCTGCTGGGTGAAGAATGAACGCAAAAAGGGGCTGCTGCACATCCTTTTGAACGAACGTGCAGCAGCCCTTCAGCTCTTATAATATTCCGGACAGTTTTATTTGCCCAGCATTTCGTGGGCAGTCTTGCAGATGGTGGCAGCATCCAGACCGTAGAACTTCAGCAGGTCCCATGCCGGGCCGGAGCAGCCGAACACGTCCTGCACGCCTACGCGGCGCACAGGGGTGGGCAGCTTCTCGCTCAGCACGGCGCAGACGGCCTCGCCCAGACCGCCGATGACGTTGTGCTCCTCGGCGGTGATGACCTTGCCGCACTCCTTTGCAGCCTTGAGGACAATTTCCTCGTCCAGAGGCTTGATGGTGTGGATGTTGATGACCCGGGCGTGGATGCCCTCAGCGGCCAGCTGCTCCGCAGCCATGCGGGCTTCGTTGACCATCAGGCCGGTGGCGATGATGGCAATGTCGCTGCCCTCGGTGATCTGCTCGCCCTTGCCGATCTCAAAGTGATAGTTCTCGGCATCGTGGAACACAGGCACAGCCAGACGGCCAAAGCGCAGATAGACGGGGCCTTCCATTGCGTAGGCAGCACGCACAGCGGCGCGGGCCTCCACATCGTCGGCGGGGCAGATCACGGTCATGCCGGGGATGCTGCGCATGAGGGCAAAGTCCTCGCAGCACTGATGGGAAGCACCGTCCTCGCCCACCGAGATGCCGCCGTGGGTGGCACCGATCTTCACGTTCAGGTGGGGATAGCCAATGGAGTTGCGCACCTGCTCAAAGGCACGGCCGGCGGCGAACATGGCAAAGCTGGAAACAAAGGGCACGTAGCCCATGGTGGACAGGCCCGCAGCCACGCCCATCATGTTTTCCTCGGCAATGCCGCAGTCAAAGTGGCGATCCGGGTAAGCCTTGCGGAACATGCCGGTCTTGGTGGCAGCAGCAAGGTCTGCGTCCAGCACCACCAGATCCTCGTGGCCTTCGGCGGCCAGCTCCTTCAGGGTGTTGCCGTAGCTTTCACGGGTAGCGATCTTCTTCACATCTGCCATCTTAGTTTTCCTCCTGCTCCAGCGCGGCGTATGCGGCGTTCAGTTCCTCAATTGCGATCTTGTACTCGTCATCGTTGGGGCCCTTGCCGTGCCAGTCCACAGAGTTGGTCATATAGGAAACGCCCTTGCCCTTTGTGGTGTCCATGATGATGCAGGTGGGCTTTGCAGTCTCTGCATGGAATGCCTGCATGGCGGCTTCGATCTGGTCGTAGTCGTGGCCGTCGATGGTGACAACATTGAAGTTGAAGGCCTTCAGCTTCTCTTCCAGCGGGGCGCTGTTCATCACGGTCTCAGTGGTGCCGTCGATCTGCAGGTGGTTGCGGTCCAGCACAACGCACAGGTTGGAAAGGCCGTAGTGTGCGGCAAACATGAAGGCTTCCCAGCACTCGCCCTCTTCCACCTCGCCGTCGCCCAGGATAGTGTAGACGTTGATGGGCTTACCGGCGTGCTTGGCACCCAGTGCCATGCCGCAGGCGGCAGACACGCCCTGACCCAGACTGCCGGTGGACATATCCACGCCCGGGGTCTCGTTCATGTTGGGGTGGCCCTGCAGATAGCTGCCGATCTTACGCAGGGTCTTAAGGTCTTCCACCGGGAAATAGCCGCGCTCTGCCAGCGCTGCATACAGTGCCGGTGCAGCATGGCCCTTGGACAGCACCAGACGGTCGCGGTCGGCCTTCTTGGGGTCCTTCGGGTCAATGTTCATTTCCACGAAATAGAGGTAGCTCAGCAGCTCGGCGATATCCAGACTGCCGCCCGGATGGCCGCACTTTGCGCTGTGCGTGCCCTCGATCACGCCCATGCGGATGTGGCAGGCGTGCTTGGCCAGAGTAAGTTTTTCTGCATTTGTCATGATGGTCCTCCCGTATGAACCTCAGATTTGCACATGTTCAAAAAAGCCTTTCGTCAGCGCCGGTGCAGTCCTGCTGCCCGCAGCGCGCTCTTTTTCAAGTTTATATTAGCTATTCTATGCAAAAAGGTCAAGCTTCTTCATGCAAAATGTACACACGCGGGGAAATATTCATTGAAATTTGCCGCTTTTTGGTTAAATTGCAGGCTTTTTGCCGTATCTTGACAAAGCCAGAAGCATCTGCTATATTTTTCACAGATTCCGGCAGGAAGCCGGATGCGCAGGCAGAAGCCTGTTTTTTCCATTTGTGCGGAGCATCTGCTCCATCTGCGCGTTGTGCATGTGCGCGGCGCGGCGGGCCAGTCCAGGCCCTGCCATCTTATTTTTGTTGCTATAGACGCCACGAAGGGGTCTGCCTTTGGCTTGCAAGCCGGGCAGACCCCTTTTTTATCTGGCAAAAGGAGGAAGCTTTTTATGAAAACGAACCCCCATTCCACCACCCGCAGCCTCGTGCTGGCTGCACTGTTCCTTGCACTGGCCTTTGTGCTGCCCATGATCACCGGCCATGTGCCGCAGGTGGGCAACATGCTGTGCCCGATGCACTTTCCCATTCTGCTGTGCGGCTTTGTGCTGGGCGGCCCATGGGGCCTTGCCGTGGGCTTCATTGCTCCGCTGGTGCGGTCGGTGCTGTTCGGCATGCCGCCGATGTTCCCCATCGCCATTGCCATGGCCTTTGAGCTGGCCGCCTACGGCCTTGTGTCCGGCGTGCTCTGGCACAAGGTGAAGCACACCGTGCCCATGATGTACGCTTCTCTTGTCACCGCCATGGTGGCAGGCCGTTTGGTCTGGGGTGCAGTACGCTTTGTGCTGGCCGGCCTGACCGGTTCCAGCTTCCCGTTCAGCGCGTTTTTGTCCGGTGCGCTGCTCACCGCCGTGCCGGGCATCGTGGCTCAGCTGGTGCTCATCCCGCTGATTCTGATTGCTCTGCAGAAGGCAAAGTTCATGGATTGACTTACTATTTAGGCTGCCCTCCGCTTTGCTCTGCAACGGCAACGACCGCTGCCTGCGGCAGAAACAAGGAGGAGCCGTTGGGGCTGCGGCCTGCTGGGTGCGAGTGCCGCC
>OGRI01003326.1_pt1 | contig 10152 bp, 4 predicted proteins | sample 1553391 | NCBI WGS metagenome assembly OGRI01 (sample SAMEA2580052, study PRJEB22360) | human gut metagenome | reverse complement strand
AACGGGTTGCTGGTATCATCGTCAGAAGTGGAATCTACTATAACACCGTCAATAACGAAAATAGGCTGGTTGGTAGCATTCAATGAGTTGATACCACGAATGCGGATAGATGAACTGGCTCCCGGAGTACCGGAGTTAGCTTGAATTTGTACACCGGCTGCCCGCCCCTGCAATACTTGGTCGATAGAAGTAGGAACGGATTTTTTAATTGCTGCATCGTTTACGGATACTACCGAACCTGTCAGGTCCGAACGTTTCATTTGACCATAACCGACGACCACGACTTCATCCAGCATCTCAGTGTCTTCTTTCATGATAACATTGATTTGCTTCTGCCTGCTGTGAGGATGCTTTTACCACGACCTCATTCAACACTTCTGTACTTTCTTCCAAAAAGAAATTTTTAGTTGTATTTCTATTTACAGTAACAGACTGTTTTATTGTTTTGTATCCGATAAAAGAAACTACAATCGTGCTGTTCGAAGGTACATTTAAGGTGAAATTACCGTCGATGTCGGTAACGATACCGTTACTGGTACCCTTTTGTACGACACTGGCACCTATTACGGGTTCTCCGGTATTATCTTTTACTGTTCCTTTGACAGTACCATACTTGTTGTACGGATAAGCCTCCAGCTTTATTTCGGCTTCCATTCCGAGTTCAACGTCCGCTATATCCGTGTTTTTGACATAGCATATCATTTCGTTCGGGGTGTTGTCGGGGACTATCGTCACAAGCTGCTGCGCAGAAGTCACGGTTTCGCCGAGTGTATTTACGCCGACGCTGTTAACATATCCGCTGACGGGCGCAGTTATAATCTGATATTCCGTTGACAGCCTGTATTTTTCGAGATTTGCCTCAATCTCGTCAAGCTTGCTGACGATCTCCGAAATGTTGGAATTCACCTGTGAACTGTATTGCACCTTTGTGTTGGATATCTGCAGCTTCGCGTTATCCACCGCCAAAGCGTATTGCTGCACCGACAACTCCTGTGCCTTTATCTGACGCTCCGTGCCGCCTGTGCTTTGATACTGCTCCAGCTGCAGCTGAGCGATATCTCTATTGATCTCGGCGGACTTTTTTTCGTTTTCAAGATTGGCAAGCGTGTTTTTGTATCCCGTATTTTCGTCAATTATCGCTTGGATATATGGCTTAAGTTCGTCGGGATAGTCGCTTATTTTTATTTTGGACAGATCACTTCCGCCGATTATTTTCGTGTAAATATCCCGCTGCGATTCAAGTATTTTCCTTTGCTTTTCCAACTGATTAACGTCAATTTCGAGCGCTTCCGTATCAAGCTCTATCAAAACATCTCCCTGCTCGACAAAATCGCCTTCGGATACGTTTATTGACTTTACCGTGCCGCCGGAATACGTTTTGACTACATTGAGATTTCCGACAGGCTGAACGCTGCCGCTTGCGGTTATAACAACATCAATTTCAGAAACGCAAGCCCAGATTATTGCACCGATAAGCAGTGTAAATATCCCAATAATTATAACTGTTCCGGCTTTATGCGCGGGTCGCTCGATTATCTCAAGCAGCGACGGCATAAAATCATATTTCAGTTCCTTGTCGCGCTTTTTGCCGTGCTTCAGGACGTACTCCGTCAGCGCATTGTTCATCGATGTCACCTCGCTTCTGTTGGTTGTAAAGATGAAAATATAAGCCCTTTTGCTCCATTAAATTCTCGTGTGTATCGTATTCCACAAGATTTCCTCTGTCAATAACCATAATCTTATTTGCGTCTTTCAGCGTGGAAAGTCTGTGGGCGATTATCAGAACAGTTCTCCCCTTGCATATTTCCTTCAGATTATTTTGAATAATGCTCTCAGATTCATAGTCCAAGGCAGATGTTGCTTCATCAAAAATAAGAATCCGAGGGTTGTTGAGAATCGCCCTCGCTATCGCCACACGCTGCTTCTGACCGCCGGACAGTCCCATTCCTTTTTCGCCGATTATCGTGTTATAACCGTCTGGGAGTTCAAGTATAAAATCGTGCGCTCCCGCAATCTTCGCGCTGTTTATGATCTGATTCATTGAGGCTGTCGGACAATGTATCGCAATATTTTCTGCAACTGTTCCATTGAACATAAAGTTCTCTTGCAGCACAACGCCAATCTGTTTTCGCAGCATTGCGGGATTCACAAGCGAAATATCCATTCCGTCAATTGAAATTTTGCCGCCCTCGGGTATATACAAGCGCTGAATTAACTTGGAAATCGTACTTTTGCCCGAACCGCTTCGTCCAACTACGCCTACGATTGTGTCCGGCTCGATTTCAAAGCTCATACCCTTGATGACCTCGCCGCCTTGTGGATTGTATCTGAAATGCACTTTATCAAATACGATTTTTCCGTTGATTTCAGGCATAGAAGTTTGATTGGCGTTAAGAACAGGTTCGGGAGCAGTATTGAAAATATCTCCGATTCGCTTTACCGAAAGCGACGCCTGCTGATATTCCTGCCATAATTGCACGAGGCGAAGCACGGGTCCACTAACTCTGCCGGATAGCATACGGAACGCCACGAGTTGTCCGACTGTGAAATTACCGTCCATTACTGCTTTCGCTCCGAAAAATAAAATCAGCAAATCGAACACCTTTTGGATAAACTGTCCGGTTGTTCCCGCTGTTGCTGAAACCATCGAGGTTTTATAACTCGCCTTAACGTAATCGGATTGCAAATCGCCCCATTTTTTCTCAAATTTAGGTTCGAGAGCGTAAGATTTCACGGTCTGAACTCCCGTTATGGATTCCACCAGAAACGACTGTGTATTTGCTCCCGCTTCAAATTTTTCATCAAGCCTTTTCTTAAAAAGAGGTGTAACAATAGCGGATAAAACTGCGTAAACGGGAATGGAACATATCACTATAACCGTAAGTGAAGAACTGTAAAAAAACATCACCACAATGTACACGATTATGAAAATAAGGTCAATCATTGAGGACAGCGGCGTGCCCGTGAGAAAATTCCGGATACTGTCAAGCTCGCGCACTCTGGCAACCGTTTCGCCGACACGCCTTGACTCGAAATATTTTAGCGGCAGCGCGAACAAATGCCGAAATAATTTAAAGCTCAGCATTACGTCAATACGGTTAGTTGTATGCGTAAAAACGTAGTTTTTGGCAAGACTTAAAATCAGCTCGTAAACATACACTATGCCAATACCTATGGCAAGCACATTCAGAGTGGACATACTGCTATGCACAAGCACTTTATCAACGACCACCTGAGTCATAACAGGTGTTAATATCCCCAGAATCTGCACCGTAAAAACAGCAATCAGCACCTGTATAAATTCTTTTTTGAATTTAAGGATTGTTGGAATAAACCATTTAAAGCTGAAAATCGCTTCTCTGTCTGCAATGCCCTTTTTGCTGATAATCACTGCCGTTCCGTCCCAGATTTCCGCAAGCTCCTCACGGGATTTTATTGCGGGTTGGGTTTTATCCGCAAATAAGATCATGAATTTATCTTCCGTGGATTTCGCGATTATAAAAAAATCGCCGTTGCTGTCCTTCGCTATAATGGGAGCGTTGACATTTTTCAGCTTGTTTATATTCAATCGACAGAGCCGCGCCCGCATTTTCAGCTTTTTCGCGGATTCAATTATTTCTATTTCTCCGGTTTTCTGCTCGGGATCGAGTACCGACAGGTTTTCTGCTTGCTCTTTTGTGATAGGAATTCCGTGAAATTTCATCACTATCATAAAGCAAGTAAGCCCACTGTCCTGCGTTTTCTCCATTATTCGACCTCCTTTTTCAAAAATTATGCAGCAGCATTGAAGCTGCTGCATTGAATGAAATGTGCAAAAGTGCTTTTATGATGCTTGAGTGCCGACCAGCAACTGATTTGCAAACTCGGAGTTGTCTGTGCTGCTTTGCATATTCATGCTGTCGGAAATATTGCTTTCGTTCGAGAATGCCGCCATATTTTCGGTCAGTATCATCACTTGAACATCAATCTGATCCGCCGTATTTTCGTTCTCGTCTGCTGTAGATACGCTGTCGGCGATCTCGGAAATAACGGTGTTGTCATTCTCTGTGAGCAGTTCGGAAACGGAATTATCGTCAGCGTAAAGCTCGTCGAGAATATCCGCGTTTGCTTGTGCAAGCTCGTCCTCGGTCTTAGCCGCCTCAATAGCCGCAAGCTCATCCTCGGAGAGAATTCTCTCAAACTCGCTCGTTTCAACATTGAACGTTCCGGACACCTCATCTGCAAACTCGAACGTAAATCGCTCGCTGTCAAAATTGCGGATCGTTAGAACGTCGTCGCTCTCGGTAATTGTAATTACCAGTTCTCCGCGATCCGTCATCTCAAACGAGACCGCGTCGGAGCTGATGTCTAGGAGTTCTACCTTGTTATCGCCGTCGTTGTCCTCAATTATATCCGAGCCGTAACCGACACCGAATCTATAGGTGTCATTGCCCATTCCACCGTAGAGGAAGTCACTGCCCTCGCCGCCGTCAAGGATATCATCGCCATCATTCCCGTTCAGCGTATCGTTTCCGATACCGCCGAACAGCATATCATCGCCCGCACCGCCAGTTAGATTATCGTTACCGCCGTCGCCGTGCAGTATAATGCCGTTATCGCTCCATGCGGTCATCCAATCGTCATATTCGGTCGCGTGAACCTGCTTGATGGGATTTTCTGCGCTGTTATAAGCATAACGCTTTCCATTTGCAAATCTGACATCAAAATTGCGGTTGCTTTCGGAACCGAAGTAGCCCTGAATTATCAGCTTGTCCTCAATGCCCTCAAATGTAATCATGAGGTCGTTCCAATTGTGTCTGTAAGCGGTCATAGCGTCCTCTGTCAGACCAGCTCCGAATAAAATCGTATTGATACCCTCGCTGTCGATAATTGTATCTGTGCCGCTTCCGACATTGAAGATATATGTATCGTTTCCTGCGCCGCCGTAGAGCATATCATTGCCCTCACCGCCATCAAGAATATCGTTGCCGCTGTTTCCGTACAGCTGATCATTACCATTTCCGCCGTACAGCCTATCAGAACCGCTGCCGCCATTGATGTTATCAGAGCCGTCTTCTCCATAAAGAGTAACACCTCTTCCATCCATGGCTGACATATAATCATCGCCGTCCGTACCATAAATCGTTCTGAGCGGACTGTTGGACGCAGTTGCGTGTATTCTTCCGCCGCCGTTAAAGGTAAGGTAGAAGTTCCTGTTTGCCTCGGAGGTAAAGAATCCTTCAATTATGATCTTATCTTCGAAATCTGTGAACGTGATCGTAATGTCATTCCAATTGGTACGATAGGCTTTTATCTGATTTGCCGAATATCCGTTAATATTAATGGTATTAGTACCCTCGCCGTCGCTGATGGTATCGACGCCGTACCCCTTATTGAAGATATAGGTGTCGTTTCCTGCACCGCCGCTGAGATAATCGTTGCCCTTGCCTCCGTCAAGTACATCGTCGCCCGCCTTGCCAGTGATACGCTCATCGCCGTCGCCGCCGTAAAGCGTATCGTTGCCGTCACTTCCGACAATCTGGTCGTCAGAAGCCTGGGCGTCATTTATGATTCCATCGTCATAGATGGATTCCATATACTCACTGCCGTCAGTTCCATAGATCTTTCTGAGCGGACTATCCTTTGCCGCCGCTTCAACTACTGTACCATCTGCAAACACGAGAGTAAAGTTTCTTGCATTCTCATTAATGCAATAGTCCTTGATTGTCAGTGTATCTTCAAAACCATCAAAAGTTATGAGCAGATCGTTCCAGTTAGAGCGGTACGCTTTAATTCCCGAAGCCGTGAATCCATCGCCGAACATAATGGTGTTCGCACCATCGCTGTCCTTAATCGAATCATTTCCGTAGCCCGGGTTAAAGAAATAAATATCATCACCTGTGCCGCCGTCAATAAAGTCGTTTCCCGAACCTCCATCAATCATATCGTTTCCATCGCCGCCGTTGATGTAGTCATCACCGCTGCCGCCGAAAATAACGTCATTGCCGCTGTCCGAGAGGATCTGATCATTTCCGCTGTCACCGAATATGATTTCGTCCCCATCATTGCCGATTATTCGATCGTCGCCACTGCCGCCTGCTACAATAGAGCTGTTCTCGTTGACAATATAGTCGCTTTCATCAGAGCCCGAAAGGAACTCATCATTTACTGCGGATACTCTGTCCTTAAGCGAAGTTCTCTCGCCGCCGACTTCAAGAATATAATTATCGGGATTTTCTGCGAAGCCATTTATAATAAGCTTGTCCTCGCTGTCACTGAGAGAAATAACAATATCCTCTCCAACGGAAATGATATCAAGCTCATCAAGGGAAATTCCATCTGCTATTTTTATTGTAGAAACGCCCTCGCTGTCGCTGATAATATCGGTGCCGTAATTTCTGCCAAAGACATATGTATCGTTATCGGAACCGCCGTAGAGGAAGTCGCTGCCCTTGCCGCCGTCGAGAATATCGTTGCCGTCGCCGCCGTAAACAATATCGTCGCCTATTCCGGCATAGATAGCGTCATTGCCTTCGTTACCGTAGATTACGTCATTTCCATCGCTGCCGTAAACAGTATCATTGCCGCCGAAAGCGTGCATAATGGAGTCGTCAACAACCGCCTTGAGAACGTCGTCGCCGTTTCCGCCGAAAATATGCTTGAACGGGCTGCCCTTGTCGGTAACGTGCATCTTTACGCCATCGAACTCAAGGTCGTAATTTGCGTATTCCTCGCCCTTGCGGAAGTCCTTGATGACAAGTGTGTCGTTTGTGCCTTTGATCGTGATAGTCACATCGGAGTCACCCGTGCCGTTTACAAGGATATCCGTGGGATTGAGCCCCTTAAAGCGCAGTGTGTTCAGACCGTCTGCGTCAATTATTGTGTCGCTTCCGTAGCCTTTTGCGAAAACGTATGTGTCGTTGCCAGAGCCGCCTTTGAGAATATCGTCGCCAACTCCGCCGTCAAGAAGGTCATCGCCGTCATCACCGTAGATAGTGTCGTTGCCTTTACCGCCATAAATCGCATCATTACCATCGCCGCCGAAAAGGAGATCGTTCCCGTCGCCGCCGTTGATAGTGTCGTTTCCGCCGTTTCCATAAATAACATCGGCTATCGTAGTTCCATTTATGTAATTTCCGGAATCCGAATCTCTGATTGCTCCGAAAACCGAAGTGTCAACTATGCCAAGGTATTGGGGCGCATTAGCCTCAATGTATGTTCTGAATTCAGTGAACAAGCGATAATCATTTTCAATATTTGAACCATAATATCCAAGATATGAGCAAGCGTCAGAGAATGTTTTTTCGCTAATATACCCTAACTCCAAGTCATAGAGCATATGTCTATTGAAGAAACCCATATACGGATTTCTGTTTCCATCTTCATCTACATCTGCTCTGATATAATTAAGGTGTTCTGTGATCTGGCTGCCAATCATTGCAAAACAATACAGTTCAACGAGGTTGTTATATACCCTATTAAGTATTGGAGCTGCTGCAGAATTAGGATTCTCGCCATTCACGCCCATAAACCCATTTCCCATCAATGCCTCGATTACAGCGAGGTTCTTTGCATTTACATAACTACCCCTGCTGCCGTCCTCAACATCTTCTGTATGGCAGATGAGATGGAGTATATCTTCAACAATTGCGAGTCTGGTATCGTTGTCGGTTTCGGAAACAAAATCTTCGACCAATTCTTTCAACCTGCCTGTCTCGTCCAATGCAATAGCGGCGTGTAAAGAATTTACCTTTCCGTAGCTTCTTACATTGGGCAGACCGTCCGTCATATCCGTTACGCCAACGATCACCTTTTCGATAGCGTCGTAAAGATCAGATGACACCCACATTTCGCCAATATCTCCAATAGTATCATCCTCATATATAAATGTCGCAACATTACCAATAAGAGCCTCTGTTCCCGTTGATTGATTGACATATTCATAGTTCAAGTTTATGGCTTTGATATGCATATCTTTAAGGGACTTCAATTCGCCTTGATCCGAAACCCCATCACCGTTTTCGTCAACCCATAATCTGAGTTGATCGAATATCTCGTCATTTTCATCGATTACGCCGTCGCCATTGGTGTCATATTGCGAAAGAGCTTCAAATCCGTTCTTTGCTTTTGAACCATCGGCGAGCAAGTGGAAATCTCCGAACACTTCGCTGCCATTGTCTATCAAACCATTGTGATTCTTGTCGAGCGCAAGGATAGCGTCTTTGCGTGTCCAGTTGATCTTCTCTGCAAAGCCGTCGCAGTTGAGGTCAAAATGCGCACCGAACTTCTTCGTTTCAATGTCAAAGCCATCCTTGTTCAAATCAAGAATTAAGGGATCAACTCTTGCGCCTTCGGCATCGCCAGTATCGCCTGCAGCACCACCCATCCCATCACCGGCATTTTTATCGGGATCAATATAATTGCCGTCTTCATCGAAAGAATCTCGATACTTTTGTGCTGCATCATTAGCATCTTTGTATGCAGCTTTCGCACCATTTTCAGGATCATTCCACATGTTTTCCATAGCTGTAACATTATCGTGCAAAGTGCCTGTATCAACTCCTGAACCAGAGAGTGCGTCATCTAATTTTTTAAGAGCATCAATTAGTGCTTTGATATCGCTTTCAGAGGCTCCCGCATCTCTCAATTGTTGCTCTAATTCTTCCCAATTGTTAACAGGCTCTTTATTACCAAGAGCCTCATCAATTTGACGTTCCACTTCTCTTATCTGTTCAATATGTTTAGATATAATATTTGTTCCTGCCTCTAAACAATCAGAAGCAACATACAACACCAATGATGTGTATTTGCATCCAGGAACGTACCCTATTGCAGTCCCTAAAATATCCATAAATTGAGATGTAATTTGTCCAAAGGCTGCATTCTTTTTTGATTCGTCGCCTATAAGTTTAGCCTCATTATAGTCATCTACATAATCAAATACATTTAATAAACTGATTACACTCAATGAAACATCTGTAAAAATTGATGCCTTCAAATGAAAGTTTTTGGTTAAATCGGAGACCGCATTTGAAACTGCCTCTAAGGCATTACGCACATTATATATATTTACTGTGTTCTGAACATCTTCCAAGAAATTTAAAACATCACTGTTGTTGCTCATAATTATTTCCTCCATTCATATATACGACAATTTGTTTTACCTTATCTTGATAAAACCTTACTTCGACACTGTTGCTTTGGTCATTGGAATAAAACTTATAATCCGCAGAATCATCATCACTATTATCTGGTTTACCAAATAAACTTTCCACTTCAACTTTTGTTGATTCAAATGACAATCCGGCAAAATCAACTTCAATCAAACCATTGTACCAACCGCGGCTCTCATACAATGCATTTTTAAGCGAATCGCTCGCACCTACATCTTTTGCAATAAATCCTAATGACAAAGAAACGATTTTCTTATCGTTAAGATTGCCATCATTTTTGTACCCGATTAGAGAAACCGTTCCGATGCTTTTTCCCTGATATAAAATACTACATGATGAGATATCGCCGAACGTTGTTAAATTTGTTTCAAGTAATGAATAATCCTCCCCGAAATCCTCTATCGTGCACGGTAAAGATATTTTACTCCCAAACAGCGTAATGTTTTTCACTGCCTCATCAAAATCAAAATCCGATTGACTGCTGCCTGGCTCGTTTTGAGAGTCGGACGAACTAGTGTTATCCGAGTTGGTTTCTGAATCTTGTGAGTCTTTCGATTCTGAAACATGTGTGCTTTGCAATACGCTTGTAACACTATCGGTAACAGCATTACTCGCTTCACTACCAGCACATCCCGTGAAACTACATAGCAATGTTATCGTTGCTAACAGCGCAACCACCCTTTTGCTTTTCCTGTCAAGTCGATTTTTTAATTTGCTAAACATAATACACAACCTTTCTTTCATTCATAGTGCTTAAGACTTTTGCAAAATTCGGCAATGATCAACCCAAAAACCTTTTTTACTTTAACCCTTGTTTAAATTCTCATTCTTACCTACCTTCAGCTAAGTTCTACTTCAAGGAGCAATAGACCAATGGTTCTTAACTTTTCCGGCAACAAGCATAAAACTCAACACAACAAACGAATATACCACGGCAACGAACAGATTATCATACCCCACAAATTTAAGTGCGAGACATACCATAACTTCTGCCGCCGCA
>OGRI01003314.1_pt1 | contig 10221 bp, 6 predicted proteins | sample 1553391 | NCBI WGS metagenome assembly OGRI01 (sample SAMEA2580052, study PRJEB22360) | human gut metagenome | reverse complement strand
CCGTCCGGCGAACGCATTTCGACCGTCTGCTTCTGCGTCGTGTCATAATGACTATCTGCCTCCAACGGGTTTGCCAGCGAACACATATCCTTCTTGGCAGCCCACCCCAACGGAACACGCACTAAAACAGAGCGGTTACGGTCGCCCCAGCAAATATTCGTCGGAGCCTCCTGGTGAGGAACCAGACGGAAATAAGAAGTCGGATTCGTATTGCCGAAAGCCGTAATGGACGGAGCTAACTTCATCATGCCGGCAATTGCCTTACGAGCCGTTTCCGACAAAACGCCATCCTGCAACATCTGATTCTTGCCATCCTTCATAATACGCATATGTATATGCAGACCGGAACCCGCTTTTCCAGCCGTGATCTTCGGAGCAAACGTAATGTTCAACCCGTACTCGTATGCCAGATTACGGATCACCCATTTGGCGATCATCAACTGGTCGGCGGCATCTTCCACCCGCGTAGGCAGGAATTCAATCTCATTCTGTTCATATATTTTACCATTCAAGGTAAAATTACCAACTTCCGAATGCCCGTATTTTATCTGTCCTCCCGCTTGTGCGATATATTGCATACATTGCGTACGGAACTGGTTGAACTTCGCATAAGGCCCCGATTCATGATATCCGCGTTGATCAGTTGCCGGGAACAAATCTTCCTCATCCGCGATCACATAATACTCCAGCTCTCCCATCGCCTCGAACTGCATACCTGTAACATCCGAAAACGCCTTGCTTGCCTTGTGCAGCGTATATTCAAGCGAGCTTTCCAGCGGTTCGCCATCCTTATTAAAGAACGAGCACAGCATGCTCAACGTCGGCAATTCGGAAAAAGGATCGATAAACGCCGTACGGAAACGCGGAATCACATACAAGTCGCTGCTACCCGCCTCGATAAACGAAAACAGGCTAGAACCGTCCACACGCTCCCCGCAGGTCAGGATTGCATCCAGATATGCCGCATTGTTAATAACAAAATTCAATGTTTTCAAGCGCCCGTCACCGGCAGGATACATAAAGTTCACCATCCGGATATTCTTCTCCTTAATGTACGATACGATATCCGCCTTTGTAAATTCAGCAGATGGCTTCTGAAGGAACTCAACCAAAAGGTTGGCATTCATGTCTAATTCGTCTTTCATGTCTTTGTCGATTGTTTGTATAATTATATACCCGATTAACAACTCTATTACACCAAAGATAGGAAAGAAATTCCGGGAATCACCAAAGAATCGAGAAAATAAGTGGTTTCATCAACTATTTTTCGTACATATAGTTGGAATTATAGAATATTCTCTTACCTTTGCACTCGCAAACACGGAAGTAGCTCAGTTGGTAGAGCACTGGTCTCCAAAACCAGGTGTCGGGAGTTCGAGCCTCTCCTTCCGTGCCAAAAGGAAATCATTTCGATTTCAACAATTCCGCAATCTGTTCCCCAAACACAATATTCAATATCTGATCTTTTTTATCGCTGTCCAATTTTATTTGCAGAACAGCTTCGGTCGATGTTCCATTCCCTTTCGCCATAACATATTTATCGGGAAATGTAATAACATCTATTACAGACATCTGCAAAGCATTTGCAATTTGCAATAGCGTATTATATTTCAATTCGCGTTCACCCGACATGATCAAGCTAAATCCAGCCTGCTTCATACCAATCTGCATAGCAAGATATTCCTGCGAATAGCCTCTATTTCTTCGAATTGTATCTATATTCTCCAATATACTGTTCATACTTTCAAATTAACAATTGTCTAAGAAGAAAATAAGCATACATCGTAATATTTTATTGCGATTATTTTTGCATATATAACATTTTGCAATATCTTTGCTGCTGATACAATTTAAAACTATTAACGAGGATTGTGTTTACAAAACTCATTCTTAAATCAATCAAGAGAGTTGTTAACCTATAAAGATATAATCAAATGTGTAAATTTTTATCTAAAATATATGTTCCACCTAATACATGTTGCCTATGATCTATCATCTCTAAATTCCGTTTTTTTAGCTGGATAGCAATATCCATATTAGTTTTTTAACCTTATATTCATTTAATATCCAAACACATGGAAAGATATTCTTTAAACCATTTATTCAGGATGCTCGGCTGTTTTATGCTTTGCATCATGTTTACAGCAACGGCATTCGCACAACAAAAGACTATAAAAGGAACTGTTGTGGATGCGACCGGTGAGCCCTTAATCGGTGTCAACGTATCAGTAAAAGGGACAACAATCGGTATAATCACCGATATTGACGGCAATTACACATTGGAAGTTCCCTCCAAATCAACTATCGTCTTTTCTTACATCGGCTATCAAACTCAAGAGGTTGCAGTAAGTAACCAATCAACGATCAATGTAACTTTAAAAGAAGACACTCAAAAACTGGAAGAAGTCGTAGTAGTCGGCTACGGCACACAAAAGAAAGTGACTGTAACCGGTTCTGTTGCCAGTGTATCCGGCGAAGAACTGAAAGCCTCACCGACAACCAACCTTACCAACGGCATGGTAGGCCGTATGCCAGGTGTTATCGGTTTTCAGACAGCTGATGAACCGGGTGGTGGCGGTACCACAATTCGTATACGTGGTACAAATTCTTTAGGCAGTAATGACCCATTGGTTGTAATCGATGGTGTGCCCGACCGTGATGGTGGTATGAACCGATTGAACCCGACTGAAATTGAATCAATCTCCGTATTGAAAGACGCATCTGCCGCCATCTATGGTGCACGTGCAGCGAACGGTGTAATTTTAATTACAACAAAACGCGGAAAAGAAGGTAAACCAGTTGTTTCATTTAACGCAAGTGCAGGTTTCTCACAACCAACCCGTTTACCCAAAATGACTAATTCATACGAATATGCAACCATGTTGAACGAAGTTCTTCCGGGCTCTTTCTCTGACGAACAACTCGAAGGTTTCCGCACACACGCCAATCCGTGGAAATATCCAGACACCGACTGGTTTGATGAAATCGTAAAAGGCGCCTCTCCGCTATATCGTGCAAACATCGGCGTATCTGGTGGTACAGAAAAAGTAAAATATTACGCAAACTTCGGAGCTAATGGTGAAGACGGTTTGTACAGAAATTCCGCCAATCGATACGATCAGTACAGTCTGCGTACGAACTTGGATGTCAAGACCAGTAAGTATGTTGATTTCCAATTAGGTGTAACAGCCCGCTTGGAGGACACTAAATATCCGGCTAAAGGAGCAGGTGATATTTTTGGTGCAGCCCGTCGTTCTCGTCCCGACCAGGTAGCATGGTGGCCTTCAGGCGAACCGGGACCTGCAGTTGAACGCGGTGACAACCCGGCTGTAACCAGCACTGACTTGGCAGGTTTTGACCACTATAAGAACCAGTACATCCAAAACAATTTGTCAGTCAATATAAAAGTACCTTGGATCGAAGGTCTAACTTTACGCGGAAACGGTTCTTACGACATCCACTTCCAAAACCGCCGTTTGATGAAAAAACCGGTGTACTTGTACACATGGGATGGAACAACTGAAGGGAGCGAAGGATTGAGTGCATCCAAACAATGGTTGGACACTCCACAATTGGAACGTAAACACAGTGAGCAAATCGGTTGGATGCTAAACGGATTAATCGACTACAATCGTACATTCGGACAACACACTATAGGTGTTACTTTCGGTATGGAAGGACAGAAAAAGCAATATGAAGAAACATGGGCATTCCGTCAAGGTTTCATCTCCGATTCCAAACCGGAATTGAGTTTAGGGGGTGAAGAAGGACAGTCTGCAAGAGGTTATTCTTGGAAAGAAACCCGATTGAACTATTTCGGACGTGCTTCTTATAACTACTTGGAACGCTACTTATTCGAATTTGTTTGGCGTGTAGATGGTTCTTACCGTTTCCCGAAAGAGAGCCGCTATGGATTCTTCCCCGGCGTTTCTTTAGCTTGGCGTGCTTCTGAAGAAAATTGGTGGAAAGATAATATCCGCTTTATCGATTACTTCAAACTGCGTGGTTCGGTTTCTCAGACAGGTAACGATGCATTGGTAGATGGAGATGGCAACTATGACCACTCCATCCAATATCTGACTACTTACGCATTCAACAATGCCGGTACTGTATTCGGTGGCCAGGAAAACAAACGTCTCTATCCGAGCCGTACTCCCAACCCGAATATCACTTGGGAAGTAGGTACAACTTACAATGTCGGCTTGGACTTCAAATTCTTGCAGAATCGCCTGAGTTGGGAAACAGACGTTTTCTATCACAAACGAACCAACATGCTGATCTCCCGTAATGCTTCTCTGCCTGAAATCACCGGTATCACATTACCTCGTGAAAACCTGGGAGAAATGAAGAATAGAGGCTTCGAATCATTGGTCAGCTGGCAGGATAAGATCGGAGAAGTCGAATACGGAGCATCTCTGAACATGACGTATGCACGCAACGAAATCACTTTTTGGGATGAAGTACAAAATGTGCCCGAATACCAATTCTCGACCGGCAGACCGGTAGGTAGCCGCAATATGTTACTCTACGTTGCAGACGGTATTTTCCATACACAAGCAGAAATTGATGAAGCACGCGCAAAAGGGTTATTATATTCAGACAACACCGTTCCGGGTGACATTCGTTTTAAAGATATGAATGGTGACGGTAAAATAGATGGTTTGGATCGTATCCGTCCAGAGAAGAACCAGGAACCTCGTTTTGTTGCCGGTCTGACCCTGACAGCCAAGTGGAAAGGCTTCGATTTGATGATGTTATGGCAGGGAGCAACCGGGGCCGAAGTGTATATCGAAACATGGTCAGGCTTGGTTGGTAACTTCTTGAAGAGCGACTACGACAAACGTTGGACACCGGAAAATCCGTATTCGGAAGGACCGCGTACATGGGACCGTGAAAACCAGTATTGGATCAACAACGACAATACCTATTTCATGAGAAATGCCAACTACCTACGTCTGAAAAATATTGAATTGGGTTATACATTCAATTTCGAAGGATTGAAAAAAGCGGGCATTTCCAATTTGCGTCTTTACACCAACGGGACCAACTTGATTACCATCGACGGTGTTAAAGATGCAGACCCAGAACAGCGTGACGCCAGTTTAGGAGGCTATCCTTTGAGAAAAATCATCAACTTCGGAGTTCAAGCAACATTTTAAAAGATAATTATTATGAAAACAAAATTGAAATATATCTGCCTTTCGGCAGCAGCGGGACTGACACTTTCACTTAGTTCTTGTTCCGACTTCATGGACCTCACACCTGAAGACCAGTATGACGAAGCGACAGTCTGGTCGGATGCAGATTTAGCAAAAACGGTTGTCAACGATGTCTATTCGTACGTATGCGACATAGCACAAGAAGTAAATCCAGACGCCTGGACAGATGATGCTTTCTTTACGCACGTATACGGATGCCGTGATATCAACGAGGCAACCGTCTCACCGAGCAACTTGGGCGCTTACGACCGTGACGACTGCCCATTCAAATGGAGCAAGCAATACAAAGGAATCTATCGTGCCAATCTGGTTTTGGCAAATATCGACAACGTTCCTGAAAAGACCGGTGTAGACTTGAATATATTGAAAGGAGAAACTTATTTCCTTCGGGCATATATCTACACTGAGTTGCTCCGTGGTTTCGGTGGCGTACCCATCGTAGACAAAGTGTATAGCATTGAAGAAGCTTCGGCCTTAAATTTACCACGTGCCAATGTTGCGGATGTAATGGATTTTATTCTGAAAGACATCGAACAAGCTACCAGCCTATTACCTGAACAACAAACCGGTGTCAATTTAGGTCGTGCGACCAAAGGAGCAGCTAAAGCATTAAAAGCACGTCTGTTACTGCATGTAGCCAGCCCATTGTTTGCTGATCGTACCGTCAATAAATTAGAGTGTAACCAATATACAGGTGACCGTCAAGCATTATATCAACAAGCATTAGATGCCGCTAAAGATGTTATCAATGACAGCAATTACTCTTTGATTGACTGTAATGCCGGTACTATCAAGGAAATTGCAGAAAAATTCCATAACATCATTATCACGAACAACGAAGAGACTATCTGGTCGAAACAGTATGTAAACAAAGATTTGAATGCCGACAACTGGGTTCGTAACCGTGTAGCCCTATTGCATGGGCCGAACGGTTATCACAACTGGGCCGGAACAGCTCCGACACATGACTTGGTGATGGCTTTCGAAACAGAAGAAGGCAAAATCCTGAATACGCTATTGAAGCCGGGTGAATCAACCACCGAAAATCCGTATATGAACCGTGAACCACGTTTTTATGCTACAATCGGTTATGATGGTGCAGAGTGGGGACGCCCCAGAGCTTCCGATGGAGCCGTGTTCGATGCGACTCCACTGGGTAACCTGCAATTCGGTTATTATGAATTAAGTGAAGGCGGCAATAACGTCAATGCCATATATTCAGTTGATGACGATAACAATCCCATCAAGCAGGAAAAATTCAATGGTATGGTCGGCGTTGATACCCGTATGGGACAGATCGAAAACTGGAATGGTACTTACACCGGCTATTTGGAAAAGAAATTGATCGACGGTTCTGTAGCAGCCAACGAACACAACTTCCAAACTTGTCCGATGCCTTACATCCGCTTAGCCGAAATGTATTTGATTGCAGCCGAAGCCTGTATCGAATTAAACAAATTGGATGAAGCAGTCATTTATATAGACGCTATCCGTGGACGTATCGGTCGTCCAGATACCAAAGCCACATTGGCTGTTCGCGGACAAACATTCAACCAAAGTGATCTGCGTGAATTCCTGCGCCATGAACGTCGTGTCGAATTAACTTATGAACATTCACGTTATTATGACATACGTCGCTGGATGATTGCACCGGAAATCGGAAACAAGAAATTAACCGGTGTATCAATTGTCGGCCGTTTAAAACCGGGCAAGACAGCATCTTTACCGTATGTTCATGACGAAGAAGTCTATAATTACACCTGGACAGTTCTCAATCTGAACTATATTGAGAAACGAAAATGGGACAACAAGATGTATTTCGCACCAATCAAGTTAGAAGAAACATTACGTAATCCGGCAATCATACAGAACCCGTATTACGAATAATATCTACTCCTAAACAATCAGACTAGGGAGGAAGTAAAAAACTTCCTCCCTATTTTTTCTTGTGTATATTTTGTAATATCACTCTATCACTTTTTCATGATATCATATTAATTATCAACCGATAAAGAAGTGATACATGCCCTTTTTTATGTATCACTTCCCTATCACCATCCATCACTTGTCTCGTCCTGAAATAGGTTGACTGTGTATTAAAACAAGTCTCATTTATTTTTAAAAAAACCATTGATTTTCTTGCATTTCCTCTATATTTTTATTATCTTTGTAAGGACTTAAAGTCATATACATCCGGATGTTTCCAACCCCTACACCCCCATGTACAGACCGCCGTCACCCGGGTGTTCAGAAATGTAAATCCGGGTGTAAAGAAAGTTAATTAGGCACTTCTCTCAGTTTTATTCATTGGTTTTATCAAAAATACAGCTTATGTCACACGCTTATGTAGTACGTCCCAAAGTGGACAAAAGCGGAGAAACAGAAAAAATCCGCTATTATGGTGTCCCGGTAACATCCGGACAAGTATCGACCGAACAACTGGCTACATGTATCTCTACCCGGTGCACGCTTTCAAGAGGCGAAATACTGGCGGCCATAATTGAAATCGGACGCGAAATCCAGTTCCAACTGGATATGGGGTACACCATAAACCTTCACGGCATAGGAACATTGTTCCTCTCGGCCGGAAGTGAAGGATATGAAAACCCGAAAGACTGTACGCCTCATCGCGTGAAAGCTAAACGGCTATGCATCAAGGCTGATCCGGAAATGAAGAAGTTCATGAAAAGACTCAAGTTTGAAAGGTGGAAATGATTTGCAAGTAGAAATTCATGATAAAAAACAATCAAAGATGAAGGTAACGTTATATCGATATGAAAAGGAGACGCTCGTCATGCGTTCCGTTGAAATGGAAAAACTGCAGGCTGCCCTACGAACAGAGAATCTCAACAAACCGGTCAGCACCACACGCGACAAAGCCATGTTTGCACTGCCCGGCACGCAAAACAGCTACATACAGAAACTTCCGGTGGTCGTTTTCGGAGGGACTTTCCGCAAGACAGGCGAACCCGCCCCTCCCATGCGCGACTATTCGGGATTGGTGCTGCTCGAAGTAAACCATCTTTCCGACTTGCAAGAAGCGGTACAAATCCGGCAACAAGCCGCCATGATGCCGCAAACGCTACTGGCATTCGTCGGCTTTAGCGGGAAAAGCGTGAAAATAGTGATCCCGTTCACACTGCCAGACGGGACGCTTCCACGCTCACCCGAACAGGTCAAACGATTCCACTCGCAAGCCTACTTGACGGCAGTTAAATACTACCAGCCACAATTAGGACGTAACATCACACTGAAAGAACCGGTCCTACAGCACGGATGCCGCATGAGCTACGATCCGCAGCCGGTATACAACCCCGATGCCGTCGCCATCCGGATCGAGCAACCGATGCGGATGGCGGATTCGGAAGAGATCCGTATCGTCCCGGAAGAACCATCCGAACCACTTCAAAGGCTAATGCCCGGTATGTCACGCAACTATCGGATCGCTACACTGTTCAGCATAGCGATGGTAGACGCCATCCGAAAATCAGGACAGATAAAAGACGGGGATCTCAAGCCGGTCTTTACCCTATTAGCCGATAATTGCCTGAAAGCCGGTATCCCGGAAGAGGATGCCGTACAATGCACACTACTTTACAACGATCTGAGATCCAAAGAGATGGAAATCCGCATGACTTTCCGATCCGTCTACACACTGAAAGAAGCGCTCGCCGGAAAAACATTCATGCCTGAAATCATGTCGCTGACTTTGCAATTAGAAGAATTCATGCTGCGCCGTTACGAAATCAGAAACAACAAGATGAGTGGCGAAGTGGAATACCGGGACAAATCGCTCCTACGTTTCACATTCAGCCCTTTCACCCGCGAAGTCCGCAACTCCATCTGTACGGAAGCGCACAAAGAAGGGTTGAACGTCTGGGATAAAGACATCGAACGATATGTTTACTCGGACAACACACCCACTTTTTTCCCGATAGAAGAATATCTCGGACATCTGCCCAAATGGGATGGCAAAGATCATATCCGGAAGCTTGCCAAACGCGTACCTTGCAACAATATCCGATGGGCAGACCACTTCCACAGATGGTTCCTCAGTATGGTAGCGCACTGGTTAGGGTTGGACCGGGAACATGGCAACAGCACTACTCCCCTACTGGTCGGCGACCAGGGATGCGGCAAATCGACTTATTGCCTGAACATCCTGCCTCCCGAACTGCGGCAGTTCTACACAGACAGCATCGATTTCAGCAAGCGCCGGGATACGGAGTTAGCTTTGCACCGCTATGCCCTGGTAAACATAGACGAGTTCGATTCCGTCAAGGATACGCACCAAAGTTACCTGAAGCATATCCTGCAAAAAGCGAATGTCAGTACACGGCTGCCCTATCAGACGGCCAACAGGAATTTAAGACGTTACGCCACATTCATCGCGACAAGCAACAACTTCAATATCCTGACCGACCCGACCGGTAGCCGACGTTTCATTTGCATCGAAGTCACAGACACCATCGATTATATACAACCGATCGACTACGAGCAGCTGTATGCACAGGCGATGGAAGCATTGGCTAACGGCGAACGCTACTGGTTCACACACGAGGAAGAAACCGAAATAGTCGCCAACAACCGGCAGTTCCAGCAAATACCGCCCGAAGAACAACTGTTCCTGCAATATTTCCGACTCCCGAAAAAGAATGAGGTAGGCGAATTTCTTCTGTCGATAGAGATTTTAGGGCGGATCAAGCAGAAACAACGTGATTTCAGCTACACAAAAACCGTCATTTCCAACTTCGGACGTCTTTTGAAGCGAAACGGCATTCCTTCGAAAAGAAGCAACAGAGGCACTATATATCAGGTAGTTGAGCTAAGCAAGTCCTAAAAAGACTTTTAACTTATAAAAAAGCGGTGACATATGAGTGATATAAGCGTGATAGATATTTCAAGCACCAATTGCATATCATCATACTAATATACAGTCAGTTAAAAATAAAAAGTGATACAGTGATATTGATTTTCGGAATCAAGTTTTTTTTGTATATGA
>OGRI01003311.1_pt1 | contig 10226 bp, 18 predicted proteins | sample 1553391 | NCBI WGS metagenome assembly OGRI01 (sample SAMEA2580052, study PRJEB22360) | human gut metagenome | reverse complement strand
GGAGAAAGGTTAGTCAGTTCCATCTTGATCTTTTCATACTCTCGAACTTTACGATTTTTCCGTTTCTTCTTCTGCTGCTTGCCTAAAGGTTTTTTAGAGCGTTTACACATGTATTTGTTTTCCCCCCTTTCTGCTCACCATAATTATAGCACATCTGAAAATGGGCCTCGTAGTAACCGCATTTAAGAAAGGAAAAGCACAAAAGCAAAAGCCAAAGAGCGCACCGTTTGGAGCGCTCTTTCAATCTGTTTGGCAGTTTATACTATAACACAGACGGCAACCTGCATACTATAACATCAACATGCATTGCATAGTGGTTTTTTATTTTTCACATTCCAGCATATCCAGGGACTGCGGGTGAATGCGAGAGACCAGGTGATTGTATGTAATATCTTCGTCTACGGCAATCTTCTCAAAAGTGTCACCGTTCAAATACCGCCGACGCAACACACGCCGGTGCAATGGGCTGCGTACCTGCTCAATAGCAGTCTCAATTTCTGCCCGCTGCAACAGAGCAAGCCGGACTTGTTGGTCCAGCTTCTCTTTCAGTTCTATAATGCGATCTACCGTCAAGGTAAAATCTGCCCGCTGCCCGCCTCCCGGCGTGGGAGAGAGGGAAGCCGTGATCTTTTGCGCCCGGCTGTTCAGTTCTTCGATCTCCTGTTGTGTAATCTCAACCTCCGCCCAGCACTCCCGATAGCGTTGCAGCCATTCCTTCTTTTCGTTGTTCGTCATTTTTCCTCCTGCTTTTTATTCCGCTCATTTCTTAAAGTTCGGACCAAAGCCGATCACGCCGAAAAATGCAACAATGACCGCCCCGGCCACAAGAATGATTTGTGCTGCTATACACATCCTGCTCACCTCCCTGTACTCCCGAAACCGCCGGCGCCGCGTTCTGTTTCTGCCAGCTTGTCCAGTTGGATGTTCATTCTTTCACCTCTTGAACATCAATTAGCACAGATTTTAAGTTTACCCAAATCGGGCAGGTGCCACATTGCGGCACCTCTCATTTGGACAACACCGAGCTGAACTTCTGCGGACGGCTCAAACTGGGCAAGGTAGCCTTGCAGGTCTGCCACCTTGAGCGTTTCTGTTCTTTTCTTATTCCACAGGTGCTTTCTAATCATTTTCATGCTTGTCGCTCCTCATCGTATGCTATTTCCGTACAGTACCTTGCCAGTTCATCATGAAGCGACTGTGGAATTTGCGTTGACAGTTCTATGATCTGTGTCTTTGGCTTACATTTGGTGCACCACTCTTCCATGTGGTCATGGTTCATTCCCATTAGGGCGTATGGGCCGTAAACGGTCATGCGGCGAAAACACACATCGCAGTGGTAACATTGCTCGCAGGTCATTGTGCCACCTCCAAATTCTTTGCAGTCGACTGCAAAACGGAAATAACGGCGGCGGAGAGCTTGGCTCCTGTGGCCGGGTCCTTGGCATTGATCTTGCCGATCAGCTCCTGTACCTTTGCGGCGGTTTGTTGCAGTTCGGTGAAATACACCCGGCATGCGGCTACATCCGTGTCTGCGCCCGCTGCCTTGGCTTGCCGAACAGCGGCGTCCAGTTTGGTGGCACTGCTGTCCAACTGCCGTTTCAGGTCTGCCTTTTCCTGCTCCAGTTTTTCCACAGCGGCTTTGGTTTTTTCCTCGGCGTCTGCCTTTGCCGTTGCCAGTTTAGCTTTGTATTCCTTGGCGGCTTCCTTTTCCGCTTCCTTTCGGATCGCCTCCGGGTCCGGCGCTGCGTCGGCCCGCTGCTGCAATTCTTCCAGCTGGGCGCTGTACTTAGCTTTTACTTCCTGCTCAATGGAAGAACGGAGTGCGTCCGTGTCCACCGGCTCCGGTGCTTCTCTTAATTCGCTCTGTGCCTGGCCAAGATCGAAGGTCAGCTGTTCCGTCTGCTTCTTGTAGCGTTCCACCTCAGCCTTTAATTCCCTGACTGTGGCACTCTCCAAATCCACATCGGCCGCAAACTCTTCCCGCTCGTAGCTACTGATTTGAGCAATCAACTCCAGCTTGGTGATCCCCAGGTCGGCGTGGTCGGCCATATACTTCTGGCCCAGCTTTTCATAGGCTGAAATGTAGGAATAGGCTTGCCGCTGCTTAATGCCGCAGGCTTGTTCGGCGTACTCCTCGAATGTGTCATAGCCCAGCTCCGTGTATAGGCCCTCATCCCGCATTGTCTTAAGATCGTGGCACACATCTACCAATGCTCGGGCCATCACCTGACCGTTGGCCAGGATCCGGGCGTGGGTGTCGTAGGCTTTTTGCGTTGTGGGTGTTACTTCTTGCATTGTGGTGATTTTGTTATCCATAAGTCCTCCTTAACTGACTGCTTTTGCTTTTCTGTTTGATTTTAGATAGGCAAGCCAGGCTTGCATGAACTCCTGCACATCCGGCGGTGCAGGTCGGTTGTGATCCGCTCTGCATTGAATAACGGCGCCGTTTTTGAACTCAACGGTCACATAGGACTGATCCGGGTCCGACTGCTTGCGGACGAAAAGTATATCCGTCCTTCTGTCCAGGTATTGTTCCGTGTAACAGGAGTACACACAGTTGTGCTGGGCACAACCCTCTTTCAGCAGATCTTCCGGTCCCTCGGCCGGCCGAATGAACAGCCCGCTGCTGGCGTATGCATATTTGCGTTTCAACTTTGGCAGATCCTTAGCTAACTTCTTTGCCCGCTCGGCTTGCTCTTTTGCTTTCTTTTCATTGGCTCGGCGTGTCAATTCTTCGGAATACTGCCGGTGCAGATCTCGCAGATTCTGCGGTACGGCTACCTCTTTACGGTTAACATCCAGGCCCAACCGCCTGCACTGATCCAGATAGTCGCTGTAATCGGACAGTACATTTGTTGGCGTTCCATATCCCGCTGCCTGCCGGTTTACCCAGTTTATTGCCTTTTGCGGAGATAGGTTCTGCCGCAAAATATCAAGCGCCTTGTAGCATTTTCGCGGGCTCCATGTGTATTGGAAAGCAAGAAAAAAGAGAATATTTTTATCCGACATTTTACAGCCGTATTTTTTCAGCGCCGCTGTTGCTCTGAGTGTTGAACAGCAAATCTTGTATTTTGCTTTTATCATGCGGTACTCCTGTTTGGTCAGTCGCATTGCCTTGTAAGGCACCACTTGCTTGTAGTCCATACCGGTTGTGCAGTTCCACTCCACCTGTTCGGCTACCAAGTCACCGTTGCCCTCTTTTATTAGACGCTCTGTAAGCACCGGGTACCGGCTATATTGATACAGTAACCCAAGCAGGTTGACCGGGTAGTTGGCTATAGCGCTACGGTACAGTTGCTGCGCACATTCGTGGTATGTCTCCCATGGCAGATAGCGTATGTTACTTTTCTCCAGCGCCTCTTCAAAGCCCAGCAGCTTTGCTCCCTCTCCCTCTGTGCACTTCCAACTGTTGTGATCCAGTTTGGCTGGCTCCACCGTGCACGGTAGTTTGCGTGTTGGCTTTTGTTTTACGCTGATGAACATATCGTCACAATAGTAACTGCGTTCAGCCACGAAGTGCTGCCCAAGATTGAAGTATGCGGCGTACAGCAGTCCGCCCATTTCTGGTGCGGCCTTAAAGCCGTATCTATAGTCTTCGTACACCCGAACGAAAGAAAGTAATATCCCACCGTTCCTTGTCCGCTGCGTTACCGCTACCACTGCCGCGTTGACCAACTGACTACGGCCACGCCCGGCGTCTTTGACTTGGACTTCGTGCCCGCAGGCGGGGCAGCATACGGTGTCGTTATGCCGTGCATATCGGCAGGCTGCGTGCTTGTCCGTCCATAGCCGCATATTCTCAATGTCGATCTGCACATCCTTGCCGCAAGCGGTACAATAGCCATACCTATGGCCGCATTCTTTGTGCTTGAAAAAATACTGCTCATTGACGAACACCTGCTTATGTGCAAATGTCAGTATCTTTTTCTCCGGCAGTTTCGGGCGGCCGTCCCAGATTTTCTCTGCCTGTTCCTGCGTAAGCGTGTTCAGCTTTTTCCCCATATCTACACCTCACAGCAGATCCAGCAGGTCGATGATCTCCGCCTTGGTCTCTTCGGCGGTAAAGCCGTAATAGCCCGCTGCCCATTCGTACACATCGTCATTCGTTACAAAGGCACACTGGTAACCTTTCTTTTCCACGATCCTATTCATCGCGTTCTCGACGATGTGATCATAACACTTTTTTAGACTCTTGCCCTTGGCCAACACCTTGTCCGCGTTTTCGTCGTTCACCAGGTAGTTGTCGATAATGTGTGAGCAAAGCTTTCGCACGGAGGCACTGCCCATCTTCTCCGCCTCCTGGTCGATCTTATCAATGGCTTTTTGGATTTTCTCGGTCATTTCAGCGTTACCTCCTTGATCTGCGCCAGCGCGCAACGCTGGCAGTGCTCGTCCAGTTCCGGCTTGTCCAGGCCGCACCGGTTATTGATTGAGCCATAGATACACACATCTCGGCATATCGTCGCCAAGATTGCAATAGTAGTTTTTTCGTTCTCATTCTTCATTGTTGCGCTCCTCAAAGGCCATACCGGCCACGGTGCCCAGGTTGATCAGATCCCGGCATACAGCTTCTGCTTTGGACAGATCCATTGTGCTGATCACGCCCTGCACGATCAGGCCGGACTTAACTACCACCAGGTCCCCGCGCTTGTACAGGTAATATCCCTCTTCTTCCTTTTCGATAGGTTGCAACGCTCTTCTGTTGATGAATGTCATGCCCGCACCTACAATCAGCGGTTGCCATACAGCGCCTGCGGCTACAATGCAGGTGTCCAGCGGGGCGGCATATTCTTCATTGGGGCATTGGTCTGCCAGCGGCAGATCCGCTTTTGGCATTCTTGTCATGATCACGCTGTCATCCTCTGCCAAGTCAGCGACCATGCGCAGCGTCTCCGGCGTGTATTCAGGGTGGCCGTACAGGATGTAACCGCAGCTGCCATTACTGAGCATTTGCTCGCCGTCAGGCAGGTCATATAGAAAATAGGCCTTGCTTCGTTTGCAAATGGATAGCAATTTTTTGAAATTCATTTTTCCGTCTCCTTTATGCTGATGCCGTGAATGTACAGCATCAGCTTTCTTTTGATGATGTATTCCTTTGTTTTGGCGCCCTTGGTGTCCTCTACCACCCATTTCCAGGTGCCGTCCGGCTGGCAGACCTCATATACAAAGTCCGCTTTATAAATCACCGGGCGCTCTTTTCGGTGTTCGCCGACCCCTGCCGGGATCAACTCATAAGGGACCTGCTCCCGCAGGTTGCGCACCAGGCCGTGCCGTTCCAACAGTTGCAGCTCCTTTGCCCGCTTGCACTCGCTCCGACTGTCATAGGTGCGGCCGTCCATTTGGGCTTTTACTGCGTGGTATTTGTTCCCGCCTTTGGCCCGCTGCCGGAGATACTCCTGGTACTGGGCAGCAGTCCAGTGTTCTTGGGTACCCATTAGCCCGCTGCCTGTTTCTCTACGGAGTAGGCCATACGGATGAATTGGTGCTCGACGGCGCCAATCTTCCTTTGTTCCTGCTCCATGCACTTTTGCATGTACTTACTGGCCAGCACTGCCTCCTCAAATTCCCGGCGCAGATCGTCCGTCATGCCATACTGGCCCAGGCCCTTGGTGCTCTTAAAGGCGTCCCACTTAGGCCGGATCAGCGGGTGGTTGATGTTTAGCTTGAAGCCGTAGGCGTTGTGCGGTGCCAAGATCAGCTGGGTTTGGCGTTCCTGTTCCAAGTTTCGCACCTTGTCCCGCATTTGTTCCCATTGCTGTATGTATGTCATTGTCGCCCTCCTAACACCGCCGGTGCGGTTGGTTCTTTGAGATCGGGCAAAGCACATAGGACTGGTACTTGAACCCGGTGACTTCGTCCTCCCAGTTGTTCAGGGTGTCCCGGACAACATAATAGCCCTTTGGTGCCTTTGGCTCGTCCGCCCAGTGGTCATTATAAATGATTTTGTACTCCGGCTCCGGTACGGTCAGGTTGCGACTGCGGCTGTAGCATACCTTTGCTTTGGCCGTGTTGTACTTACCTTTGTGCCCTTGCTTGATATGTGTTTCCTCACGCAGGTACCCACCGTAGGTGTGGTGGTCTCTGTCATCAACCGGCACAAAGTCCACCCGCCCATACGGCCACCTGGGCAGCTTGGCCAAGTCAATACCTGACAACGCCATGTGGATATGCGGGTTCTTGTCCGGAGTCTCAATGGCTCTCATCCACTTGAAGTCTACGCCGGCCTTTTTGTAGGCATATCGCAGTTTGGCCATATAGGCGGCCCACAGTTTTTTGATCTCTTGCAGGTCCTTGGGCCTGTCCACCTTGCGGAATGTAAAAGTAGCGGTCAGGTCACCGGGTCCGAAGTTTGCATTAAAGATCATCTCCTGCTGTAGGCACGCCTGGCGATTGTTGACCGCCGCCTGCGCCTCGCTGGTTTTTCCGTAGTTGCTTCCCCTGGTACATTTATTCTTGCTTCCGTAGCGGGAGGAGTAATGCCGCTGAATGTAGATACATTTACCTGCGTGGGTGGTCTTTTGCACCCATGGCATTTTGGTTTTCTCCTTTCTGACGGATCGGCACACTATGGAAATGCTGGAAAACGCTGATCGGCTCCCGGGTGGAAAAACAAGTTTCCCACCGGTTCACCGGCGTGTTCCACATTCCCACAGTGCACAGTTCCTCATTATGCGGCGCGGGTACACTCCCTGTTGCCGCCGGTCTCCTGCCTGCGCCTAACTCGCTGAAGAATGCCAAGCGATATATATTTTTGCCGTTGGCGTTTTGCACCTAAAAATAATACTTTGAACAAGGAGCAAAAAAGGAGCACAGACCCCTTTTTCGCCCTTGCCGCACGGCTTGTCCTTGACTTCTCTGCGGTCCTTATATATAATGTAATTAGCGCAGGCGTTTTACTTTCTTTTCGCCGCCTGTGTTCAAGTCGACTGGTCGTTCAGTCGGCTTTTTCTTTTTGCCCGCCGCTTTGTTCGTCGTCATACTCCAGCGGCAGCATAATGGCGGTCACTTTCGGCAGTTCCATCAGAGCCTTGGTTTTTTGCTCTGCAATTACTTCCAGTGCCTCGTAGTTGCCGTCCCCCTGCACATACACGGTGTCGCCGGCTCTTACGGTATTCCACGGCGCCCGCAGAACGATGTGGTCCTCGTCCAGTTTAGCAATTACCAAATCAATGTAATTTTCCATTTTTATCGTCCTTTCCCAATTTGACGGCGTGCAGATACGCCAGTTCAAAGTCTGTCAGCGGCGCTACCAGCACCACCTTGTGGTTTTCGTCCTCGATCACCAGCCGTTTATCCTGCTGCGGCTCCCGGTCGTCCTTGGGCAGCACGAACACCGCCAGAGCGATCAATGCGCAGCCGGTGCCGCTGATTGCCACAGACACCCACCAATAGAGGTTGTCCGCCACCAAGCAGCAGCCCAACATCACCAGCAGAAAGCCGGTGACCACCAGGACCACGCCTGCCTTTTCTCGTTTCGTCATTGGTTTGTCCTTTCTTTGCAGTTGACTGCAAAATCAATATTTGCCTGCATTATAGGCGTGGAACGCCGGGGCGAACACAGCCAGCTTGGTGCCGTTCTCGCCCAACTGAATGAGAGGGAAGCCCGGCCGGTGCATATACTGCCTTGCTGTCGGTATGCTGCAATTCAGGTATGCCGCCACATCTTCCGGACCCAGGTACAGCTTGGTTCCCTTGGCCTTGACCTCTTCCTCTACCGCTTCGGCGGTTCGGATCAGGTCAATATAGCTTTGCAGGCGCTCCATACGCTGCTGCACGGCGGCGTCAAAGTCGTCCATTGCCAAGGGGTTGTCCTTATTGATGGGTACTTTCATTGCTATTCTCCTTTCTTGATTAGGCCAGCCCTTTGGGCAAGCGGCAGAGCCGCAAGCTGCCCGCTGCACGGCAAAAATGCCGTTGGCGATAAATGTTATGTTGGGTGGGGCGGGCACCGGAAGCAGGGACATAGGGGGTAATTTGACAAAAAAGAAAAGAAAAAAGAGAAGAAGTGAAAAAAGGTCCCGCTGCCTGCGTATCTCTGCCGCCGCCCAAAAGGCTGGCCGTGTGCTTAATTGTTTCGCTCGGCGATGATCTCGTTGATTGCGCCGAGGATCCGCTCTTTTGCCTGGGGCGGTTTGCGTCGGCCAATCAGTATTGAGCTGATGTAGCTGCGCGTGTAACCCATATACTGCGCGAGCTCAACTTGTGTGATCTTGTTGATGTGCATTTTTCCGATAGCCTCAGCGATCCACTCGTCCATTGTGTTACCTCCTTTTCTGTGCTTTTGTGCACAAATGCACACTTTTTTGCATTTTGCAGTTTACAAATGCGTACAAGCATGCTATAATGAGGCTGTTCTGAGACCTAAGATAACAGCGCGAGTCCGCATTTGTTGACTACAGTTGCCATTATAGGCTGCCAGAGTGTACTTGTCAACACTAAAAGTCTACATTTGCGTACTTTCGTGATTATGCACAAAAAAAGTGAGGCAAAATTGTGGATTTTTTCGAGAGATTTACTGCACTCTGCAAAGAAGAGGGCGGCACTACGACCGGCGTTGGGCAGTCACTTGGTTATTCCAAAGCGACTGTTGGCCGGTGGCGCTATGGTAGCATACCGTCAGCTGACGCTTTAACTGCTATAGCCGAACACTTTGGCGTGTCGGTGGACTACCTTTTGGGAAATACGGACATAAAAAATCCCCCGGACCAACAAAGTCCGGAGGAAATCGCCAAAGTGGCTCTATTCGGCGGTGACGGTGAAGTCACCGATGAGATGTGGAACGAAGTTAAAGGTTTTGTAGAATTTATCAAAGATAAGAGAAAGAGAGAGAATGACAACAACTGAGTCCCTGTTCGATGAGATCGAGCGAAACAACATAGAGGTGTATCTGGGCAGTATGCCCGCTGCCAAGTCTGCGTCGGCCAATATCGGCGATGATTATTACATAGCATTGGACGAGCAGAGCCTGGAGAGCACCGCAGAGGCCCGCTGCCGCCTTGCCCACGAAGCCGGGCACTGCATAACCGGGTCATTCTACAACCTATATGCCCCGCTTGACCGGCGCAGTAAGCACGAACGCCGGGCAGATAAGTGGGCGGTAAAGAAGTTGATCCCCAAGGCCGAGTTGGAGGCGCAGCTGCGCCAGGGCCTGGAGCCTTACGAGTTGGCCGAGTATTTCAATGTGACCGAGAACTATATACACAAGGCCATTGAATTCTACTTTGAATGTGGAATGTCATAATTCACGGCATGCCGTGATTATAGATGTAATTACTTAATAGGAGGAAAAAAGAAATGGGTCTGTTTACATCAGCAGAAGAAAAGAAGAGAAAGAAACAAGTGGTCGCCAATGCCAAGCGTGACGAACTCATCGAAAAGTACAACCTGGAGGATAAGGCGTGAAAAAGTCATACAAGATTTTACTGTACGCGCTGCCGCCGTTGGTGGTGGCAACACTGCTTGCCTGTGCAGCTTTTCCGCCGTTCCTGATTGTGTCTGTTGCGCTGTTGGTGATTTATTACATTATTCTTACCAAGGTGCTAAAACTGATCCCCGCAGATGAGCAGGAAACCGCCCAGCATGAGCAACAGGGTACATACTACATGCCGCCTACGGTGCAGCAGCCCGCTGCACCACAGCCAGTACAACAGGCAGTTGTTCCGCCTGCCCCTCCGGTCGCAGAGCCACCCGCCGCACAACAACCGGAAGCGGACAGAGAAAAGTCCGTTGCCGAACAGCCCGCTGCTGTTCCGCCTGAGCCGGTGGCAAAAGCGGAATCTATACCGCCCGCTGCCCAAAAAGAGGTGGAGCCTGTGGCACAGTGGGTCAATCCAAGGTATGCTGACGAGGCAGAACACACGGACCCCGAACTGGAAAATATACCGAACATATCCGTGCATATTGATACGGAGCCTGTTACAGTTACACTGCCGGTCGTCGAGATGAGCGACCCGGAGCCTGACTCGGCAGACGATGATGACGAGCCGGAAGAAAAAGGTTTTTATCGGCGCGGCTCCCGGCTGCGAAAGTTTCCAGAGGAGTTTGTAGTCATTGACTTTGAGACCACCGGCTTTTCTCCTATTCAAAATGAGATCATAGAGGTCGGCATGTTAAAGGTGTGCGGCACTGATGTGGTGGACAGCTATCAGCAACTTGTTCGGCCTAAAAAACCGGTATCCGGTCGGATTACCAAACTTACCGGGATCACCAACGAAATGCTGGAGGAA
>OGRI01003277.1_pt1 | contig 10316 bp, 9 predicted proteins | sample 1553391 | NCBI WGS metagenome assembly OGRI01 (sample SAMEA2580052, study PRJEB22360) | human gut metagenome | reverse complement strand
TAGAGCAATTAAGGGATGCTCAATAACTGTTAAGCAAAAAACGGCCCTCTGCCAAGGAAAAGGCAGAGGGCTGAGTTTTAATCTAAGGGTTTACATTCAGTTACAGTTTTTAGATAAATTTCGGGGTTTCCGTTCAAAACAAGGTCTGCATATCCAATCGGGTCATTGTAGATCAGATAATCCAGTTCTGACCGCTGATACATATTGTCGGCAACCTCGTTTTCCACCGCAAACGTATCAATGGCAATCTTGCTGCCATCAAAAAATTTCAATTCCACACAAGCGGTATCCATGTTAAACTCACAAGAAATCAATCTATCCATAAGAAACCTCCATTTTGCAGGATGTTAGATCATCCCAAAATATTTGAATGCTTCTCGGATCGCTTTCTCTTTTTCCGGTGGGCACTGTGGCTGTCTGGAATCCTCGGACTTCGGCAAATTGTAATTCTTGCCAACTTCAATCCCACATTTCCTCTTAATCTGTGAGATATAAAGATTGGATACCTTTAACCCGCTATGCTCCAGCACATAGTCTTTGATCTGGGTGTAGGTTGCCCCATCCTGAAATTCGGACATATCCATATCTTCCAAAGAGAACTCAACCCGAATCTTTTTCGAGTCGACCTCACCCTTGGAAAGCAAGACAACCGTCTCCACATGATAAGTCCACGGGAACATATCCACCGGCTGTATCTTTTCCACACAGTAGCCCATGTCCGCAAGCATGCGGCAGTCACGTGCAAGTGTAGCAGGGTTGCAGGAAATATAAACTATCCTGCTTACGCCGCTTTGGGCGAGAGCCTTCAGCACTGCCTCATCGCAGCCCTTGCGGGGCGGATCTATTACGGCACAATCCAGCTTTGTGCCGCTGGATACCAACCTTGGCAGCACATCCTCGGCGTTGCCGCATATAAACTTTGCGTTGGCTATGCCGTTTTCGGAGGCGCTGCGGTTTGCGTCGGATATAGCCTCCGGCACGCACTCTATGCCGATTACTTCTTTGGCGTGTTCAGCCAGCATAAGGGTTATGGTACCTATGCCGCAGTAAACGTCCGCCACACGTTCACCGCCATTCAGATCGAGGAAATCCAGCGCGTAGCTGTACAGTACCTCTGTCTGAACCGGGTTGACCTGCAAAAACGAAGGCATGGACACTTGGAAGCTGTGGCCGCAGACTGTGACGGGCAGTCTTTCGTTGCCCCATAGAGTAGTAAATCTATTGCCAAGTATGATGTTCGTGTCGGCTTTGTTGAGGTTGTGTACTACTCCGATAAGGTGTGGTATGCTTGCTCTGAGCATTTCTACAAGCTCAATATCGTGTGGCAGCTTGCCGGCGGTGACGACCATCACTATCACGCCGCTGCTGGATTCACGCACCATGCAGTGTCGCAGCAGGCCGCAGCGTTTCTGTTCATCATATGGCGTAATGTTATACTCCCGCGCCCAATCGGTGACTACCCGCACCGCCGCCATAATATTCTCAGATTGTATGGGGCAGTCTGCTATAGGCACTATGCGGTGGCTGCGGGGCGAAAAAAAGCCGGGCACTATGCAGTGGTTTTCATCATAACCATATGGGAAGCTGCCCTTGTTGCGATACCGGTCCGGGTGTTCCATGCCGCGGCAGGGCTGTACATTTATCTCGCTTCCATCAAACCTGCCGAGACGGATAAATGCGTCCCTCACCTGCTTTGTCTTGGCGGCCAGCTGCGCCGCATAGCTCATGTGCCGCATTTCCGATAGATGGAGCAGCCGCCGCAGCGGGGATATGCCGGGCAATCCTGCTGAGCCCTATCCTTCGACGGTTCCATCACCTCTGTAAGCTTTGCCACGCCGTAGCCCGAGGTAGTCTTTATTACGTGGGCGCGTATCTTTTCGCCGGGCAGAGCCAGGGGCACGAATACCGTATAGCCGTCTACCCTGCCTATGCCCTGCCCCTCAGAGCCCAGAGCATCTATGGTAAATTCTATATCGTCGTTTTTTTCTATCGGAATTTCACGCATCATTTAAGCTTTACATTCTCCTCGCCAAGCATTTCATTCATTATGGCCATAAAGGCAGGCGACGGGTTAATGGACATGCCCCTGTCAGCTTGCATGGCCTTCTTCGTGGCTGCGTCTACCAGTATTACTGTTACATTGCCGGGGTAACGCCTGAGCATGGTCTGTATTCGCTCCACCATTGCAGAATCATTCATGTCCAGCCTGAGATACAGCCTGCCGGAGGCGCCTGTCCTTTCCAGCGGAAATATATCGTCCACCAGCACGGTATTGTTCTGATCCTCGCGCATGTTTAGCTTGCCGAATACTATCACCTTATTATCCATGATGAGCTTATTGCTGCAGCGGTTGAATACCGTCGGGAATGCGGCAAGCTCTATGGTACCGGTAAGATCCTCTATAACAGCATATGCCATGAGGCCGTTGCCGCTCTTTACAGGCTTTGTGCGCACGGAGGTTATTATGCCGCCAAGACGTACCTTCTGGTTGTCTGTATATTTTCCCGAACCGTCCGAGGCTGAAAGCTCGCTGCACGATGCAAGCTTATTTAGCTCGTCCGCATATTCCAGCAGCGGGTGGCCGCTTATGTATATGCCCATTACTTCCCGTTCCATGGAAAGCAGTGTGTTCTTGTCGAATTCCTGTATATCGGGCAGGGGTATTGCCGCGTCTGCCGCAATATCGTCTGCCCCCGCCATGTCGAAAAGGGACATCTGCCCGGTAGCCCGCTGCTTTCTGTCGTTACCCGCGGCGGACATTGCCTGGTCGTATATGGCGAGAAGCTGAGCGCGCCGTACATTCATGCTGTCAAAGCAGCCCGCTTTTATCAGGCCCTCAACTATGCGCTTATTGAGCTGGTCTCCCCGGCGTATAAAATCGAAGAAGTCCTTAAACGGGCCGTTCTGCTCGCGCTCCGCGGCTATTTGGCCGGTTATGCTCTCGCTTACATTCTTTATTGCGGCAAAGCCGAAGCGTATGCTGCCGTTTTCCACCGAAAATTTGGCCATGCTGCTGTTTACGTCAGGCGGCAGCACCTTTATTCCCCGCTGGCGGCAGTAGTTAACGTACTCGGATATCTTGCCCATGTCCTTGCCTATGAAGCTGTTCATCTGGGCTGTCATGAACTCCACCGGGTAGTATTTTTTGAGATACGCCGTTCGGTATGCCAGCACTGCGTATGCGGCAGCGTGGGACTTGTTAAAGGCATAAGACGCAAAGTCCATCATCTCGTCGAATATGCGGTTTGCGGTGTCACGGTCAACTCCGTTTCGTACCGCGCCCGGTACGACCACCTTGCCGTCTTGGACTATGCCGTTTATGAAGTACTCCCGTTCCTTAGCCATCACCTCGTGCTTTTTCTTGGCCATAGCTCTTCGCACGAGATCGCTCCTGCCCCAGGAATAGCCCGCAAGGTCGCGCACTATCTGCATTACCTGCTCCTGGTATACCATACAACCGTAGGTCTTTTCCAATATGGGCTTAAGCTTTTCGTGGGTGTACTTGATATTTTTTCTGTCGTTTCTGGCGGCGATATAACGGGGTATCTGCTCCATGGGTCCGGGGCGGAAAAGGGAAATACCCGCAATTATATCTTCAAAGCAGTCGGGCTGAAGCTGCATCATGAACTGACGCATGCCGTTGGACTCCAACTGGAACACGCCATCCGTATCCCCCTCGGATATCATCCTGAATATGGCCGGGTCATCGTTTTCCATGCGCTCAAGGTCGGGTACTTCCTTGCCCTGCTGCCTTATGAAGTCAAGCGTATCCTTTATAACCGTCAGGTTGCGCAGACCCAAAAAGTCCATCTTAAGAAGGCCCAGCTCCTCTACCGTATCCTTTGTGAACTGGGTGGTTATGGCGTCCTCGTTGCGCTGTAAGGGAACGTATTCAACGGTGGGCTGAGCGCATATAACCACGCCTGCCGCGTGCGTTGAAGCATGCCGGGGAAGTCCCTCAAGCTTCAATGAGAGGTCAATGAGCTTCTTTACCATCGGGTCGCTGTCGTAGAGGGATTTAAGCTCTACCGAAAGCTCTAACGCCTTTGTGAGCGTCATGCCGAGGGCGTTTGGTATGAGCTTCGCTATCCTGTCCACCTCGGCGTATGACATATCCAGCGCGCGGCCTACGTCCCGCACCGCGAGACGGGCCGCCATGGAGCCGAATGTGATTATCTGGCATACGTGATCCGCTCCGTATTTGCGGGTGACATAGTCTATAACCTCCTGCCTGCGCTCTATGCAGAAGTCTATATCGAAATCCGGCATGGATATGCGCTCGGGGTTAAGGAAACGCTCAAATATCAGGTCATATTTTATGGGATCCGTATCCGTTATGCCAATGGCATATGCCGCAAGGCTGCCTGCGCCGCTGCCGCGTCCGGGGCCTACGAATATGCCGTTTTCATGGGCAAAGTTTACGAAGTCCCACACTATCAGGAAATAGTCCACGAAGCCCATCTGGGCTATCACGTTTATCTCGTATTCAAGCCTGTCCTTCACCTCACGCGTGGCGTCAGGCATTTTTCGATTAAGGCCCTCATGGCATATCTTTGTAAGGTATTCGAGGTTAGTAAAACCGCCGGGCGCGGTAAAGCCGGGCAGGTGCTGTTCGCCGAATTTTATCTCTACGCTGCACTTGTCCGCTATTTCTTTTGTAGTCTCAAACGCCTCAGGATAGTCTGGCAGCATGGCCTTGAGTTCGTCTTCCGACTTGAGATAAAACTCATCGGCGGACATCTTCATGCGGTTTCCGTCGGTGACCACGCGGTTTGTCTGTATGCAAAGCAGGACGTCCTGGCTTTCGGCGTCCTCCTTTTTGACGTAATGTATATCGTTGGTTGCGACGTATTTTATGTCAAGCTCCTTCGCGAGCTTTACAAGCTGTGGAAGCACCTCCAGCTGCTCCGGTATGCCGTGGTTCTGTATCTCTATGTAGAAGTCCTCGCCGAATATCCCCTTTAGCCGCCCCGCAAGCGCCTTTGCGTCCTCATAACGGCGCTGCAAAAGCAGCTGAGGTATGTCGCCCGCAAGGCATGCGGAAAGGCATACGAGTCCCTCATGATATTGCTCCAGCAAATCATAATCTATGCGGGGTTTGTAGTAGAAGCCGTCCACGAATGCAATGGTGGAAAGCTTCATGAGATTCTTATAGCCCTGTTCGTTCTTTGAAAGAAGTATAAGGTGTGCGTTTTCACGCATTCCGCTCTTTTCGAGATGGGAGCGGGGCGCCACATAGGCTTCCATGCCGAGTATAGGCTTTATGCCGTTCTTTTTGCACTCCTTATAGAAGTCTATAACGCCGTACATGGCTCCGTGGTCGGTTATGGCAAGGGAATCCATACCAAGCTCCTTCGCCCTGGCCACAAGCTCGTTTATGCGGGCCGCGCCGTCCAGCAGGCTGTACTGGGTATGTACGTGCAAATGTGTGAATCCGCTCATCAGTTATCTCCTATTTGTCCTTGAGCTCCTGCGCTATGGTTGAAAGCTTGGCTAACCTGTGGTTAAGGCCGGATTTGCTTATCTCGGCCATTTCCGCAAGGTCGGATAATGTGGCCTCCGGGTTGTTTATGCGAAGCTCTGCCGCTCCCCTGAGCTTTGGCGGCAGGCTGTCCAGGCCGGCATTGAGCCGTATGAACTCAATATCCAAAAGCTGCTGCGCCGCTGCCGCTGCCGCCTTGTTCATATTGGCGTCCTCAAAGTTCTGTTGGCGGTTTATATGGTTGCTTACGCTGCGCATTACCCGCGCCTCCTCAAAGGCCATGGTGCTGTTCATGGCGCCTATTAGGGTTATGAAGTCGGAAACCAGCTCCCCATCCTTGAGATATACTATATAGCTGGATTTTCTCGGCAAGAACTTTGCGCTTATGCCAAGGCCCGCCATTATGTCGCACAGTGTCGCTGCAAACTTTTCGTATCTGCACACGAGCTCCAAATGGTATCCCTTATTAGGATCGCTCACCGAGCCTGCGCCCAGAAACACACCTCTCAAAAACGCCTTTGCTTTGCTTTCGTCATCGGTAAGGCGCGGCGGTATGTATCCCAGCTCAAAATCCTCGTCGCCGTCCACACCGTATCCCGCGTCGTTCAGAAGATTCCTCACGCCATCGCCAGTGAACTTCACTACGTTGCTCACCGCATTGAGCCTCTCCTTTTCACTTATGGAGGTTTCGGCGGTGACGCTGTAAAGCTCCCGGCCGAGGCGTACCGTAAGCGCCGCGACGCTGCTGTTTTCGGTTATATATTGCAGGCCTATGCCGCCACGCCCCAGCGTCATGGAGCCGGCCGCATGGGTTATTCCGCAAAGCAGGGAGCGTTTCTCTTCTGTGCTTCCCAGCTTGCAGCTTTCCACAAGCTCATCTTTTGTCTGAGATGAAAAGGACATATTAGCTCTTGTCTCCTGTACGTTCCTTTATATCGCTGCCCTCTATGGTAAGATCCCGGTGCGTAAGCACTGCGTTATATCTGCCCTTTATCCTGTTGTAAAGCTCCTCTGCCGCGCATACAGAACGATGCCTGCCCCCTGTGCAGCCGAACGCTACCACCAGCCGCCGCTTGTCCTGCTCTATAAAGCGTGGTATCAGCCTGTACAGCATGCTTTCGATGTTGTCCATAAATTCCCGCACGTCCTTATCCGCCATCACGTAATCCCGTATCGCTTTATCTTTGCCACATAACGGCCTCAGCTCTTTGTCGTAATAGGGGTTTGATGAAAATCGCATGTCCAGGACGATATCCGCCTCAAAAGGCACGCCCCGCTTATAGCCAAAGCTCATCAATCTTATCATAAAGCCAGTGCTGCCCATATTCAGCTCGCGTTCCAGCGCCGTACCCAGCTCCAGAGGGCGCATATTGGTAGTGTCTATTATTACGCTTGCCCTATCCCTGAGCTCTGCAAGCATCTCACGCTCCATACGTATGCCTGCCGCTATATCATCTGAAAGGGGGTGGCGGCGTCGCGTCTCGTTATACCGCCGTTCAAGTATCTCATCGCGGCAATCAAGGAATACTATTCTGTAATCCACTCCTGCCTCGTCCAGCCGGCCGAGAGTGTTTTTCATGTTCAGCCTGAATATGCGCTCACGGCTGTCCATTACTACCGCCGCCTTTTCTACAGGCGGCGTAGCCCTCTTGCAGAGCTCCACAAGGCCCACACACATTTCGCAGGGCAGGTTGTCCACGCAGAAATAGCCCGAATCCTCGAACTTTTTCAAGGCCTGCGTCTTGCCCGCTCCGGACATGCCGGTAAGAATTATAAGCTGCATAGGCTTTACCTTCCGATGAACTTTACTTCCGTCTCCAGCGCAACGCCGCTGTTTTCGTATACCCTTTCCTGTACCAGCTCGATAAGCCTTTTCACGTCCTCACTGGTAGCGCCGCCCTTGTTTATGATGAATCCCGCATGCAGTGTGCTTACCTCGGCGCCCCCTACGCTCACTCCCTTGAGGTCCGCCTGTTCGATAAGTGCGCCTGCATAGTAGCCTGCCGGGCGCTTAAAGGTGCTGCCTGCGCTGGGGTATGTCAGCGGCTGCTTTGCCCTTCTGCGCTCAGAGTAATCCTTCATGCGCTCCTTCGTCATGCCGTCATCAGGCGAAAGGCTGAATTCTGCGCTCAGGACTATCCTCTCAGGCGCCGCAAACCGACTGAACCTGTAGCCAAGGTCGCTATCCTCAGGCTCAACAGAGCATACCGCCCCATCCTCTATGTATTCTACCTTTGTGAGCACCTGCTTTATTTCGCCGCCGTATGCGCCCGCGTTCATAGCCACCGCACCTCCAACGGTTCCCGGTATGCCCGCCGCCCATTCAAGACCCATCAGGCCATGCTCGACCGAATCCTTTGCCGCCGCGCTTATCAGCGTGCCCGCGCGCGTCTTCAGCTTGTTTCCGCTGTACTCAATGCCGGAAAAGTCTCCAGCAATGCGTATTACAAGGCCTTCTATGCCGCTGTCGCTTACCAGAAGGTTGGAGCCGTTGCCTATTATCATATACGGCACGTCAAGCTCTTTCGCCTTTTTTATTCCATATTCAAGCTGTTCTCTGTCTGATGGCATAAACAGCAGATCAGCAGGTCCGCCTATACGGAATGACGTATACTCCGCCATAGGTGCGTTTGCTTTTATCTTATATATCTCAAGCTCCTTCGCGAGCCTTGCCAGGTTCTCTTTATCGTACTTCATGGTTCCTCCAGCCGATACATATGCATATTATATTTTACTTTATACCGGCCCCTTGCACAAGTTCCATAAGTCTCAAATCCAGATCCTTTTTTGCATTTTCATCGCCGGAAAGCGCCTTCTCGGCGCTCTGACAAAGCTGATCCTCATATGTCGCGTACAAAAAGCAATGCGGCACTGCCAGTTGGCTGCTATTTTCGTACATTGCGCCAACTGCAGGCGTTTCGCTCTCCGGCTGATTTTTTGTAGCTACCGCAGGTATAAGGCCCAGTTCCATCAGGCTTTGCTGTTTATCCTCAGATAAAACATACTGCATGAATTCCAGTATATAATTACGCATTTCTTCCTCTGCGCCGCTGCCAATGCCCAGGTACTGCACAAGATTTGTATAATTCGTGCAAGAAAACGCTTCAAACGGGAATCCCTTGCCGGATTGTACTTTCCGCGCCATGTCGCCGGCTGTTCTGGCGTCAATAAATGCTGCCCAGCTTTTCTCCTTAGAAAAGTCCTCCTCGTCCCCAAGCTCACCCTTGGCGCCGTATATGCACGCTATAATCTCATCTCCGGACGCCTTCGCCTCGCCTGACCTTATCATTCCGCAGAGCATATCCATATCCAGACCTTTTTCCTGTATTATTCGTGAATTCACAGCCAGCACATATCCAGATGCGGCGTAAGGTATTCCATACACGCCGCCGTGATACCGGCAGGAATCCGCCATATTGCCCCGCATTTCCGGCATTGTCATATCTATGGGCTGAAGCTCCTCTATATACTCCCAGCCAAGTGGAAACGAATACATATCCGCCTTCTCGCCCCGCTCCCGCCGCGCCTCATAATCTGAGAAGGTCATGCTTTCCACCTCGAAATACACTCCCTTGTGCTTCTTTTCGAGGGTCGCAGCGGCCTTTTCCAACCACGCTCCCATGCTTCCCTGATAAGATTTGAAGCCCACTATATGCCACAGGCTTATTATGCCCTGATAGTTCTCGGTGCTTTGCTGCCGGTACTGTTGTGTAAGGTTCCGCCTGTGGGCGGCTATATATCCCGGCGAAAGCACCATAAATGCGATAATTGCCAACGTCATTGCGGCGCATATTATCTTATCTCTGCTCTGCATATACAAATACCCCCTTATGATAAGCATATGCGGTCAGAGGAGAAAAAAAGAGCTCTGAATTTCTTCAGAGCCCTTAGCAAATATATCGTCCGGAAAATCATTACCGTGCAAACGCCCATGACACGGCAATTATAAGACATAAGTTCGGTTTGTATTTTTGGAGGAAAAAACAATGAAGAAATCCTGTTTTATCCCGGACGACCGAATATATTCGCTTTATGCTATTATACTATCACTACATATTGTATTATGCAACACTATTTTTCCCAATAAATCAAGTGTTTACAGTTTAGTCGCATTTGCCATCGAAAACGGGGGTATATTCCCGCTTTGCAGAGTCCATTTTCTGTATGAAAGCGTTTTCAAGGCCCAGTGAGAGGCAGTAGTCTACCGCCCTTTCATATTCCCGCCTGAGCAGCCTCCTGTCAAGCGGCGGCATTTTTTCCGCCTTATAGCAGGGCACATACTGACTCATAAGTGAAACCGTTATATTTTTGGGGAAGTTTTCCGCTAGGTATTTCAGCACCCGCCGCGTTTCGTCAACGGAACCCGGCAGCACAAGGTGACGTATTATCACGCCCTTATTGGCCAAGCCATCGCCGTCCAGCTCCAGCAGTCCAACCTGACGGAACATCTCCCGTATCGCCGGGGCAGCATATTCAAAGTAATTTTCCGTGCCGGAGTATTTCTTTGATACAGCTCCGCTTACATACTTAAGGTCCGGCAGGTATATATCCACCAGTCCATCCAGCATGCGCAGAGCTTCAAGCGTTTCGTAGCTGTTGGTGTTGTACACGACGGGTATGCTTAACCCCCTGTTTTTTGCCGCCCGTATGGCGTCCGCCAACACAGGCACGAATGGCGCGGGTGATACGAGGTTAACGTTGTGAGCGCCCTTGCCCTGGAGGCGCAGCATGAGCTCGGCTATGCCCTCCACATCGTACATCTTTCCTACGCTGCCGTTGCTGATATCGTAGTTCTGGCAGAACACGCATTGCAGGGAACAGCCTGTGAAAAATA
>OGRI01003274.1_pt1 | contig 10330 bp, 4 predicted proteins | sample 1553391 | NCBI WGS metagenome assembly OGRI01 (sample SAMEA2580052, study PRJEB22360) | human gut metagenome | reverse complement strand
TCATCGCCGGTTTGGAGAAATCCTTTCAGGGAGAAGTCGTGTTTTCTCCGGGATATTCCGTGGGGTATTTGGCACAGGAACCTTATTTAGACAACACAAAGACAGTAAAAGAAGTAGTAATGGAAGGCGTGCAACCCATTGTTGACGCACTGACAGAATACGAAGAAATCAATCAGAAGTTCGGTTTGCCGGAGTACTACGAGGATCAGGATAAGATGGATGCTCTTTTTGCTCGTCAGGGCGAACTGCAAGATATCATTGATGCGACTGATGCATGGAATCTGGACAGCAAACTGGAGCGTGCGATGGATGCTCTCCGTTGTCCGCCTGAAGATCAGCCGGTAGAAAACCTGTCCGGAGGTGAACGTCGCCGGGTAGCTTTATGTCGTTTGTTGTTGCAGAAACCGGATGTGCTCTTGCTGGACGAACCTACCAACCACCTGGATGCAGAATCTATCGACTGGTTGGAACAACATCTTCAGCAATATGAAGGTACGGTTATTGCCGTGACGCACGACCGTTACTTCCTCGATCATGTAGCCGGATGGATTCTTGAACTAGACCGTGGTGAAGGTATTCCCTGGAAAGGTAACTACTCTTCCTGGCTGGAACAGAAGACAAAACGCATGGAAATGGAAGAAAAGACCGTCAGCAAACGTCGCAAAACACTGGAACGTGAGTTGGAATGGGTGCGCATGGCTCCCAAAGCCCGTCAGGCAAAGGGTAAGGCACGTCTTAACTCTTATGACAAGTTGCTGAATGAAGACGTGAAAGAGAAAGAAGAAAAACTTGAAATCTTCATTCCGAATGGTCCGCGTCTGGGTAATAAAGTCATTGAAGCGAAACAGGTGGCTAAAGCATACGGCGATAAACTGTTGTTTGACGATTTGAACTTTATGCTTCCTCCTAATGGTATTGTTGGTGTGATCGGTCCCAATGGTGCGGGAAAGACGACACTGTTCCGTCTGATTATGGGATTGGAGACAGTAGATAAAGGAGAATTTGAAGTAGGAGAGACTGTAAAGGTGGCGTATGTAGACCAGCAACACAGAGACATTGATCCGAATAAGAGTGTTTACCAGGTAATTTCCGGTGGTAATGAGCTGATCCGCATGGGAGGACGTGACATCAATGCACGTGCATATCTTTCTCGTTTCAATTTCTCCGGAGGCGATCAGGAAAAACTTTGCGGTGTACTGTCCGGTGGTGAAAGAAACCGTTTACACTTGGCGATGGCTTTGAAAGAAGAAGGCAATGTACTGTTGCTCGATGAGCCTACCAATGATATTGATGTAAACACACTGCGTGCTTTGGAAGAAGGTCTGGAAGATTTTGCCGGCTGTGCCGTAGTTATCTCGCATGACCGTTGGTTCCTCGACCGTATCTGTACACACATTCTGGCTTTTGAAGGAGACTCCAATGTATTCTACTTCGAAGGGTCTTATTCAGAATACGAAGAAAACAAAATGAAACGTTTGGGAAATGAAGAGCCGAAGCGTGTTCGTTATAGAAAGTTAATGACTGACTAGTATAAAGTAATAGATTGAAGCATTTCTAATGCTTTCTGTTTCAAAATAAAAGGCTCTGCAAATATTGTAGAGCCTTTATCGTTTTATAACGTGGCGAAACGTTTATCTCTCTTAAAAAAATGTAGTGTAATCGTAATGTAGTTCTAAATATTATTAATTATATTTGTGCACAGTTTTTAAAAGCAAACAATTTATATTAACTAATCAACTACATTTATGTTAAAGAGAATGCGATCTTTCTTAGTGCTAGTAATGTTGTTTATTGCTGTCACGATGAGCGCGCAGGTTACAACAGCCACGATGAGTGGTAAAGTGACCGCACAAGATGAACCAATCATTGGAGCAACAGTCGTTGCGGTTCACGAACCATCAGGCACTCGTTATGGTACAGTGACTAACGTCAGTGGTCAATTTAATCTGCAGGGTATGCGTACCGGCGGCCCTTACAAAGTAGAAATTTCTTATGTTGGTTATCAAACAGCAATTTACAAGGGAATTAATCTTTTACTGGGAGAGAATTATGTTTTAAATGTTTCTTTAAAAGAGAGTTCAGAACTGTTGGACGAAGTAGTAGTGACTGCTTCTAAAGAGAGTAATATGAAGTCTGACAGAGCAGGTGCTGTAACTAACCTTACCAGTGCAAAAATCGCTTCTATTCCTACAGTGAGCCGTAGCATGAATGATATCATGCGTTTGTCTCCACAATCCAACACAACATCTAATGGTTTTGCAGCTGGTGGTGGTAACTATCGTCAGTCATTTGTAACAGTGGATGGTGCTTCATTTAATAATGCTTTCGGTATCGGTTCTAACTTACCGGCAGGTGGTGCTCCTATTTCTTTGGATGCACTGGAACAGCTTTCTGTTTCTATCACTCCGTATGATGTTCGTCAGAGTGGTTTTACTGGTGCAGCTATCAATGCTGTTACTAAATCCGGAACAAATGAACTGACTGGTTCTGCTTATACATTCTTAACAAACAATAATTTGATTGGTGATAGAGTAGGTGATGGCTCAATTGAACTTGAAAAATCTCATCAATATACTTATGGTGCAACTTTAGGTGGTGCTATCATTAAAAATAAGTTATTTTTCTTCGTGAATGGAGAATATGAAGATGACTTGACAGCAGGTCCCGTTGCACGTGCACGTAATAATGATGGTGAGAAATATGGGGAGAACGGTATACATCGTCCTGTTGCTTCCAAAATGGATGAAATTCGTGATTATCTGATTAATACCTATGATTATGATCCGGGATCATATCAAGGATATAACGTAAAGGTTCCATCATATAAGTTTTTGGCACGTGTGGATTGGAATATTAATGAGAACAATAAAGTGAACGTTCGTTTCTCTAAAACTAATAATAGATATGACGCTTCTCCGTCTTCTTCTGTCAATCCAATGGATGCGACTACAATCTTTCCAGGTAATAAAGACAAAGGTATATCATCCGGGAAAGGAGCTAGTTCTGATGAGGGGTTGTATTTTAGGAATACACGTTATCGCCAGGAGCAAAGATTTACATCTATTGCAGCTGAATGGAATTCAAAATGGGGAGTGTTGAATAACACCCTGCGTGGAACCTATTCATATCAGGATGAACCTCGTTCTTATGATGGTGGTATATTTCCAACTACTTATATATTGGAGAATGGTGCAGTATATGCAATGTTTGGTACCGAATTATTTACCGAGGGAAATATTCGTCAAGTGAAGTCATTTACTATTACTGATGAAGCTACTTGGACATGGGGTAAGCATAATTTTATGGCTGGTTTACAGTTTGAGTCCAACAAAGCTTTAAATGGATATATGCAAGGTGCAAATGGTGCCTATGTTTTTAGTTCATGGAATGATTTTGTAACAGGAGAGAAGCCTTCTTCCTTCTTGATTACTCACTCTAATTCTGCAGACTTGTCACAGTTTACCTCTAAGATGAGACAAACACAATATTCTGCATATATTCAAGATCAATGGAATATCAGTGAGAATTTTAAGTTGACAGCAGGTCTGCGTTTTGAGTTGCCAGTGTATCCATCTTTAAAAGATAACTATAATGCAGAATATGCCAAGTTGGATTTCGGTGGTCGTAAATTCACTACGGATCAGGTACCGGGCAATTCCTTGTCTGTTTCTCCCCGTATTGGTTTCAATTGGGATATTACAGGGGAGCGTAAGTATGTGTTGCGTGGAGGTACAGGATACTTTGTAGGGCGTATGCCATTTGTGTGGTTAGTTTCGGCTGTAGGAAATTCAGGTGTAGGGCAGACACAATATGGCTATAATATTAGTGAGAAAGGTTCTACTCCAGGTGCAGTTGCTCCTAATTTCCATACAGATGCGAAAGATATTTTGGAGGATATTTATCAAGGTAACTTTACTCCACAAGTTAGTATTCCTGGCAGCCCTACTATTATTGATAAGGATTTGAAGATGCCTGCTACTTGGAAAACTTCATTAGCTTTTGATACTAAGTTACCAGGTGATATTGACTTTACATTAGAGGGTATTTACAATCGTGACTTTAATCCGGCTGTTATTTCTAATGCTAATATTTATGCTGATGGAACAAAAACAATTAGCAAAAATGACATACGTACTGCTTATAAGAGCTATAATGCTGGTACAGGTGCTTATTTGATTGAAAATGGTGGTTCAAAAGCATACTATCTGTCGTTGACTGCTCAATTGCATAAGAATTTCGATTTTGGTTTGGATGCTTCATTTGCTTATACTTATTCTCGCGCACGTTCTTATGGTGACGGCATTGGTGACCAAGTAACTTCTGCATATAGAACCAATACTTATGCTGTCAATGGTATTAATGACCATGAATTGGGTTATGGTACTTATGTGGCACCTCACCGTATAATTGCATCATTAGGTTATTCAAAAGCTTATGCTAAACACTTTAGATCAAGCGTTTCATTCATTTATGAGGGCGCTCCATTAGGATATGCAGGTGGAAGCTATTCTTATTCCCGCTATTCATATACTTATACTAAAAATATTGTAGGTGATGGTGGCGCTAATAATTTGCTATATGTTCCTGCTACTAAAGATGAATTGACATTTAAAGATGTAACCTCAAAGACTGGTGAAGTAACTTATTCGGCTGAACAGCAGAAAGAAGACTTCTGGAATTTTGTTCAACAGGACAAATATTTGAAAAAACGTTTGGGCAAATACGCAGAGCGTGGTGGTGCAGTGATGCCTTGGCATCATCAGTTGGATTTCAAATTTAATCAGGATTTCTATATGATGATAGGTGGTAAGAAAAATCTATTGCAGTTTGGTGTAGATATTCAGAATCTGGCTAACCTACTAAATAAGGACTGGGGATTGTACAAGACTGTAAATTCTATTACTCCGTTAGCGGATAATGGTGATGGAACATTTACCATGCAAAAAGCTAGTGGTCAAGTATTAAATTCTACATATAAGAATTATGCAAGTACAGCTTCTACTTATCGTGTGATGTTTAGTTTGCGTTATATCTTCAATTAATATACTATTATTGAAGTTCTTAATAGAAAAAAAGCTGTCTCGTGAAAACGAGGCAGCTTTTTTATTATCAGTAATTGATTATATACTTAGGGACATATTACAGAATATTCAAATTATATAGTAATCCCTTATCAACTTAGTTTTTAATATAAGAGGTTAAAGTAGGAAGATAAATTATAACTTCACCCTCATCACCACCGGATTATGATCGCTATAAGTAAGATCCGGCGAGAAGTAATCCGTGCTATTCAGTTCCGGTGAATGGAGAATATAGTCGATTCTTAACAGATGCTTGAAGAACTTGAAAGTATACATATACCCATGACCACTCGTCTGAAAACCATCCTGCAACTTATCACCTTTTACAGTGTGATAAACATACGAAGACGGCAGAGAGTTAAAGTCACCGCAGATGATAGTAGGATAGGGAGAGGCAGCTATCAGTTGCTTTAGAGTATTAGATTGTACGGCACGTTTCCGGAAATTCTCATGTAATCCATCAATCAATCCCAAAGCAGCACGTTCCACCCTTTGAGAATCATCCGTGCGGAGTCCCTTTTCCAGTTTGCGCTTGTTCTGGCTCACTTCCGTTGTTTGGAGATGATTGTTGAACAGGCGGATGGTGCGACCATTGATTTCAATATCACATGCAAGACTGCAATTTTTCGAATCAGGATAGACGATAAGATTCTCCTCCTTGATGGGGTAGCGGCTGAAAACAGCCAGCTGCAACAAATGTTTTCCTTCGGGAGAAATAGGGATATAATAATACGGCCAATCAGAAAGAACCGCAGCTATACTGTCTACACCAAACTCATCATTAATGCCAAACTCCTGAAAACAGAGAATATCTGCTTGCAGATTTCTCATGTAAGAGGCTATCTCTTTGCATGAATAACCGGTATGCTCATGATTAAAAGCGTCAACGTTGTAAGTAGCAACAGTTAAAATACCAGGAGTATACGCGTTCATTTTGACCATTGGAGCCGAAGCCGGGCTGAAAAAAGGAGATTGAATCACACAACTAATATAGCTCCAGTTACTGAATATAGCAATCAGAGGGATGAAAACCCAACACCGCCAACGGATCGTCCAGTAGATGACAGAAGCAAGGTTAGCCAACAAAAGTATCGGTAAAATCAAACCGATGAAAGGCATAAATTTGAAACTATCCGGTGCGGCATTACCTACGAAGGCGCCCGCAATGGTAACTCCTGCCAAAATACTGGTCAGCACGATGGATATGTAATAAAACAGTCTGTAAAAGGCTTTCATCTAATCTAAGTTATTGGGTGATTATATCACTATTAAAGCATTTTCTATACAATATGTACTCTATAATATGTGCCCTTTTACGGAGGCGACAACCATTTATGAATCATAGCTTTCAGCTTATCATCCGCTATCGGTTTAGCTATAAAATCATTGCATCCTGCCTCTTTCGCCGCTTTCCGGTCCTGCTCATAAGCAAAGGCACTTTGAGCAATGATAGGAACAGTGGCAGACAGCTCCCGAATGATTTTCGTTGCCTCCAATCCATCCAAATTCGGCATTTTAATATCCATCAGGATAAGATCGGGTTTCACCTCATCGAACATCGTGACAACCTCCATTCCGTCATGCGCACGAATAATCCGGTGCTCCTTACCTAAGATAGCCTCCAATAAATCAAAGTTACTGTCCGTATCCTCGGCAACCAAAATACAAGCATGCCGTGTATTTATAGCACTGCTCATACCTCCGCTCGTCTCATCATCATTCTTTTTCTCCGAATCTACACTCACGGATTCTGCAACCGTATACGGCAAAGTAAATGTAAACGTCGTTCCCTTACCAAATTCGGAGCTGACGGAAATCTTGCCCCCGAGACGTTCAACGATAGACTTACAGATAGATAATCCCAACCCAGTGCCCTGTGCATGATTGTTCAGCTTGGCAAAACGTTCGAACACACGACCCACTTTCTCCGGCTCAATTCCTGTTCCGGTATCCGTTACGTGGAAAACAATCTGGTTATCCACCAGCTTATAACCATAACTGATACTTCCTTCTTTCGTAAACTTAACAGCATTCCCAATCAGATTCGAAATCACCTGGAACACCCGATTCTTGTCCGTCTCAATCATCAGACTCTCGTCCGAAGGCTCATAGACAAGACTCACTCCCTGCGGCGTACGGAATATATGGGCATCGTGCACTTCCCGGCAGAGATTATGGAGACTAGCCGGTCCGAAGGAAAACTCAATAGTTCCCGATTCAATCTTCGAGAGATCGAGAATCTCGTTGATAAGTTGCAAAAGACGCTCGTTGTTCGCGTTTACGATGTTGTAGTACGTCTTTCGTTCTTCCGCATCATCACTTTCGGCAATGAGATGCGAGAACCCCACAATAGCATTCAGTGGAGTACGTATCTCATGACTCATATTGGCAAGGAAAGCCGATTTCAAACTATCAGACATTTCCGCTTTTTCCTTCGAAGACAGTAGCTCCCTCTTCATCATTTCCAGTTCCGTGACATCCCATTCGATGCTGACGATGATAGGCGAAGACAATTCATCCCCATCCACCCGTATCTTCCGTTTGTCAAGGATAATCAGGTTTCCGTTCCGGTCCTTTCCTTCCACCGTCCAGTGCATACCTTTTCCGCTGGTGGCCACTTGAATATCCTCCTGTCTCTTCTTCTCTGCCACGATAGGCGGGTAGAAATCGAAGTCATTCTTACCGACAGGATCGTTCTTGTAAAGATCGCGGTTATAAGCCTCCCGGTTCCGGTAAATGTACCGGAAATCATTATTGATCTCCTTCACAACAATCCCCGCGGGGAGATTATTGATCGTCGTATCCATGATTTGATTCAGCCGTTTGATTTGGGCTTCATACCGAATCCGTTCGGAAATATCATGGGCAAACGACCAGTAACTTTCTTCACCGGAATCATTGGTGACGTTGTACATCGTACCTTCGTAAGCCAATATATCTCTATTGATTTTCGACGGATGGTGAGCCACAAAGTTACTGCTGCCACCGTGTATGACATCTTTGCAACGTTCGTTCCAAGCCTCTTGCGTAGGCATATCTGCGGCAACATTGTAAATCTTTAATTGACTGATGTCTTCGTTTTCTGAAATACCATGATTGTACAGGAAACGACGGTTAGCGAAGATAATCGTGCCATCGGGTCTGGCGGCAAAGATACTTTCTTTGGCATTGTTGATGGCATGAGTCAGTGTGTTGATGTCATTTCTGCGATGCTGTATATCCGTGATGTTCTGAATATACCCTTCGATGTTGAAACTACCGTCGGGGCGCTCTTCACGCAAATAAGTCTGGATACGCATATAGAAGATTTCTCCGTTCAGGCGAACGCGATAACTGATGCTCTCCATGTTGAGCTCTTTCTCGTTCACGTGGCACCATTCAATAAAACTCTGACGATCTTCTTCTACAATCAGTTCCACATATTTCTCAATGGCAAGGTTCTGCACACTTTCCTCACACAAAACGCCTGTATAACCCAAATAATGGAAAATATTCTGATTTGTATTGTATGCCCATTGTCCTATCTGGGCAATCTTCTGGATAGCCCTTAGAGTAAGATTCGCCTGCTCCAACCGACGCTTTACGTTACTTCTCTGCGTGATGTCACGATATTGGCAAAGCACCATGCCGTCATACGGAAACATGAGGCATTTGAAGTAGAAAATTTCGTCTTTCAGCACCAACTTGAAGTTCTTGCTGATGCTTCGTTGCTCTTCGAGCACAGTCTGAAAGATGGGCATCACCCTCTCTTTTGTATATTCCGGTAAAAGCTCAAATATATTTTTTCCTAAAAGAATGTTTTCTTGCAGGAACCACAGATCACAATGAGGTTCAATGTCTACGCAGACTCCGTGCCTGTCAACCAATAGCATTGTGTCTGCTGTCAGTTTCAGTATTCTTTGTGCGTTATTCGCATCATGTAATATTCTGTCCATGTCTGTTTTTTATTAGATGATAGAGACTTATGTCTTATAATTAAGGATAACAAAAGATAATAGCGTTTGTTCTTACTTTTCAGCGCGCTTTGCCTTTTCCCAAGCTCCGCTTCCTTTTTTCTTCTTGAGATAGCGGATGCCTTTCAGCACATTGACATTCATAAATAAAAAGTAGTAGGGGATAAAGAGCAACTTGTTTTTTATCTGTTTCGTAGACAGGTAATATCCCCAATATCCCAATCCGTAAAAAAGAACCTGCATGGCAAGCAGCACTCCGTAAAATATCGTGGAACCACCCAACAGCAGAATCGCAATATTCAGCGGGAAGAGCGCAAACAACAGGAACGGAGTAATAGACCATCGCAATACCCGGTGCGACGTATATTGAAAGCTAAGTATCCCGTATCGGAAAGGATTCAGCAACGGACGAAGCCGCCAGATAGACTGCAATCCTCCCGCAGCGATGCGCACTTTTCGCTTTTCTTCTTCGCGCATATCCGCCGAACCACTTTCGATGGCATAAGCATTCGTACAATAAGCGATGGTGTAACCTTTCATTGTGATCCGGAGTGAAAGAATAAAATCGTCGAGCAACGTATCCGGCTCCATCGCTTCGAACAGTTCGTTACGCACGGCAAACAGTTCGCCTGCTGCTCCTACGGCCGAGTAGAGCCGTGCATCAAGTGCTTTCAGGGTTGATTCGTATTTCCAGTAAATACCTTCACCACCGGCAGCCGCCCCGCCCCCCGGTTTTACGACGCCCTGGACGGCAGCGTGGGCCTGCTGAAGCTGATTCCCGGCACCCGGCGGGAGCTGCTGGCCTTTATGGCCGATCACTATGACGGCCTGGTCATCGAAGGCTTCGGCGTAGGCGGCCTGCCGGAATACGACGGGTTTTACGACGTGGTCCGCCAGGCGGCGGAGGCGGGCAAGCTCATCGTCATGACCACCCAGGTGCCCAACGAGGGCAGCGACCTGACGGTCTACCACGTGGGCGGACATCTGAAGCAGACGCTGCGGCTGTTGGAGGCCTACGACATGACCACGGAGGCGGCGGTGGCCAAGCTGATGTGGATCATGGGCCAGACCCACGATTTCGCGGAGGCGGAGAAGCTGTTCTATGCCCCGGTGGCACGGGATATTCTATACAGTAATGAATAAATGAAAATTTGTGTAGGGGAGGGGCTCTGCCCCTCCCGCGGGCGACCGCAAGGGTCGCCCCTACGGAGGGTTGCAAGTAGTACAGGACGCGGGACGATGTGGGCATCGTCCCCTACGGGATGTAACATGAGGTGCGGGGCAGGGTTGGGCGGC
>OGRI01003272.1_pt1 | contig 10339 bp, 8 predicted proteins | sample 1553391 | NCBI WGS metagenome assembly OGRI01 (sample SAMEA2580052, study PRJEB22360) | human gut metagenome | reverse complement strand
GGGCTGCCGCCCTCACCCCGCTTGGGGCTACGCCCCAAACCCCATTTTCAAAAATATATAGGTTTTTCGACAGACTGAAGCTCCCGTAAATCGTTTTGTAGGCTTACGGGAGTTTTTTATTCATCATTCATCGCCCTTAAGATACCTTACCGCTATCTGCGTCCTGTGTTCAAGACCTGTTTTTTCAAGTATCACGCTGATATAATTTCTCACCGTACCGTTTGACAAAAACAGCTTTTCGGCAATTTCTGCGTTCGAACAGCCGTCTGCAATCAGCTTTACTATATCAAGCTCTCTTTCGGTAAGCAGACCGAAAACGGCGCTCTTGCCGTAGCATTTTACTGCGGCGTCACGGATATACGACAGAATATCCTGCTGGAATACCGTACCGCCGTTATATACCGTTCTCAGCGCACTGAAAATCCCGTCTGTCTGCGTGTTTTTGAGAATATAGCCGCTGACCCCGACTTTAAGCGCACGATGTATAAGTTCCTGCTCGTCAAACGTTGTCAGCAAAAGCGGTTTGCAGAGATTTTCTTCAAGCATTATCTTTGCGGCTTCAATTCCGTCCATAACGGGCATCCTTATATCAAGCAGCGCTATATCGGTCTTGTATTTTCTGCAAAGCTCTACCGCTTCTGCACCGTTGCAGGCGACACCTGTCACCTCGAAATCAGGCTGTGACGAGATTATCATCTTAAGCCCCTCACGGATTATGCTGTCGTCATCTGCGATAATTATCTTCATACGTTCTCCTCTTTCAGACTGAATATGTTTACTACCGAAAATCCGTCCGTCTGTGCAGGAAATATGCACTTTCCGTCCGTAAGCACCGTTCGCTCCTCTATCGCCGTAAGACCCGTACCCTTTCTGAAGCTGTCGCTTCCTTTGCCGTTATCCTTGAACTCGGCACGGATCACCTTGTTCATAACCGATATTTTCAGCGAAAATTCGTCCGCTCCCGAATGCTTGAGCGTATTTGTAAGCGTTTCAACGAGATTTTCCTTTATGCAGTTCCATATGCGGAATGTGACCTTGTCTAAGTCCCCCTTGATTTCAAGCGTTGTCCTTATGTTATATTTTGCCTTATATTCACCGAGTATCTCTTTAAGCTCGCTTATTCCTATTGTTTTGCTGTCGGGACGTTCCTCACGCAGTGCCTGCCTTATATCGTCAACGCCGCTTCTGAGGTTATCGGTTACTGTAGTAATACATTGCTCGGCACTGTCGGGGTTTGTTCTGACGTTCAGCTTTGCCGCCTCAAGCAGAATTATACTTCCTGAAATGCTGTGTCCGAGCTTATCGTGTATCCTTGCTGAAAACCGTCTGCGTTCTTCGATAGCCGCAGATTTCTTTGCTGTTTTAGCGTATTCTTCAAGGCTTGCTATCCTGCGGTTGAGGCGAACAGTTTCCTCTCTGCTTTCTGCAAGCTGTTCACGGCATTTGATAAGCTGTCCTGCGGTAATATGGGTGACAGTGAATGCCACGAGCATTATAATAAGTATCAGCACATCAATAAACGGCGGTTTTACTATAAAAAGAACAAGCAGTACCGAAATAGCACCAATATGTCGGAAATACTTTCCCGCACCGAATTTATCTACAGCAAAGATTACGGCAAAGCACAGCACGAATATCAGATTGTCGCTGTATATAAGAAATGCGATAAAAGCCGAAACACACGAACAGACCGCCGCCGCTTTATCCGACTTTTTAAGCACCGACAGCAGATATTCAGCCAGAGCAAAGCAGGAAAAGGCGAGTACGGTAAGCACCGTATCGCCCGAATCACAGTTATTCATTATATTCATAGTGCCGAATGCGGCTGTTGCCGTGAGTTTGAATACAAGATATATAAGTGACAATTCGTATTCCTTTCGTTATGCCTTTGAAACTACCGACTTTCTGCCGAAAAGTGCGGCGCTTGCAAGCATTATAAGCAATGTGTAGAGTATAAGCACGCAGATGTTTATCACAGGCTGTTCAGCCTCGCCCGACATAAAGCAGACATACCAGTATTGCGGCGTGATATATGACAGATATTTCAGCATACCTGCCGTTTCGTCTATCGGAAACCACGCACCGCCGAGCAGAGCGCCTATTGAGGTAATACAGCCCGAAAGCGTGGCAAGAGCCTGCTTTGAGCTTATCAGCTGTGCGAGCATTATTGATAATGCCGAGTTGAACAGCGAGTAGATTATTACGGCGGCAAACACAAGCGGATAGCCGGCTGTCATCTGAGCGCCCGTGATAAGCAGGTACAGCGGTAAAATGACAAGTGCCGTAAAGGATATAAGCACGCTTGCCCCAAGCGTTCCGACAATGTACTGTACGCCCGTTACAGATGAAACAGCCATTCTGCTGTATGTTCCGTACTGCCTGTCTTCCATTACCGCAAGTGTGATAAATATGCCGATAGCTGTGACAAGCATTATCATAAATCCTTCGGAGAACTTAAGCCTGCAGAGACATATTCGTCCTCCCTGTCGGATATTACCGCATTTTCCTTAGTGAGCTTTGTGTCGGCGGCATCGCTGTTCATAATTCTCGAAAACAGCTCTGCATCGCCTTTTGCGGCATTTGCGGCAATATTGACGCTTCTCATAAAGCCTTCGATATATACCGAGATATAAGCGCCGTTTTCGTAATCGTCAAGAGTGGTGGATTTTATCTTCACGTCTTTTCCGCCGATTACATTCTTTTCAAAGCCCTGCGGTATCTCTATTATAGCAGAAACGTCACGGTTAATCAATTTATCATTGAATTTTTCTTTGCCGTCCTCGATAATGTTCATATTTATCCTGTCGCTGAGATAGCTTTTCAGCATTGCGGAAAGCTCCGATTTATCGTTATCGGTAAGGGCAATGTCTATCTTGTCGTTTACCGAGAACACGTTTGCTATCGGTCTGCCGCAGTAATAAAGCCCTATACTGCCTGCCCCTACAAGAAGTGCGATTACAAGTGCGTATTTAAGACGCTTCAGCATACCGAAAAATACCGTTCTTATATTATTCATAATACGCTCCCCTTTCAGACGGATTTTTTTACACGGAATATTGCCGCACCGATAAGCGATACCGCAACCGTCACGGCAAGGCATACCGCAATTACCGCCAACGCACTGTCGCTTTCACCGTAAAGAGTAAGTCTGAATGCCGCCTGCTGAACGATATAAGGCGGCAGCTTGTCGCTGAGCCCTTCGATAAATACCTGCTTTGAAAACGAGCCTGAGAAGAACAGCAATGCCCATGTAAGCGGTATCACGATGCTCTCCGCAGGTATTTTTATCAGTACCCCTATCAGCATACCTACAGCTATCGTCGCAAGTGAGCAGCAGGAGAACAGCAGGAACAGGATAAGGTTTCCGACAAAGCTGTCGCAGTATTTCGCTCCGAACACAAACACCGAAAACAGCATTATCACCGCATTTCCTATAACTGCGGAGGGAAGCGTACCGATGAGCTTTCCGAAAAACAGCTTCGCTTTGCCGACAGGTGACAGATAAAGACGCTGCAGGGTGAATATCCTTTCCTCGTCCTTGAGAGCCGTACTGCCCATTATCATATGCGACATGAATATCATCATTACCGCCATACTCACCGCATAATAGTCCATCATACTCCGTGTAACGCCAAGTCCGTCCTGCTCTACAAATGACTTTTCGGTATCGGCTTCTGTATTCATAAGCAGTGACGGGTCGGTCGATGCTATTTTATAATATGTATCTGATACCGCAATGAAAGAATTCAGCACCGAGCCGAGCGCCCTGTTTGCAATTTCGTTTCTGCCGCAGTATAACAGGATTTCCCCGTTTTCAAGCTCGATATATGCGTCTATATCGCCCTTATCGGTAAGGCTCAGTGCGGTTTTTTCATCGCTTGCCTTTTCCGCCTTTATCATACTGATATTGCTAAGAAACTCGGCAAATGCCTTTCCGCTTTGCTCGTCTGTTTGCGAAATATTGTATTGCAGTTTAATTTCTCCTATGTCATAATCCGCTATATCAAGATTTTGAAGCATCGTTCCGAGAAAGAATACCAGCAGTACCGGGAAAAAAAGTCCCATGAATACGTTTGCGGGGCTTCTGAAATACTCCCTTATCTGTTTTATTATCAAACTAAGCATATTTCCGCTCCTTAACGTATCTCGTGTCCTGTAAGCGACAGGAACACAGCGTCCATATCCGGCTTTTCCGTGCTTATCTCGATTACAGGCAGATTTTGCTTTACAAGCTCGCTTATAACGTGTGAAATATCGTTACAGCTTATGCTCATATCTACGCTTATCATATTGTCGCTAAATTGCACCCTGTTTACATCGGGCAGGCAGGAAACAGCCCTTGATACTCTGCTTCTTGTTTCGCTGTCGCACTGCTTTGTGGTGATATGTACCGTACAGCTGTCGGTTATCATCGTTATAAGCTCCTGCTGTGTGCCTTCTGCCACAAGTCTGCCTTTGTCAATTATAGCGACTCTGTCACAGATTTCCTCTACCTCGTGCATATAGTGCGAGGTATATATTACTGTCGCACCGCTTTCACGCAGTTTCTTTATCGAATTCATTATATGCTCTCTTGACTGTGCGTCAACTCCAACGGTAGGTTCGTCCATAACTATCAGCTTAGGCTTATGTGCTATACCGCAGGCAATGTTAAGTCTGCGTTTCATACCGCCGGACATTTTCTTCGGCTTCATATCCGCCTTATCCGCAAGCCCTGCAAATTCGAGAGCGGTCAAAGCATTCTTATGAAGCTGTTCGCCCTTGAAGCCGTACAGCGAAGCGAAAAATTCAACGTTTTCCTTTGCGGTAAGATAAGGGTACACCGCTATCTCCTGCGGAACGCATCCGATCATCCGTCTTATCTCCGCTCTTTGCTTCACTGTATCCATACCGTCTATCGTCACACTTCCCGAAGTCGCTTCGTCAAGTGTTGTGATAATATTTATCGTGGTTGACTTTCCTGCCCCGTTAGGACCTATAAGTCCGAATATCTCGCCCTCGCTTACATTGAAGCTGAGGTTATCCACGGCACAGTGATTGCCGTAATTCTTGACAAGGTTGTTCACGCTTGCAAATATCATAAGTATTCCCCTTTCGGCTGTTTATTTATCTTACTGTAACGATTATACACCTGCAAAGCGGATTTCACCAGTTACAAACGGTATTTTCCAGTATGACATTTGTAATAAAAAAGCTCTGACGGAGCATTACCCCCGTCAGAGCCTTTGACTTATTAAGTTATTTATTATTCATCGTCGGCTGAGATGCTCTCTGTTCTGTAAATGAACTTTACAGTGCCTTCCGACTTACCGCCGAATGTGTCATAGTCCTTGCCTAAAGCAACTGTAGCCTTCAGCTTGTCGATAAGTCCTGCAATATCGCCGTCAACAGCGTCTACTATCTTCTTGACAGCCTTCTCGTTGAACTCATCCATACCGTCGTTCAGCTCCTTAGCACCGTCCCTTAACTGCTTTACACCATCAATAAGAGTTGCTACACCGTCATTGAGTTTATCTGCACCGTCCTTAAGGTCGCCTGCACCGTCATGAAGCTGTAATGCACCGCTGTGAAGTGTGCCTACACCTGCAACAAGACTTGTCGTACCGTCCTTTAACTGTCCTGCGCCGCTGTCAAGCTGTGTTGCACCGTCATAGAGCGTGCCTACACCTGCTACAAGGCTTGCCGTACCGTCTTTCAGGTCGCTTGCGCCCTTGTCAAGCTGATTTACGCCTGAGATAAGCGTTGAGCCGCCGCTTGTAAGCTGCTCTGTTCCGTTCTTAAGCTGTGTAGTACCGCTGTGAAGATCCTTAGTACCGCTGTAAAGCTGTGTTGCACCTGCCGACAGCGTCTTTGAACCGTCATATGCGCTGTCAACACCTGCCGTATACTGAGTAAGTCCTGTGTAGAACTCATTGTAGGAATCAAGCTGTGCGATAAGATTCTTTATCGTTGTCTGACCTGCCTTAGCCTTTGCTACAGCTTCGTTTATCTGCTTTGTGACCTTTTCGCTTTTCATATTCTGCTCGATAAGCTGTTTCTTCTGTGCTTCAACATTTGTACTTATCTGAGCCTTAACAGCATCTGTTGACATCTGAGCGGAAACTGCGGCTGTAACCTTAGCCTGTACGGCTTCGGGTATCTGTCCTGCCTTTACTGCCGCATTGTACTGCTCTGCGGTCATATTAAAGCCTGCGGCTTTGAGAACACCTTCAAGCACCTTTGCCTGTACAGCTTTTGTAACGCCTGCTGTTATAGCGTCATTGTTCTTTTCTACCTCGGCAGTTACCGTTTTGAGTGCCGTATTGTAAGCAAGAGTGTAGACCTTATCCTTGTCAAGAGAATCTACCAGCTTGTTAAGCTCCGTCTTGAAATTCTTTATAGTCAGTTTAGGAACGGTAAGACCGGATGCCTTTATCTGCGTTTCGGCTGTGGATAACAGCGTGTCGAATACCTGCTTTGCGCCTGCGTTCAGCTGTTCGCTGTTTGATGAAAGTTCACCAAGACCTTCGTTCAGCTGTGAAGCGCCTTCGCTTACCTGTCCTGCACCGTTCTCCACCTGAGATGCGCCGCTGTCAAGCGATGACGCACCGCTGTTAAGCTTATCTGCACCTTTGATAAGATCGTTTGCACCGCCTGCCAGTGCAGATGTGCCTTCCTTCAGCTTTCCTGCACCGCTGTCAAGAGCCTCAGCGCCTGTTTTCAGATCCTTGATACCGGCTACCAAAGAAACTGTGCCGTCCTTCAGCTTTACTGCGCCTACGTTCAGTTCATCCGCACCGCTCTTTAAATCGTTTGTGCCGTTTACAAGTGTGCCTGTGCCGTCATACAGAGTGCCTGCACCGTCTGCAAGCTGTTTTGTACCGTCAGCAAGCTCGCCCGATTTTTCAAACAGTGTAACAAGTCCGTCATAAAGCTGTGAAGAACCGTCTGAAAGCTGATCTACAGCGTCTGTGAATTCCTTGATGGTACCGTCAATATCGTCCATATTGAGCTTGTCGGTATCTACCTCGTTGAACAGCTCTGTCGTACCTACCGTCATGCAGGTCATAAGCTCGAAATCCTTGACATCTGCGCTGATTTCAACGTATGAGGGGATTTCATAATCGTCCTTGTCAAGTCCTAAGTTTTCCTGCATACCGGGAAGCGCAAAGCCGAGAACCGCCGATCTGTCACCGTCGTTTACCAGCTTGCCGTTGGTTACCTTTACATTCGAGAACTTCTCGTTATCAAGAACCGTTCCTGTTACCATCAGAAAAGGAACGTACATCTGCGTATCCTTGCCGTCAACCTTCACGGTACGCTTTTCATTATTCGTATAGTCGAAGCGGATCGTTACCTTGCCGCTCTTGCCTTTGATTTCATCGGGAGTGACCGTCTTGCCGTCAAGAGTATATGTAATCTTCATATCAACGGGGAGCGTCTTGTCTGTCGTACCCTGATAGTAAATGTCACTGCCTTCAGCCGCCCATTTGTAATTTTCACCGCTGTTTGTAAAACTCTCGTTGCCCTTTACATTCTTAACGTCCTTAAGCGAGGTTTCGTCCTCTATCGTGGCGTTGTGCGAGCCGTTCTTCAGCCAGTCGCTGACGATGACCTTCTTTGTTGTACCGTCTGCGTTTGAGATGATATATACCGTTTCTTCCTTGCCGTCCGTATCAGAACTGCTCTTTTCGCTGCTTCCGGTTTCTGTGCTGTCAGAAACGGATGACGATGTATTATTATCGTTTCCGCCCTGTGCGGCGAATGCGAGAAGTCCGGAAGATGTGCCTATCATTGCGGCGGCAAGAACTATTGAAACTATCTTTATTATCTTTTTTCTTATCTCTTTCATACTGTTGTCCTTTCTCAGTTCGTCTTTTTACCGGCTTGTCTTGCTTCTTTAAAGCCGAGGCTTGTGTGGATTATAATCTTATCGAACAGCTTGAGCATAGCGGGTAATAACAGGATTACCGATACCATACTTATGATTGCGCCTCTTGCCATAAGTGCGCAAAGTGAGCTTATCATATCTACGTTTGAATAAATGCCTACGCCGAATGTAGCGGCGAAGAAGCCGAGCGCACTTACTATAATTGAGGGTATTGATGACTTAAGCGCTGTATAAACCGCCTCGTTCTTGTCACTGCCCTTGTTACGTTCCTTCTTGTATCTTGTTGTCATAAGGATTGCATAGTCAACGGTTGCACCAAGCTGGATGGTACTGATACAGATAGGTGCGATGAACGCAAGCTCTGTACCTGTGTAACACGGAATACCGAGGTTTACGAATATGGCAAACTCGATTACCGCTACAAGTATCAGCGGAAGTGAAACCGATTTGAAGGTTACCAGAATGATAAGGAAGATTGCGGCTATCGAAATCACATCGACTACCTTGAAGTCCCTGTCGGTTACTTCGATAAGGTCCTTCGTACAGGGTGCTTCACCGATAAGCATTGCCGAGCTGTCATACTTCTTTATAATGTTGTTTATCTCTGTTACCTGATTGTTTACCTCGTCTGTTGCCGTTCCGTATTCACTGCCTACAAGCATAAGCTGGTACTTATCACTCTTAAGCACATCCGAGATAGAATCGGGGATCATCTCTGAGGGAACAGCCGAGCCGATAAGCGAATCAAAACCTACCGCAAGGTTTACACCGTCAACCTTTCCGACCTCGTCAAGCATCGCCTTTGCGTCCTTCTGCGACAGCTTTGAATCAGCGAGTATCATATGAACGTTTGACATTCCGAAATCGTCCTTCAGCTTTGTGTTGGCGATAACGAAGTCCATATCCTGAGGCATTGTCTGGCTCAGATCGTAATATTTCTGTGTGTTGTTATAGCCGTAAACCGCAGGTCCTATCAGCACTGCGAATATTATAAGGAATATCCATGAATGATTAACTATCCATCTTGCCGGCTTATCAAAATTCGGCATAATCTCTCTATGCATTGTCTTCTCAAGAGCCTTGTCAAATGTAAGAATAATGGAAGGGAGGATAGTTACACAGCCGATAAGACCGAATACAACGCCCTTCGCCATTACGATACCGAGATCCGCACCGAGCGTAAAGCTCATAAAGCACATTGAAAGGAAGCCGGCAATTGTTGTGATAGAAGAACTTGCTACAGAAATGATACTGTTTGAAATGGCGTGTGCCATCGCACGTTCCTTATCGCCGTCAAATCTTACCTTCTGCTCGTTGTAGCTGTGCCAGAGGAATATCGAATAGTCCATCGTAACACCAAGCTGCAGTATAGCGGAAAGTGCCTTTGTTATGTAGCTTATCTCACCTAAGAAGTAGTTACTGCCTAAGTTGTAGAGAATAGCCATACCGATACTTACGAGGAAGATTATCGGGATAAGGAAAGAATCCATAAAGAGCATCATTACTACTACAGCAAGAACTACTGCGATAGCGACATATATCGGCTCTTCCTGCTCGCAAAGGTTTTTAAGGTCTGTTACCATTGCGGACATACCCGAAACGAAGCACTGATTGTTCGTTACATCTCTTATCGTGTTGATAGCTTCCATTGTTTCATCGGCTGATGTCGATGTATCGAAGAATACTGCCATAACCGTTGAATGATCGGTGTTGAATGCGTCTTTTATCTTGTCGGGAAGAATATCCATAGGTATTGAAACGTCTGCTATCGAATCATACCATATTACCGAGTCAACGTGATCTACCGCTTCTATTTTTTCTTTAAGAGCGGAAACGTCCTTCGGCTCCATATCTTCCACAATTATCATACTGAATGCGCCCTTGCCGAAGTCATTCAGCAGAATGTCCTGACCCTGTATGGTTTCCATAGTGTCGGGCAGGTAATTGAGCATATCATAATTTATTCTTGTAGCTATCATACCGAGTACCGAGGGTATCAGCAGTACGACCGCAACTATAAGAATGATTACTCTGTGCTTTGTTATCCATTTGCCTAGCTTAATCATCTTTGTCCTCCCTGTTGCTTGTTTCTACATAGATTTTGTCATCGGCGTGTACTTCTTTTTTTATAGCCTTGACTGTGTATGCGGCAATCCATATATTTGAAATGCCGTCCGCAAGCAATGTGATACCGAGCAGAACAGTAAGCGCTACCGCACTCTCAAAGGGGTTTACGAGTAACAGTATTCCTATTCCGCCTGTAACTATTGCGCTGACAAGAATCAGCCACCAGCTCCTTACGCCGAAACGCTTTGCATCAACGGCTGTCTGTATCTTCATTATGCCGTCAATCATAAAATAAATTCCCATTATGACAGGCACCAGAGCCATTATATTACCCGGATGGATAATAACTACAAGTCCGAGCAGGATCGCTATGATACCGAATGCAAAGTCAAACTGGAACGC
>OGRI01003270.1_pt1 | contig 10349 bp, 5 predicted proteins | sample 1553391 | NCBI WGS metagenome assembly OGRI01 (sample SAMEA2580052, study PRJEB22360) | human gut metagenome | reverse complement strand
CGTGGGATGGGGTCGTGCCGGGGCGCGGCGGCGTGTGCCACAGCCCATAGACGGCCTCCAGCGCCGCGTACAGCGTGCGCTCGCCATCCACTGCGACAAAATCATAGAGGTACAGCGGGAAGGCAACGCTCTCCCCCGCCGCCAGCGTCAAGCAGTTTTCACCCATCGGGGCGCGGGGCTTGATGTTGTGGGACTGCACAAACAGCCAGGGCGCGTTTTCGTACCCCAGCGTGTAGCCGACACTGCCCGTGTTCAGTGAGCAGGTAAAGCCTGCAAACTGTGCGAACGTTCCCGCCCTGCCGGGCTGCCAGGGTTGCAGCACGCCGTTTTGGCGCACGAAATATGGCGCAGCCGAGAGCCCATACCACCGTCCGCCGTCCAGCAGGAAGGCTGCGGGGTGGCTGAGGCGATCAGCGCGGACCATCCACCAAGGCGATGCAGGAAACTCCGGTGTACCTGCCCGCAGCCTTGGGTAGCGGTTGTCAACGCGGATCGGGGCCTCGCCGCGATTGCGGCCGTAGAGGAATCCGGGCAAGAAAAAACGCGGTGCATCGTAAGCAACGCAGAGTTCCAGCTTAACAACGCCGCGCCATGGGGCGGCGGCGTTGTTGGTCAGCGTCACCTGCCAGACCGCCGGATCGGCCAAAGTCGAAACGCCGTGGTCATAGGCAAAGTCCAGCGTCAGCGGCGTTTCAGCCAGCGGGCGGTAGTCCTCATCGTCCGCCGACCGGGCCGTGCAGACAAATTGCATCATCATAGGATTCTCCTTTTTTACTATATCAGAACGCCTTACAGCGGCCAAATGCGGTATCGGCCGCTGAGGGCCAGCAGGGCAAAGAAGTACAGGCAGTTGTCGTAATAGCGGCGTGGGCCATCCCGCAGGGGCGTGTTCCAGAAACGGCGCACGCAAACCTCGGCGTTGGGGCCGTCCTGCATGTACATATAGTGCATGACCCAACTCCATAGTGCGTCAAATTCGGCCTTGTGATCAGTCTGTACGCAGAGCATCATGCCGTAGCTCATGCCCTCGGTACGGACGTCGTGGTTGCCCGTGTCCTCGATGTAGGCAAGACCCGGCCCGGTGGGGTGGTAGAAGCGGTGGGCCTCGTCCCCATAAAAAATGGTATGAAACGTATTTTCAATGCGTGCGTCGATCTCCGCCTGCGCATAGCCCAGCTCCGCAAAAACGTTGCGATAGTGTGTGAGCAGGGTAACTGCTGCCATAAATCGGCCCCTTTCGTTGTTCAGTTTTGGCTCAATATAGCAGGTTTCAGCGGCAAAATCAAGGGGGTACCGGGCTCGATTTTCAACAGGGCAACATAAATACAGCACCCCTGCATTCCACTTATAACGCAGTGTAACCGTGGAATTTAGTGCAAAAATGACGCATTTTGCAAGAAAAGCCCCGTCGTTTTCGGGACTTTCGGCTTTTGCAATGCTTATTTTGTGCTATTTTTCAGGCTGCGCAAATTTTGGCGATGCCGAACAAGCGCAGCAGGTAGGAAAAATTCGCGGCACGGTATGCACTATTTATCCATAATGATGACACGAAAGTTACAATTTGCTTCTCGAATCGCACAAAAACTGTGTTTTTCTTTCTAGCACATTGCACAAAAAACAATCAACAAGTCTGCAAAAACAGCAGATATTGATAAGATACATAGCAAAAAATGAGAAGCATGCATTTTCGGAATGCGGTATAATAACGACAGATGATTTGTTTGGCCTGTGATGAGCTCACCAAACATAAGACACAGACAATTCAGAAAAGAGTGAAGCAAACGGTGTTGGACAAGATCGCACCCAAGGACCCAACGGCCAAACGCCCGGGATTTTATGTGCTGCTGGACAAGCCGGTCGGCGGCCTGCCGAGCAATGACGGCGTAGGCCACTACCCCGTTTATATCAATGATGACCGCCTTGTAACTTTCGCCAAGATGGTCGGCGGCATTGACGATGAGAACATTCTGGAAATGCTCCGCACGGCCAAGGGCTTCCGCAAGCTCGTGCACAGCGTCGGCGTCAGCATCGTCGGCGACCTGCCCGACAAGGTCGTGACCTTCACCCTCGGCTTTTCCGGGAAACTGGGCAGCGGCGGCAGCCGCAACAGCATGAAGATTACCACCGATGGCACCGAGCACATCATGGTCATGGATGAGCAGCAGTGGTCCGACAGCGACGAGACGCCGCAGGAGTTTCTGTTCGAGCTCGTCAAACCGAAGGACATCGCCACGGCCACCGTCAAGCTCTACTTGAACAACGGCTACACAGTCCCCGAGGTTGACCCCGACCCGCCCGTGGCTTTCGATACGCCCGCCTACGGCGAGATGATCGCCCGCAGCTGCCTGAGCACCGGCAACAACATCCGTATCAAGCGTGTGTTGCAGCAGCTCCGCGATGGCAAGCCCACGACGATCGCCTTCCTGGGCGGCTCCATCACACAGGGCGCGGGTGCGGTTCCCTCGCAGGAAATGTGCTACGCGCGCAAGACCTATGAGGCCATCTGCGAAAGGTACACACCCGACCACGGCGCACATGTCCGCTACATCAAAGCGGGTGTTGGCGGCACGCCCTGCCAGCTCGGCATCATCCGCTATGACCGCGACATCACCCGCGACGGTGCGGTGCAGCCCGATCTGATCATCGTCGAGTTCGCCGTCAACGACGAGGCTGACGAGACGAAGGGCCTGATGCACGAGAGCCTGATCCAAAAGATCTGGTCAGCCCCCAATGAGCCCGCCGTTGTGATGCTGTTCAGCGTTTTTGCCAACGACTGGAACCTGAAGGATCGCTTGGCTCCCATCGGTTGGCGGCATGAGCTGCCGATGGTCAATGTGCTGGACGCCGTCAGCCCGCAGTTCCGCGTTGGTGTCGGTGAGCGCAGCGTCATCACCCGCCGCCAGTACTTCTACGATGTGTTCCATCCCTCCAACAGCGGGCACCGCATCATGCGGGACTGCCTCATGTATATGCTGGACCGGCTGGACAAGCAGCAGGAAGGGCCTGCCCCGAAAGAGCTCGCCCCCTACTACGGTTTCGACTTTGCCGAGACGAAGCTGCTGGACCGCAGTGTGAACCCCTTTGACGCGGTCATCGACCCCGGCTGCTTCACCGAGACGGACACCGATTTACAGAGCGTGCCCTTCGACTTCGAGGATGTCAACACCCCCGAGTTCCCCCACAACTGGAAGAAGGGCGCGGGCGACAACCCGTTCACGATGGACATCACCTGCCGCAGCATCCAGCTCGTTTTTAAGGATTCGGGCAGCAAGGAGTTCGGCGCGGCAGTCGTCACGGTAGACGGCAAAGAGGTCGCGGCCTACGACCCGCGGCAGGCCGGTTGGACCCACTGCCATGCGGCCATTATCTTAAAGGAAGAAACCGCGCAGCGGCACCACATCGAAATCAAGATGCAGGAGCCGGGCACGGACAAAGTATTCACCATTTTAGGTTTCGGCGTTCTGTAAAGGACACGGAAGAACAGGAGAAAGCACTATGAAAAGAACAAAGAATCCCGCTAAAGAGGCTGAGTACCGCAAGCGTGCGGCCGACCTCGTTGCGCAGATGACCCTGCACGAGAAGGTCAGCCAGATGCTGAGCTGGGCTCCCGCGATCGAGCGTCTGGGCATCCCCGCTTACAACTGGTGGAGCGAGGGCATCCACGGTGTCGGCCGCGCGGGCACTGCCACCGTCTTCCCCCAGGCCATCGGCATGGCCGCCGCCTTTGACGAGGACATGATGGAGCAGGTCGGCAACGCCATCGGCGTTGAGGCTCGCGGCAAGTACAATATGTGCCGCGCCCACGGCGACCGCGACATTTTCAAGGGTCTGACCGTCTGGGCCCCCAACATCAACATCTTCCGCGATCCCCGCTGGGGCCGTGGCCACGAAACTTACGGTGAGGATCCGTTCCTGACGAGCCGCCTCGGCGTCCGCTTTGTTGAGGGTATGCAGGGCGACGATCCCGATTACCTGCAGGCCGCCGCCTGCGCCAAGCATTTTGCCGTACACTCTGGCCCCGAAAGCGACCGCCACCACTTTAACGCCATCGTCTCCAAGCAGGACCTGTGGGAGACCTACCTGCCCGCCTTCCGCGCACTGGTCAAGGAAGCCGGTGTCGAGGCCGTCATGGGTGCGTACAACCGCACGAATGGCGAGCCCTGCTGCGGCAGCAAGACCCTGCTAAAGGATATCCTGCGTGACAAGTGGCATTTTGACGGCCACGTTACCTCCGACTGCTGGGCCATCAAGGACTTCCATACCGGCCACATGGTCACGGACGGCCCTGTGGAGTCCGTCGCACTGGCCGTCAACAACGGCTGCGACCTGAACTGCGGCGACCTTTACGTTTACCTTGAGCAGGCCGTCGCCGAGGGCAAGCTTTCCGAAGAGAAGATCGACGAGAGCCTGACCCGCCTGTATGTGACCCGCATGCGTCTGGGTATGTTTGACGCCGAGGATCAGGTTCCTTATAATAAGGTTGGCTACGACGTTGTCGACAGCGCCGAGATGAAGGCCCTGAACCTGAAAGTCGCCGACAGCATCATGACGCTGCTGAAGAACGACGGCACGCTGCCGCTGGACAAGTCCAAGCTGCACACCGTCGGTGTCATCGGCCCCAATGCCGACAGTCGCAAGGCGCTGCTGGGCAACTATGAGGGTACTGCCTCCCGCTACACCACCGTGCTGGAGGGCATTGAAGATTACCTCGGCGACGATGTGAAAGTCCGCTACTCGCAGGGCTGCCACCTCTACGCCGACAACATCCAAGGCTTGGCCGAGTCCAACGAGCTGATGAGCGAGGTCAAGGGCGTCTGCGAGGAGAGCGATGTCGTTATCGCAGTCCTCGGTCTGGATGCCGGCCTTGAGGGTGAGGAGGGCGACCAGGGCAACCAGTTCGCCAGCGGCGACAAGCCGAACCTGAAGCTCCCCGGCCATCAGGAGGAAGTCCTGAAAGCCTGCGTTGAGAGCGGCAAGCCTGTTGTTCTGGTTCTGCTGGGCGGCAGTGCATTGGCTGTCAACTATGCAGATGAGCACGCAAACGCCATTCTCGAAGCCTGGTATCCCGGTGCCCGTGGCGGCGAGGCTGTGGCCCGCGCTCTGTTCGGTGAGACGAACCCGCAGGGCAAACTGCCTGTCACCTTCTACCACAGCGACCGCGACCTGCCGGAGTTTACCGACTACGCCATGAAGGGCCGCACCTACCGCTACATGGAGAAGGAAGCCCTTTACCCCTTCGGCTACGGCCTGTCCTACACGAAGTTCGGCTTCAAGAACGCTGCTGTCAGCGCGAATGAGGCAGACTCCGACGGCCTCGATGTGACGGTGGACGTCACGAACGAGGGTTCTGTTGCGGGCCGCGAGAGCGTGGAGGTTTACGTCAAGGCCGAGCGCGAGAACACCCCGAACGCCCAGCTGAAGGGCCTTGCCAAGGTCGAGCTGCAGCCCGGTGAGACGAAGCAGGTCAAAATTCACCTGCCGCTGGCCGCCTTCGCCCTCTGCAATGAGGAAGGCACGCCGATCGTTGAGGCAGGCAGCTACAGCGTTTACGTTGGTGCTTCCCAGCCTGATGCCCGCAGCGTAGCGCTGATGGGTCAGGCCCCCGCAAAGCTGACTGTCACCCAGTCCGCAACGCAGGCCCTTGACCTGTGATTGATATTAGGAAGGAGAGACAGAACCATGCCCAAGACCGCACAAAAAGACGCTTCTGTGGCCACTGTCAAGAAGCAGGGTGCCGTGATGAAGCACATTAAAAAGTACTGGCAATGGTACGCAATGATGTTCATTCCCATTGTGTACTACATCGTGTTCCGCTACATCCCGATGTTCGGCAACATCATTGCGTTCCGCCGCTACCGCGCCGGCAGCAGCATCTTCGGCGATGAATGGAGCGGCCTGAAGTACTTCAACCAGTTCATGAAAGATCAGAACTTCTGGCGTGCGTTCAAGAACACACTGCTGTTGAACTTCAAGTATCTGATCATCAGCTTCCCGCTGACGCTGATCTTCGCCCTGTTGCTGAACGAGGTCAAGAATGTTCACTTCAAGAAGATTGTGCAGACGATCTCCTACCTGCCCCACTTCATCTCGATGGTCATCGTTGCGGGCATGGTCCGCGAGATTCTGTCCACCAGCGGTCCCATCAACAACCTCATCACCAAGCTGGGCGGCGAGGCCATCACCTTCATCTCCCTGCCCGAGTGGTTCACGACGATCTTTGTTACCACGGGCGTATGGCAGGGCCTCGGCTGCAAGCACCACCAACACCGATGGCAGCACTGCTACCACCGACACCGCTGCTGCGGACGAGTCGAACCTCGGCTATGAGTACGGCGAGCACTTCCACTCTGACGAGCCTGTCACCTACACGATGTTCTTCAACGACAACCCCGCCTATCCCATGAACGACAAGTGGATCAACGAGGGCGTCTTTAAGGCCATCGAGGATGCCACTAACGTCCATCTGGAACTGACCGTCGTTGACAACTCCAACTACACCGATAAGGTTTCCTTGGCCGTTTCTTCCGGCACTTCCCCCTACATCATCCCCAAGATCTACTCTGAAACTGCGTATGTCACCGGCGGCGGCGTTGTCCCCGTCTCCGACTATGTCCAGTATATGCCCAACTACTCCAACTTCGTCGAGGAGTACAACATGCAGGACGACTTGGCCACCATCACGCAGGCCGACGGTAAGTACTACCGCCTGCCCGGCCTGAAGGAGACCGCTCTGCAGGATTACACCTTCCTCGTCCGCAAGGACATCTTTGACGCTGCCGGCTACGATGTCACCGAGCTGGAAAAGGATTGGACCTGGGACAAGTTCGCCGACGTGCTGATCGGCGTCAAGAAGTACATGGTCGAGCAGGGCATGTGCGGCGAGAATGACTACATCTGGTCCGATATGTGGTGCGGCCAGACCTCCGGTTACGGTCAGGGCGGCAACCTGCTGAAGCTGCTGGGTGCCTCCTACGATATCAACACCGGCTGGGCCATCACCACCAACTACGGTCTGGTCTATGACGCCGACAGCGATTCCTTCGTTGACGGCTCTGTCTCCGACAAATACAAGCAGGCCTACACTGTCCTGCAGAAGCTCGTCCAGAACAAGGTCCTTGACCCCGAGACCTGGACCCAGGATGATGACACCGCGCTGAACAAGTTCTACCGCGGCGAGACCGTCATCATGTCCACCAACCGTGCCCAGTACGCTGTCCAGGACGCCAAGGTCAAGGAGCAGCTGGGCGAGGGCAACTACGAGCTGTACCGCATCCTCACTCCCATCGGCACATCCGACTATCAGGCCGAGAACCAGCGCCTTGAGTGCGGTATCATGATCTCTTCCAACGCTCTGAAAGAGCTGGGCGAGGACGAGTTCATCAAGATGATGCGCTTTGTTGACTGGCTGTGGTACTCTGACGAGGGCCTGACCCTGACCAAGTGGGGCAAAGAGGGCGAGACCTACACCGTCACCGACGGCACCTACAGCCTGACCCCCGGTTACTACTGCAAAGGCCTGTCCATCGGACAGACCTCCGACGATCAGATCGACCTGCGTGAAGAGCTGGGCTACGCCTGCGGCAACTTCATGTATTCCGGCAACACCGAGCTGCTGACCAGCAACTTCACCGATGATCTGCGTGACTTCTACGACCGTCAGGGCCAGTACCGCAAGCTGCGCCCGCTGGATCCCACCGTTACCTTCGACGAGGACCAGATGGAGATGCTGAACCTGTGGGGCACCCCCATGACCGATACCGTCAACGCTTGGACCTGCAAGTTTGCCATGAATCAGGCCGACATCAACAACGATTGGGATACCTACGTTGCTGAGGTCGAAGCCCAGAACATGCAGAACATCGTTGATATGTACAACGACACCTACAACGCAAGCAAGTAATTTGTTTGGAAACTGACTGTCCCTGCGACAGTGATGCAACTGCCGGGGGCAGCCTCACGTAACAACATGGGGCTGCCCCCGGTTTGCTGTTTATGGTACGCAAGTACCGCGCCCCGGTGACGGGGCGCACCGTGTGTGCCCGACACGGCCATGTCGGACCTGCACGGCACTTCCCGTCACATCCCCTTACCCTTATGAAAAGGAGCTGTTCCTTATGAAACGCACCGATTTCAGCGTCGACTGGCTGTTTGCCGCCTGCGCGCCGGATACCGAGCTGCTGCCTTGGAACGCGCAGTTCACCCCCGTCGACCTGCCCCACGATTGGCAGATTCGCCACGCGGACGATCTGTACCGCGATGGCACGCTGTTCTACCGCAAATATTTCTTTGTCACCGATGTACCCGGCACCCGCCGCATGCTTTGGTTCGGCGGGGCCTACATGGATACGACCGTTTTCGTCAACGGCACCGAAGTCGGCCAATGGAAGTACGGCTACACGTCGTTCTGGTTCGACATCACCGATGCGCTGCATGAGGGCCAGAACGAGGTTCTTGTCCGCTGCAATCTGCGCCACCCCAACTCCCGCTGGTACTCCGGTGCGGGCCTGTACCGCAATGTGGAACTGTGGGAGGCTCCCGACCTCCACTTGATGCCCGATGGACTGTATGTAGCTGCCAAAGAGGGCGACAACGGCACTTGGACCGTGGCCGTCACTGCCGAGGCGGGTTCCGTCACCGCCGCCAGCACGGGCCGCACGCTGACGCTGCATCTGACCGATGATAACGGCAGCCTTCTTGGCACTGCCGCCATCCCTGCCGATGCATGGGCTGCTCTCCCCTCCCCCGATGGCTGGCGCACGGGCAAGGAAACCGCGATTTACAAAGCCTCGCACACCTTCACGCTGCAAGACCCCGCTTTGTGGGACTTGGACGCGCCGAACTTCTACCACATCACGGCAGAGTTAACCGGCGCCGATGGCGTTACCGACACACTAACCACCCGCTTTGGCTGCCGCACCATCGAAGCCACACCCGACTGCGGGCTGCTGGTGAATCACAAGCGCGTTTTGATCAAGGGCGTCTGCATCCACCACGATTTCGGCTGTCTCGGTTCGGCGTTTGAGTACAGCGCCGCCAAGCGTCAGCTTGAAATCCTCAAGTCCATGGGGGTTAACAGCATCCGCACAGGTCACACACCGCCCGCGCCGCAGTTCATGGATCTGGCCGACGAGATGGGCATTTTGATGGATGTCGAGAGCTTCGACTGCTGGCGCAGAGGCAAGAACCCTTACGACTACGGCCGCTTCTTTGACGAGTGGCAGGAAAAGGATGTTGCTGCCTGGATCCGCCGCGACCGCAACCACCCAAGCCTGCTGTTCTGGTGCATCGGCAACGAGATCTACGACACCCACGCGGGTTCCGAGGGCGCGGACACAATGCGGATGCTGCTGGCCGAGGTCGCCGCGCACGACCCTGCGCGCAACGGCATCCCAACGCTCGGTTCCAACTACATGCCGTGGGAAAATACACAGCACTGTGCCGATATCATCAAGGTCGCGGGCTATAATTACGGCGAGCGCCTCTACGCCAGCCACCACGAGAAGCACCCCGACTGGGTCATCTACGGCAGTGAAACGTCGTCCATCGTGCAGAGCCGCGGCATCTACCACTTCCCGCTTTCGCAAAGCCTGCTGTCTGATGATGACCTGCAGTGCTCAAGCCTGGGCAACAGCCGCACAAGTTGGGGCGCGGAGAGCTGGGATGTCTGCCTGCAGAGCGAGCAGCGCTGGCCGTTCACGCTGGGGCAGTACCTTTGGACCGGATGGGATTACATCGGCGAGCCGACACCTTACCACACGCGCAGCAGCTATTTCGGCACGATTGACACGGCAGGCTTCCCGAAGGACGCCTACTACGTTGTGCAGGCCGCGTGGCTCGACCCCAAAACACACCCAATGGTACACCTGTTCCCCTACTGGGACTTCAACGAAGGGCAGCTGATTGACCTCTGCGCTTGCACCAACGCCCACAGCGTAGAACTGTTTGTGAACGGCGAGAGCCTTGGCCGCAAGGTGCTGGACTCCGCCAAGGGCCGTACCGCCAGCTGGCAGGCAGCCTACCACCCCGGCAGCGTCAAGGTCGTAGCCTACGATGAAAACGGCAAGGTCGTGGCAACCGACGAGCAGGATTCCTTCGATGACAGCGCTATGGTCTGCCTGCAGGCTGACCGCAAGACGATTTCCGGCGATGGCCGTGAGCTTGCGTTTATCACAATCACAACCCGCGACAAGAACGGCAACCCTGTGCGCAACGCGAACGACCGCGTGACGGTCCGCGTAAATGGCGCGGGTGTGCTGGTGGGCCTTGACAACGGCGACAGCGCCGACCCCGACGAGTACCAGACCGACAGCCGCCGCCTTTTCAGCGGCATGCTGCTGGCCGTTGTGGCG
>OGRI01003259.1_pt1 | contig 10378 bp, 12 predicted proteins | sample 1553391 | NCBI WGS metagenome assembly OGRI01 (sample SAMEA2580052, study PRJEB22360) | human gut metagenome | reverse complement strand
GGCTGGTCTGCTTGATGTTCTTGGCGGCACCGGGGATATCAACGTTCAGGGTGAGAATGTCCAGAAGCTTGACGATTTTGCCAACAGGGTTCTTTTGTACCGGATGGAGCGTTCCGGTGTGTTGTGCGCCATAGCTTCCGAAGAGAATGCGGAACTGGTGCGCGTTTCGGCGGCATTCCCCCGCGGGGACTACATGCTGGTCTTTGACCCGCTGGATGGCTCCTCCAACATTGATGTGAACATCAACGTCGGGACCATTTTCTCCATCTTGCGCCGTAAGCCCGGCCGTACCGGTGAAGTGCAGCTTGATGAAATCCTCCAGCCCGGTTCCGAACAGGTAGCCGCCGGCTATTTCCTGTACGGCACTTCGACCATGCTGGTTTACACGACCGGTCAGGGCGTGCATGGGTTCACACTTGATCCGAGCGTGGGGGAATTCCTGCTGTCCCATCCCGATATCCGTATCCCCGAGACTGGAAGCATCTATTCGGTCAATGAGGGTAACTGGAATCACTGGGATGACAAGGCCCGTGCCGCGATCGACTACTTCAAGCATCCTGACGATCCGAATGCGACTCCCTGTTCCGCACGGTACGTCGGCTCACTGGTTGCCGACTTCCACCGTACGCTCCTGTACGGCGGCGTGTACATGTATCCGCCGGACAGCCGCAAGGGAAAGAGCCGTGGGAAGCTGCGGTACCTGTGCGAAGCCTCTCCGTTGGCTTTTGTGGCGGAAAACGCTGGTGGTGCCGCGACCGACGGCCACAACCGTATCCTGGACATCACGCCGACCACGCTGCATGAGCGGGTACCTCTGTTTATCGGGTCCCGCAAGGATGTTGAAGCGATCAACGCTATTTACAAGAAGTAAATCCGCGCATGGCCGGATGCGGTCCGGCGGCGTGATAGACGGACGATCGACCTCAGGGCGTGTTCACATGCCGAGAACGGGTCGATCGTTCGTTTATCAAGGATATCTTTTTTATATTGAACACGATGGGTTGTCATGCTTTGTCTTGGTATCGAAACATCTTGTGATGAAACGGCGCTGGCGCTGGTCAGAGACGGGGAGTGTGTGGAATCCGTGCTCGCCACGCAGATGGATGTGCACGCCCTGTTCGGGGGGGTCGTCCCGGAGATCGCGTCCCGTGAGCACTACCGTTTTTTGGGCGCACTGTATGACGAGTTGATGCGCCGCACGGGATTGACTCTCGCAGACGTGGACGTCGTAGCGGTGACCCGCGGTCCCGGGCTCCTTGGGGCCTTGCTTGTCGGCGTGGCCTTTGCAAAAGGGCTTTCTCTGGCGGGCAACAAACCGCTTATTGCCGTCAACCATCTCCATGCGCATTTGTTGGCCGTCGGCCTTGAGCATGAGTTGCGGTATCCGCTGCTCGGACTGCTTGTTTCCGGCGGGCATACCCATATTTATAGGATAGACGCTCCGGAGTCTCTGGAACTGCTCGGGCATACGCTTGATGACGCTGCCACGCCGATGAAAGGTTCGGTACGTTGTTGGGCCTGCCATATCCCGGCGGGGTATTGCTGGATCGTCTCGCCCAGAGGGGGACTTCCGATGCCCATCTGTTCCCGCGTCCGTACACCCATGTAGATAATCTGGATTTCAGCTTCAGCGGATTGAAGACGGCCGCGCTGACGTATCTCAACGAACACCCCGTGCTCGTGGAGGAGGGCAGGCGTGTCCGCGAAGCCGGTACCGACTCGGCCTCTCCCGCACTGTGTGATGTCTGCGCATCCTATATGCTGGCTGTGGCTGAGACGCTGAGCCTCAAGATGGAGAAGGCGTTTCACCGCGAGCGGCAAAAAGGGATCACCGGGATCGTCGTCGCTGGCGGTGTGGCCGCCAATACGCAGGTTCGGGCCGCGATGCATGCCCTTGCCGAGAAAGTGGGCAGGCCGCTTTTGCTGCCATCGAGATTTCTGTGTACTGACAACGCCGTCATGATCGCACATGCGGGCGAATTGCTGGCCTGTAAGGGATACGGACAGGGGCTGGCGTTCCCAGCCATTCCTCGCGGGCAAAAACTCCCCGATGATCTTGGGGAGTTGCGTGCACCGCTGCACTCTCTATAAGCAGCTTGAGCCGTTTTTCTCATATAGTGAATCTTTTCCACAGCATCTTGACACCCTGGGATCTCGCACCTACAATTGCTACGTTGGAGGCACTGCCTTTTCGCGTAAAAAAGTGCACCAGTTTGTTTCTTAACAAGCAACTTTCGTAAGGAGTCGGTAATGGCTACCCAAGTGAATGATTCCAACTTTGATGCCGTTGTGTTGCAGTCCCAGCTTCCCGTTCTGGTTGACTTCTGGGCCCCTTGGTGCGGTCCTTGCCGTGCCATCGGCCCCATCATCGATGAACTCGCCAATGAATACGAAGGCAAGTTGTCCGTGGTCAAACTGAATGTGGATGAAAGCCCCTCGACCCCCGGCAAGTATGGGATTCGCGCCATTCCTACCCTTATTCTTTTTAAGAACGGTGAAGTTGTTGAGCAGGTTACCGGTGCTGTATCTAAGTCCAGCATCGCGACCATGATCGAACAAAAGGCTTTGGCATGAAGCATTACGACGCCATTGTCGTAGGCGGCGGCCCCGCAGGGATCACTGCCGCCCTTTATCTCTGCCGTTCCGGGATTTCCGTGGCCCAGATCGAAATGCTTGCTCCGGGGGGACAGATCCTCAAGACGGAAAGCATCGAGAACTACCCGGGGTTCCCCAAAGGGATCAAGGGATGGGAGATGGCTGATGCGTTCGCTGCGCATCTAGATGACTACGAATTGGACCGGTATAATGATGCCGTCCTCAAGATGGAGCAGGTTCCCGGCGGCTGGTCATTCAGCGTAGGGAAAGAGACCATCGTAGGGAAAGCTGTCGTTATTTGCTCTGGTGCCAATCCCCGTCCTCTGGGGGTACCGCGCGAAACGGAGCTTACGGGGCGGGGCGTTTCTTATTGTGCCTTGTGCGACGGCAACTTCTTCCGCGATCAGGTTGTCGCCGTGGTTGGCGGAGGAAACTCCGCGCTGGAAGAGGCGCTGTATCTATCCAGGATCGCCAGCAAGCTGTATCTGATCCACCGGCGGGAAGGTTTCCGCGCCGCCAAGGTCTATCAGGATAAGATTCACGCCGCTTCGGACAAGATTGAACTTGTGTTGGATACTGTGGTAACCGGTTTGATGGGAGAAGACTCGTTGCAGGGGCTTCATCTGAAAAATGTCAAAACCGGTGAAGAAACACAGCTTCCTGTGGATGGAATGTTCGTCTTTGTGGGCTATGAGCCCCAAAACAGTTTCCTGCCTGCTGGTCTCGAACTGGACCCGCAGGGGTTCATTATCACTGATTGCGAGATGCGGACGAATCTGCCGGGACTCTTTGCGGCGGGGGATATCCGTTCCAAGATGTGCCGTCAGGTGACGACCGCTGTCGGCGATGGGGCTACAGCCGCTACGGCTGCCTTTACGTATCTTGAACAACTGGACGCCTAAGCATGTATTTTCGTCATCTAGTGCTGGCCGCATGTCTCTTGCTTCTTTCTGGATGTGGCATCATTGACTATTTCTTTCTGCCTCCGCCAGAAGATACGGCTCAGGAGCTTTACGAAGGCGCCAATGACGCCATGCAAGAGAAGAATTACTCGCAGGCCGCCCAGTACTATACAAAGCTCAAGGATAACTTCCCGTTCAGCCCTTATACGGTTGAAGCGGAATTGTCGCTTGGTGACGCTTTCTTCCTTGACGGAAAATACCCTGAGGCAGCCGAAGCCTATAAAGAATTTGAATCTCTTCATCCTCGCCATGAGGCTATCCCCTATGTCTTGTACCAGGTGGGGATGTCCAACCTGAAGAGCTTCATTTCCGTGGACAGGCCTACGACGTCGACACAGGAGGCTTTGGAATTCTTCGGACGATTGAGGGAGACCTACCCGAACAGCGAGTATGCCCAGAAATCTGTCGAGGAAATGAAAAATTGCCGTCGGCTCCTTGCCGAACATGAGCTGTATTTGGGGGATGTGTTCTGGAACATGAACAACTATGGCCCGGCTTGGCGGCGCTATACGTACATCGTGGATAATTTCCCCGATGTGCCGGAAGTCAGTGCTCATGCAAAGGAAAAAGCTCTGTCCGCATACTATAGATATCGTGAGCAGCAGTCCCAGAAGGCCCGTGAGCAGATCCAAGGATCTTGGAAGCGCTGGTTTGATTGGCTCTAGCCGCTCTTTACGCTGAAAGAAAAACGCCGCCGGGATAATTTCCGGCGGCGTTTTTCTATGTGTGGAAAAGCGATAAACCTTGTTCTGCCGACAAAAGGCCGAGATTCTCCAATTGATTGTTCTAAGCAGAAACAAAAAAAGTCCCCACTTGAATATGGGGACTTTTCAAGACACTGTTCGCTAACCGTTGATGCGGTCAGCGGGGATAATCGGAATGTTCTTGGCTTTCAGCACTTCGATGGCCTGATCGATACGATCGAAGCGGAAAATCATGGTAGCGCTGCCGCCGCCTTCCTGCACGAACGCATACATGTATTCCACATTGACGTTTTGGCCGGACAAGGCTTCAAGGATGTTGTTCAGTCCACCGGGCTTATCGTCCACTTCCACAGCGACAACAGCGGTTCGCCCAACGGTGAATCCCGCTTCTTTCATGATGTTGATGGCTTTTTCCGTATCGTTCACGATGAGACGGAGAATGCCGAAATCGGACGTATCGGCCAGAGAGAGGGCTCGGATATTGATTCCCGCTTCCGCCAGCGTTTTGGTTACCTGAGCCAACCGACCGGCTTTGTTCTCAAGAAAAATGGAAAGTTGTTCGACTTTCATGGTGGCCTTCCTTATATGCCTTGCGTTGCTGCCAGCCTCCATCGGAGGAGTGGAATTATTCTGACAGATATTGCCGAAAAACGCCAGCAAGGACTGCGCCTGAACTGAAATCGGAGCGGGCTATGCGGAATGGGTTGTGTCGTCTTTTTTCTTTTCGTCTTTGGGAGTGATGTCTATTTCGTCGGGCTCCGAGCTGGCCCGCTTGAAATTGCGGATGGCCTTGCCAAGCCCGCCGCCGATTTCGGGGAGTTTCTTGGAACCGAAAATAAGCACTACTATAACGAGAATTAAGAGCAATTCTTGCATGCCGATACCGTACATAAAGGCCTCCGTTTTTATAGGACAGAGATATACCGATGGATCCCGGGCAGGTCAAGCAAAGGGCGTTGCATCCTTCTGTCCATCAGGGTACACAACAAAATGCCGTGGCGGGATGGAGGCCTTGACGAGGCCGGAAGGGCCGAAATCCGCAGAAGTGCGGATCACTGGAATCAATGGTAAGCACAGTACGCCTGTGAGGTTTAGAGGTCAAGATTGCAAGGCGGCTGCAAGAGAATTGTTATAAAGGATGTATCATGCAAAAAGAATCGGATGATTCTATTGTATATGTTCCAACGATGCACCGGGAATTCTTCCCTGAGGGGTTTTCGGGAGGTGTTAAGCCTCTCTGGCCCGGGCTTTCGAGTCGCTATTGGGGACAACGAAATCCTGATGCATGGCACAAAATTTCTTTGCCCTATACCCCTACGGAGGCAGCGGCTTGTCTTGCGGAGCTGGCGCAGCTTGACGAGGCGGGTATTGCGGCCCTTTCGGATACGGCGGCCTCTTCCCGGTCCACGACTCAGAAAGTTTCACAGGAACGGGATGATTTGAAGTGCTTCGCTAAAACGGGAGAATGCCGAGAGGCCGGAAAAGATACGGTTTCAACAGACGATATGCGTCGCTGGGCGCAGCGTTTTCTCTTGCTGGGCTGGCTTCAGGAAGAACGGGTTTTGGAGATGGAGCAGCTCTCGGCGCGTTATCGCGCGGGGGCGGAGAAACTGGAGGCCCATCTGGGCACACGGGATACCGAGACGGAACCTTCCGATGAAGATGCGGACATGCTTTCCGGCTTGCTTGGCATGATGCGGGACTTGGTTCCTGAGGATCCGGCTACGCTGTTGCCATCATGGTGTTTTATCTTGGATTTGTTAGCAGTTTTATTGCCGGAAGGAACGATTGCCTGCACGGCGGATCAGCGGATGGCAAAAGCGTTTGCGGAAGCTGGCATATGTCAGGAATCACTGTCTCCGGCGCTTCTGGCACGATTGCCTGAAGGCTGGCATGTGCCTGAAGGCTATGCCGTGACCTATGGCGAAGAGCCGATGTGGAAGCTGATCGGGAAAAAAGCGCCGCAATCGGACAGGCCATGGCTTGACAGACGGCAACTCGTGATTCTTTGTACAGCAGACGATGTGTTGGAGCAGGCATGATGCAATCCTCGGTGACGACATTGGCTTCTCTTCTTGAGAGGACATTTCCCGCAGGGCTTTCCGGCCTCATTTTCGACTGTGACGGGGTCATGGTCGATTCCCGGGATGTGAATATCGGTTATTATAACCTGCTGCTGAGGGAAGTCGGCAAACCTCCGATTACGCCGGAACAGGCCGGGTATGTGCAGATGTCCACGGCGAAGGAGGCTCTTGAGTATATTTTTTCGCCGGAGGAGCTGAAGCTGTTGCCGGCCATTGCGGAGCGTTACCCGTATCGGGATGTCGCATTGCCGCAGTTGGAGCTTGAACCGGGGCTGGCGGATATGCTGCATTGGTTGCGTGAGCGGGGCGTCCGGCTCGGGATCCATACGAATCGCGGAAGCGGCATGTGGGATTTGTTGGCCCGCTTCAATCTGTGCGAAATGTTTGATCCTGTCATGACAGCCGAGATTGTTCCGTCAAAACCCGATCCCGCCGGGGTTCACCGTATTCTTGAAACATGGAAGTTTGGTCCCGAGTCGGTAGGATTCATCGGCGATAGCGCTACGGATGCCGCCGCGGCACAAGGCGGCGGAGTTCCCTTGCTGGCATACAACAGCCCGGATTTGCCCGCGGCTGTGCATGTCGACAATTTTGCGCATCTGCGCAGTGCGTTGGAGCGGCTTCCCCGGTTGGGCCGTACTTAAGAAGAACGCCCTTTACACTTATCTTCTAGGAGGTAGCATGTTTGTGCTTGGCAATATCCTCTTCGCCGTAGCGCGGGTTCTGGATACGCTTTTAACTTTGTACTTCTGGGTTGTCATCATTTCCGCCCTGCTGACTTGGGTCCGGCCTGATCCGTATAATCCAGTGGTCCGCACGTTGAATGCCTTAACCGAGCCCGTCCTGTACAGGATCCGCAAATGGCTTCCCTTTACCTATATCAGTGGGTTGGACTTGTCCCCCATCGTGGTGCTCGTCGCCATCCAACTGGTGCAGTCCATCGTGGTCCGTTCCCTGTTCCAGTATGCGGCCATGTTGTAGTAAACCGTGAAAAACGGAAAGGGGGACTGGCCGTCAGGAAAGGAAGAAAGCGCCTTTCCGGGGGGCCGCCAGGAATTGCCATTCCCTTTCCTCGTTTTTTGGGCTATGCATTTAAGGAACGGTAACGCACAGCGTCGCGTTCCAGTGTCGTTTTCAAACCTCTATGTATTGGAGAAAGTCTTATGGAACAGCGTGAGCTTCTTCTTCTGGAAAAGTACGCCGCCGTCAATCCTGAACTGAAAGAACTCTGGGAAGACCATATTCTTTATGAAAAGCAGGTAGAAAAGCTCGAAGCCAAGGCCTATCGCACGCCTACGGAAGAACAGACGTTAAAACAGCTGAAGAAACAGAAGCTTGAGGGGAAGACGCGTCTGCACGCCATCCTCGACGGCTATAACGAACAGGAAGGCAACTAATGTTGTGCACCGGGGCCAGGATCCTTTTGGAAAGTCTGAAGCGTGAAGGCGTTGACCTTTTCTTCGGCTATCCCGGCGGGGCTGTCATTGATATCTATGATGAGCTGTCCAACCATCCGGATCTACGCCATATTCTCGTGCGGCATGAGCAGGGCGCTGTCCATGCCGCCGACGGCTATGCGCGGGCTTGCGGAAAGGTTGGGGTTTGTCTCGCTACGTCCGGCCCCGGTGCGACCAATACTGTGACGGGGATTGCTACGGCCTACAGCGATTCCATCCCCATGGTTATTTTTACGGGGCAGGTGTCCACGCCGCTCATCGGGAATGATGCATTTCAGGAAGTGGATATCATAGGGATCACCCGTCCCTGTACGAAACACAACTTTTTGGTCAAAGACGTCAAAGATTTGGCCGAGACTGTCAGGAAGGCCTTCTATCTGGCGCGCTCTGGACGCCCCGGGCCTGTGCTTGTCGACATTCCTAAGAACATCCAGCAGGCAAGCTGCGAATTCGTTTGGCCGGAAGATGTGGTGATGCGGTCATACTGTCCCACATTCCGGGCCAATCTGAATCAGCTCCGGCGGGCGATGGACGTCCTCGTTACCTCCAGAAAACCGCTTATTGTGGCTGGTGGTGGCGTGATCATGGCCAATGCCGCAGAGGAACTCTGCACACTGGCCCACCTCATGCACGCTCCGGTCTGCTCCACGCTGATGGGGCTGGGGGCTTTTCCCGGTGATGATCCGCTGTGGATAGGTATGCTCGGTATGCATGGGACCTTCGCGGCAAACCGCGCCGTGACTCAGGCTGACGTCATTCTGGCCGTTGGAGCCCGTTTTGATGACCGCGTCACGGGAAAATTGTCCCAGTTCGCTCCTAACGCGCGAATCGTGCACATCGACATCGACCCGACGACTTTGAGAAAGAATGTCCGGGTGGAAGTGCCGGTTGTGAGCGATGCACTCAGTGCCTTGCAGGGCTTGCGTTCCATTTTGGAGTCCGGTCATGCCCAGAAGGACTGGGCGGGCGATCATGCGGACTGGATGGGGCAGGTGCTGGAATGGCAGAAGGAGCATCCGCTTTCCTGGGCCAAGGGCGATGTGCTGAAGCCGCAGCAGGTCGTCGAGCGCATGTATGAAATCACGAAGGGCGAAGCCATCATTACCACGGAAGTGGGGCAGAACCAGATGTGGGCGGCCCAGTTCTATAAATATCATAAGCCGCGGACGTACTTGACTTCAGGTGGCCTCGGCACGATGGGATACGGGCTTCCCGCCGCAATCGGAGCCCAGATGGCTTTCCCGGATCGCCTTGTTGTCGATGTCGCGGGAGACGGTTCCATCCAGATGAACATCCAGGAGCTGATGACGGCTGTCGAAAATGGGCTTCCCGTCAAGATCCTCATTCTGAACAACCGCCATCTCGGCATGGTTCGCCAGTGGCAGGAACTTTTTTATGATGCCAACTACGTCGCCACGGACATGAAGGGGCAGCCCGATTTCGTGAAGCTGGCGGACGCGTATGGCGCGGAAGGTTATCGCATTACGACGGAAGAAGAGCTTGAGGAGCTGTTGCCCAAGGCTCTGGCTTCACCGAGGACCGCTGTTATTGACGTGCTGGTGGACAGGGAAGAGAATGTTTCTCCCATCGTGCCGGCCGGGGCCTCGCTGGACGAGATGTTGATCGTATAGGTGTTGCCCTCTTGGGTGAACTTTAACAGCTCTTGGAGGAAGAATGCGGCGCGTTTTGTCTGTACTTGTTGAGAATGAACCGGGTGTCCTCTCTCGTGTGGCGGGATTGTTCAGCGGTCGCGGTTTCAACATCGAGTCACTCAATGTGGCCCCCACCCTTGAGGACGGGGTTTCTCTCATGACCATCACCACCAGCGGCGACGAACAGATCATCGAACAGATCGTCAAGCAGTTGCGCAAGCTGGTGACGGTCGTCAAGGTCGTCGACTTTTACGGGATGGCCTATGTTGAAAGGGAAATGATGGTCATCAAGGTCCACGCTGAAGAATCCAAGCGCGGCGAGGTGCTCCGCATAGCGGACATTTTCCGCTGCAAGGTCGTGGACGTGAGCCTTACCGACCTGACGCTGGAAGCAACGGGCGATCACTCCAAGTTGCAGGCGATTATCCAGTTGCTACAGAAATTCGGCATTAAGGAGCTTGCTCGCACGGGGACGCTCGCTGTCCGGCGTACTATGCAGAGCGACGACATCTAAACGATTTTGAAAGTGGCCCGCAGAAATTTTCGCGGGCCGCTTCTTTTTTGGCGTTTATCTTTCGAAATGTTGTTTCTGGGCTCGAAAACAGCCGCAGCAGACTGGATTTCCCCCTTTTTCCGTATATCCGTTATGTTTTTATGGAGAGGGGGATATTGCCAGTCTCTGTGCACTTGTGTATTTTGAGCTTTCGAGCAATCCGCTTTTAGGCGCATGCCCGCAGGTGATTCTGGGACGGTCCGCGTTGGGCCGTGTTTTCGGAATGTTTGGAGTTACCAGTTAAGGAGAGAACATGAAAGCCTTCTATGAACAGGACGCGAACCTGGATTTTCTCAAAAACAAGACCATTGCCGTTATCGGTTACGGCAGGCCGGGGCCAGCGCCTGCCCCGAACATGCGTCGTCCTTCGG
>OGRI01003251.1_pt1 | contig 10411 bp, 10 predicted proteins | sample 1553391 | NCBI WGS metagenome assembly OGRI01 (sample SAMEA2580052, study PRJEB22360) | human gut metagenome | reverse complement strand
GGCCGGAGCCACGGCCCGTAGGGCCGTGTAAGGCCGCCCGCAGGGCGGCCTGCCCCGCGCTCCCCATACCTGCCCGCTGCATCCACTCTGCCAAGGAGGGAAACACCATGCCACACGATCTGCAAGCCAGCCTTGCCGCCTATCGGCCCTACAATGAGCAGGAGCAGCACGATCTGCCGCTGCTGCTGGCCGCGCTAAAGCAGCCGGATAGCTTTACCCGGCAGAATGAAACCGCCCATTTTACTGCATCAGCCTGGGTGGTGAACCCCGCGCGGGATAAGGTGCTGATGATCTATCACAATATCTACAATAGCTGGAGTTGGACCGGCGGCCATGCCGATGGAGAGACCGACCTTTTGGCGGTCGCATTGCGGGAGGTAACCGAGGAAACCGGGCTGCAAACGCTCCGCCCCGTCAGTCGTGAACTGTTCTCGGTCGAGATCCTTACCGTGGATGGACACGAAAAACGAGGGAGGTATGTCCCCTCCCACCTGCATCTCAATTGCACCTATCTCATCGAAGCCGATGATACCGAGCCGCTGCGGGTAAAGCCCGATGAAAACAGCGGTGTGCGGTGGTTCGCCCCGCGAGAGGCGCTGGCCGCCTGCACCGAACCCTGGATGCGCGACCGTATCTACCAAAAGCTCATCGAAAAAAACACCCAGTATAAATAAAAGGAGGGACTGTCATGAAGCCGCATGAAACCACCGCCCAGTGCGTGGAGCGCAAGCTGGGGCGCAAGCTCCGCCTCATCCGCGTGGCGCGCGGGGAGGAACCGGCCGATATCGTATTCAAAAACGCCACCTATCTCAATGTATTCAGCAATGACTTCTGTCATGGGGATATCGCTGTTTCCGATGGTCTCATCGCCGGCATCGGCAGCTACCACGGCAGCAAAGAGGTGGATGTCTCCGGCAGCTTTGTCTGCCCCGGCCTCATCGATGCCCACATCCACCTGGAAAGCAGCCTGGTCTCCCCTGCCGAGTTTGCCCGAGCGGTCATCCGCCACGGCACCACCACTGTCATCACCGATCCGCACGAGATCGCCAATGTCATGGGAGTGGATGGCATCCGCTATATGCTGGAGGCCACCGAGGGCCTGCCGGTGGATGTCCACTTTATGCTGCCCAGCTGCGTGCCCGCCACGCCGTTGGATGAAAGCGGCTGCACGCTGGATTATCAGGCCATCGATGACCTGTATGACCACCCTAGAGTTCTTGGCCTGGCGGAAATGATGAACTATGTCGGTGTCATCAATGGCGACCCAGCAGTCATCAGCAAAATCCTGGCCAGTCAGGCCCACCACAAAAAAATCGATGGCCACGCACCCGATCTCTCCGGCGCCGATCTCAACGCCTATATCGCCGCCGGCGTCTATTCCGATCACGAGTGCAGCACCTGCCAGGATGCGCTGGAAAAGCTGCAGCTCGGCCAGTTCATCATGATACGGGAGGGCACCGCCGCCCAGAATCTGCGGGCACTCCTGCCGCTGCTCAATCAGCAGTACTACTCCCGGTGCATGTTTGCCACCGATGATAAACACCCCCTGGATCTTTTGCAGGGCGGCCACATCGATTATATCATCAGGGAAGCCATTGCCTGCGGCGTTGATCCCATCATTGCCATCAAGGTGGCCAGCCATCAGGCAGCCCGCTATTTCCTGAACAACAAAGGCGCCATCGCCCCCGGCTACCTGGCCGACCTGGTGGTCTTCGATAACTTCCGTCACTTCAATATCCAGGAGGTGTATAAGCGCGGCCGCTGCGTCTTTGCGGATGGCGAGGTTCTACCCTTTGACGCGCCCGCGGTGGAGCCCAGCCTTTCCCGCCGCGCGCACGAGACCTTCCGCATTGCGCCGGTCACGCCGCAGCAGCTGGCCGCCGGAGATTTGCCGGTCATCGGCATCGTCCCGGGCGAAATCATCACCCAGAACCTTGGCCGGGCGGCTGCCCCCGATCCCACCCATGATATCCTAAAGATCGCCGTAGCGGAGCGCCACCATGGCACCGGGCACATTGGCCTGGGATACATTAAAGGTTACGGCCTGCGGCAGGGCGCTGTGGCCACCAGCTTTGCCCACGATTCCCATAATATCATCGCCGTGGGCGCTGATGACGCCAACCTGGCCTTTGCCATCAACCGCATTGCCGAAATGCAGGGCGGCACCGTAGTCGTGCACGAGGGCAAGGTCATCGCTGAGCTGCCGCTGCCGGTGGCTGGCCTAATGAGTGACGCCCCGCTGGAGGAGGTAAACGACCTGCTGGAGCAGGCCAAGGCCGCCGCCCACCACATGGGTGTTTCCCCGGGCATCGATCCCTTTATGACCCTCTCCTTTATGAGCCTGCCGGTCATTCCCGCCCTCAAGATCACCACCCACGGGATCTTTGATGTGGAACAGTGGAAATACATCTGATTTTTCTTGCAGAGCCGTGTCCTTCCCCCCTGTGGGGCGGGCACGGCTTTTCCATTTAGGGCTTTTTGCAGGGGGCATGGCGGGCGCCCGCACCCTATCTCGCCTCCATTTGTGTACCTCCTCCAAAAACAAATGCCAATCTCCTGTAAACATTGTCTTTCCTTTCGCCCTTTTATGTGCTAAAATATTGCATTATAAGGAGCGTTCCACCGATACGGTCGGGCCAGTCCTTCCGGGCAGCCCTCCCCCGCTCCGGTACGCCCCTGCCAAATCTCTGCAAAAGGAGTGACAGTGTGTGAATTTTTCCGTCAATAGCCCCATCCTGTTCGTACTGGCCGGTGTTATCATTCTGGCCGTGCTGCTGCAGTCGGTATTCTTCCTGGTGCGGGCCATCCACCGCAGTAAGGAGATCGGCATGGACCAGCAGAAGCTGCGCAAGACCATGGTCACCGCCGGCGTTTTCACCATCGCCCCGGCCGTCGCCATCGTCATCAGCGTCATCACCCTTTCCAAGGACCTCGGCCTGCCGCTGCCCTGGCTGCGCCTTTCGGTGGTCGGCTCCCTCTCCTACGAGACCATTGCCGCCACCAACGCCGAAAGCGCCATGGGCCTCACCTTTGGGCAGGTTTCCGCCCTTACCGCTTCCCAGTATGTCACCATCGCCTGGGTCATGACCATCAGCATCATGCTGGGCATCTGGCTGGTACCGCTCATCGGTAAAAAGCTGCAGGGCGGCATGACCAAGATAGAAAACCGTGATAAGCGCTGGGGCGATATCCTCTCCTCCGCCCTGTTCATCGGTATGATCGCCGCTTTCCTCGGCTATGTGTTCTGCGATTTCGGCACCATCTTCCACGGCGATCCCTCCGGTCTTATCCCGGTATGCGTCATGATCGTTTCCGCCGTTATTATGGCGCTGTGCGGCCTTATCATGAAAAAAACCGGCTGGCACTGGGTGGGCGATTACGCCCTGCCGATGAGTCTCATTCTCGGCATGGCCTCCGCCATTCCCATCACCGGCTGGCTGTCCTAAGGGAAAGGAGGATCACACCATGAAAAAAGCAAATATGACTTATATGGATTCCGTCCATCACTACGGCCGCGTCTGGAACCTTTCGATGATGGTTCTGCTGCTGATGTTCCCCGCCGCCGTCTCTATCATCTTCCACGCCCCTGCCGATGGCAAGGGCCTCCTGATGGGCCTCATCGCCACCGCCCCCATGTACTGGGCGGTCGGATTTATTGAAACGCTGACCTATGTGCCCATGCTGGGCGCAGGCGGCAGCTACCTCTCCTTCGTCACCGGCAATATCAGTAATCTCAAGCTCCCCTGTGCCCTCAACGCGCTGGAGCAGGCCGATGTGAAAGCCAACAGCGAGGAAGGCGAGATCGTTTCCACCGTGGCCATTGCCGTTTCCAGCATCGTCACCACCGTTATCATCATTTTGGGCGTCATTCTCATCATCCCGCTCACCCCGGTGCTGGAAAGCCCCGCCCTGGCCCCCGCCTTCGCGCAAATCCTGCCCGCCCTGTTCGGCGGCCTGGGTGTGGTGTTCATCTCAAAGAACGCCAAGCTCTCCATCGCCCCCATCTGCCTGATGCTGGTTCTCTTCATCTTCGTTCCCGCCCTCAATTCCAGCACCGTCGGCATTATGGTGCCGGTCAGCGTGCTGTTCACCGTGGGGGTGGCCCGCATCCTGTATAAAAAGGGGATCCTGTGATCCCATAAAATACTGCAAGGAGGTTTTCTGTCATGATCGTTCTGTATATCATATTGGCCGTTCTCGTCCTGCTGCTGGCTGTGTTCCAGCACCTCGGCCACCTCAGGCGGCACTTCCACCTCCACGCCCCGGCGGATCTTATAGCTCACGCCGTTCACGCTCACAAACAGGTCGCCCTTGTACCGGCTGTTGTCCTTGAACAGCCGGATTCTTACGTTTTTCTTGTCCATTTTTCATCCTTTCTGCCCTCTGTCGCAGGGGCACTGCCTTTTACGCCTCGCCTGGTTTCGTCATCCAGCAGGGCTTGCCCGGTTTGCCAAGGGCTCTCCTACTAGGGGAGCTGGCGCGAAGCGCCTGAGAGGTTGTATGGAGACGGGCCTGCCCGTGAGCCGCAGGCTTGACGGAGAGCTTTTTTGTATAAGTCAAGCTGTATTTTACCGCATTTTGGGCCAAGATACAACCCCCATCAAAGATTTTGTTGTGCTCTGGGCCGTTTTGCATTATACTGTAGTTATATTATCCCTATTTATAGGAGGTATTTTGGATGGATCTGAAGGGAAAATGCGTCCTTCTGGGCGTCAGCGGCGGCATTGCCGCCTATAAAATGGCCAATGTGGCCAGCGCACTGCGCAAGCTGGGGGCCGACGTGGAGGTCATCATGACCAAAAACGCCACCCAGTTCATCACCCCTATCACGTTCGAGACCCTGACGGGCCACAAGTGCATGGTAGACACCTTCGACCGGGATTTCAAGTTCGAAGTCACCCATATCTCGCTGGCAAAGAAGGCCGACGTCATCCTCGTGGCCCCGGCCACCGCCAACATCATTGCCAAGATGGCTCACGGCATCGCCGACGATATGCTCACCACCGTCGTTCTCGCGGCCAAGTGTCCCAAACTCGTCTCCCCTGCCATGAACACCGGGATGCTGGAGAACCCCATCACCCAGGACAACATCGCCACACTGGAAAAGTACGGTTTCACGGTCATCCCCTCCGAGAGCGGCATACTGGCCTGCAAGGACGTGGGCAGCGGACGCCTGCCGAAAGAGGAAGTCCTGCTGGACTACATCTTCCGCGCCATCGCAAAACCGAAGGACCTCGCCGGCCTGCGCATTGCCGTCACGGCCGGCCCCACTCAGGAGCCGCTGGACCCTGTGCGCTACCTGACCAACCACTCTACCGGCAAGATGGGCTATGCCATCGCCCGGGCCGCCGCCATGCGGGGAGCAGAGGTCACCCTCATCCATGGCCACACCGACCTGCCGCCGGTCCGCTTCACCACCGATGTTCCCATTACCACGGCGCAGGATATGTACGATGCCGTGACCAGCCGCTTTGAGGAGATGGACGTGCTGGTGATGGCTGCCGCCGTGGCCGACTACCGCCCCGTGACGGTGGCAAGTGACAAGATCAAGAAAAAGGACGGCGACCTCTCCATCCCTGTGGAGCGCACCGCCGACATTCTGGGCACCATCGGCCCGAAAAAGACCCACCAGTTCCTCTGCGGTTTTTCCATGGAGACCCGGGATATGGTGGAAAACTCCACGGCCAAGCTGACCCGGAAGAATCTGGACATGGTGGTGGCCAACAACCTGAAGGTCGCCGGGGCCGGTTTTGGGGTGGACACCAACGTGGTCACCTTCATCACCCCCGACGGCACCCGGGAGCTGCCCCTGATGAGCAAGGCCGATGTGGCCGATGCCATTCTGGATGAGATTTTGAAGCGCAGAGGTTTATAAAAACTTTTATCCCTCTCCGTCAACCCGGCGGAGAGGGTTGTTTTTGTAAGAAAAACGTTCACTTTACCCTGCTTTTACAAAAACATTTTTCAAAATCCGAGCAAATCACTTTCCAAAAGTGCAATTTTGATGTATTCTATTCCTATCCGCTGTTCAGGACCACTGTCCGCGGAGGAACCACAAACGAAAGAGGGGTGCGCACAGATATGCTGAAATATCTGTCAAAACGCATCGGGCGTTCCATCCTGACGCTGTTCGTCATTGTAACGCTCGTGTTCTGCCTGCTGCGGCTGATGCCGGTGGAAGGCTACTTTGCAAACTATGAAAAAATGACCGAGGCCCAGATCCAGGCGGGCCTTCAATCCATGGGCCTGCTGGACCCGCTGCCGGTGCAGATCGGCCGCTTCTGGTGGAATGCCCTCCACGGCGACCTGGGCGTGAGCCATATTTATAAGGTAAATGCCTCGGTCACCGGCATCCTGGCCAAAAAGCTGCCCATCTCCATCCAGATGGGCGTGTTTGCCATGCTGCTGAGCCTGGTCATCGGCATTCCCATGGGCCTGCTGATGGGCCGGTTCAAGAACCGCTGGCCGGATAAGATCGGCACCGCCATCATCGTGCTCATTCAGGCTGTGCCTGCCGCCGTGTATTACCTCTATATTCAGATGTACGGCACCACCGCCCTGGGCGTGGGCCTGCTGTTTGATGCCTCCGACTGGCGGTACTGGGTGCTGCCGGTCTGCTCCATGAGCCTGGGCAACGTGGCATTCTACGCCATGTGGCTGCGCCGCTACATGGTGGACGAGAGCAACAAGGATTACGTCCGGCTGGCACTGGCCAAGGGTGTGAGCGAGAGCAACATCGCCCTGCGCCACATCTTCCGCAACGCCATGGTGCCGCTGGTGCAGTATATTCCCTCTGCCTTCCTGAACACTGTGGTCGGATCCATCTACATCGAGAGCCTGTATTCCATCCCCGGCATGGGCGGCCTGCTGGTCACCTGTGTCCAGCGCCACGACAACACCATGGTGCAGGGCATCGTGCTGCTGTACGCCTGCGTGGGCATCATCGGACTGATCCTGGGCGATTTGCTCATGGTGCTCATCGATCCCCGCATCAACTTTGGCAAGAAAGAAGGTGGCCGATAATGCTGTTCCACATGAAAGATCACAAGGCAGCTGTTCTGGAAAACGAACTGAACAAGCTGCAGAAGGACGGCCCCGCCGCTTGGGCCGACCTGCCCGAGGACGAGCTGTTCACCCCCGCCGGGTTCAGCGAGGAGCGCGCCGAGGCCACCTCCTACTCCAATTACAGCTATTGGGGCAGCACCTTCCGTGCTTTCTTCAAGAATAAGATCGCCGTGGCCCTGCTCATTGCACTGGTGTTCGTGGTGGGCTTTGCCTTTTTGCAGCCCTATCTGCCCGGTCAGGCAGATCCCAATCTCTGCCAGGTAGACTCTACCACCGGTATCCAGTTCCGCAATATCGCCCCCGGGGAAGAGGGCTTTATCTGGGGCTCCAATGCCATCGGCCAGGACCTGTGGGCCCGCATCTGGGCCGGTGCACGCACCAGTCTGACCATCGCCTTCTTTGTGGCCCTCATCGAGGCCGTGGTGGGCATCACGGTGGGCGTGCTCTGGGGCTATGTCCGCCAGCTCGATTTCTTCTTCACCGAGCTGTACAACATCTGTGATAACATCCCCTCCACCATCATCCTGATCCTGATCTCCTATGTCGCGTCTCCCAGCATCCAGACCCTGATCCTGGGCATGTCCATCACGGGCTGGATCGCCATGGCGCGCTTTATCCGCAACCAGATCCTGATCATCCGCGACCGTGATTACAACGTGGCTTCCCGCTGCATCGGCACCCCCATCCGCCGCATCGTGCTGCGCAACCTGCTGCCCTATCTGGTATCGGTCATCATGCTGCGCATGGCCCTGACCATCCCCGCCGCCATCGGCAGCGAGGTGTTCATCACCTATATCGGCCTGGGCCTTTCTGTGGAAACGCCCTCTCTGGGCAACCTGATCAACGACGGCCGCAAGGTGATGATGCAGGCGGGCCTGCGGTACCAGCTGCTCTACCCCACCATCATCCTGAGCTTTGTCACCATTGCGTTCTACCTCATCGGCAACGCCTTCTCGGACGCTGCCGACCCGAAGAACCACCTGCAGTAAGGAGGGACAGAAGATGGAAAAAAATCAGCTCATCCTTTCTGTAAAGGACCTCAACATCAAATTCAACCTGCGCGGCAAGGTGCTGCATGCCATCCGCGGCATCGACCTGGACATCTACCACGGCGAAGTCCTTGCCATCGTGGGCGAATCCGGCTCCGGCAAGAGCGTGTTCACCAAGAGCTTCATGGGCCTGCTGGATGCCAACGGCTCCATCACCTCGGGCACCATTGATTATTACGGTGCCGATGACGGCAAGCCCATCCGCCTTTCCGACCTGAAAAAGGAGAAGGACTGGCTGAAGGTCCGGGGCCATGAGATCGCCATGATCATGCAGGACCCCATGACCAGCCTGAACCCCCTGAAGACCATCGGCGACCAGATCATGGAAGCCGTGGAGCTGCACCAGCATCTCAAGGGCAAGGCCGCCCGGGAAAAGACCCTTGAGTACCTGCGGGACGTGGGCATTGCTGACCCCGAGGTGCGCTTTGCGCAGTATCCCCACGAGTTTTCGGGCGGTATGCGCCAGCGCGTCGTCATTGCCATTGCGGTGGCCTGCAACCCGCAGATCCTGATCTGCGACGAGCCCACCACCGCACTGGATGTGACCATTCAGGCCCAGATCCTGCAGCTGCTCAAGGAGATGCAGGTCAAGTACAACCTGACCATCGTCCTCATCACCCACGATCTGGGCGTGGTGGCCAACATCGCCGACCGGGTGGCCGTCATGTACGCAGGTGACATCGTGGAGATCGGCACCTCCGATGAGATCTACTACGACCCCCGCCATCCCTACACCTGGGCGCTGCTGTCCAGTATGCCCCAGATGGGCATCAAGGGCGAGGATCTGTTCAACATTCAGGGTACACCCCCGAATCTGTTCACCGAGATCCACGGCGATGCCTTTGCGCCCCGCAACCCCCAGGCGCTGAAGATCGACTTTGTCAAGCGCCCGCCCTACTTTACGGTCAGCCCCACCCACAAGGCCAAGACCTGGCTGCTGGACCCCCGGGCCCCCAAGGTGGAGCCGCCTGCCGCCGTCAAACTGTTGAAAGAGGAGGGGATGCAGGATGCCTGAAAATCGTGACATTCGCGTTTGCGAAGCAGCGAACACCCCAGTGGAGTGTTCGAGCGAAAAAACGGTCTTGCGCCAGCAAGATGGAGAGGCCTCGCCCCGGCAGGTCCTGCTTGAGGTCAAGGATCTCGAGGTGACCTACGGCTCCGGCCGCAAGGCCTTCAAGGCCGTGAACCGTGCCAACTTTGAAATTTACAAGGGTGAGACCTTTGGTCTGGTGGGCGAATCCGGCTCCGGCAAGACCACCATCGGCCGCGCCATCATGCGCATCCTGCCAACCTCGGGCGGCGAGGTCCTGTACAAGGGTCAGAAGATCAACGGCAAGATTTCCCGCCAGCTGGACCAGCAGGTCATCAAGGAGATCCAGATGATCTTCCAGGACCCGCAGTCCTCCCTGAACGAGCGTGCCAAGGTCAGCTACATCGTGGGCGAGGGCCTGCAGAATGTCCGGCCCGACCTGACCGCCGCCCAGCGGGAGGAGAAGGTCCGGCAGGCACTGCTGGATGTGGGCCTGCTGCCTGAATTCGCCTCCCGTTTCCCGCATGAGTTCTCCGGCGGCCAGCGCCAGCGCATCGGCATTGCCCGCGCCCTGATCGTGGAGCCTGAGTTCATCATTGCCGACGAGCCCATCTCGGCTCTGGATATGTCCATCCGCGCCCAGGTGCTCAACCTGCTGCGCCATCTGCAGAAGGAGCGCGGCATCACCTACCTGTTCATCGCCCACGACCTCTCGGTCATGCGGTACATTTCGGATCGCATCGCCGTCATCCACAAGGGCCGCATCGTGGAGCTTGCAGAGGCTGAAGAGCTGTTCCTCCACCCCCTGCATCCCTACACCAAGGCCCTGCTGAGTGCTGTTCCCATCCCCGACCCGGGTCTGGAAAAGAGCAAGAAGCTTCTGGTCTACGACCCCTCCATCCACGACTACAGCGTGGACAAGCCGGTCTGGGAGGAGATCGCCAACGGTCACTTCGTCTATGGCAACCAGAAGGAGCTGGAAGGCTACCGCAAGGAATATCAGAGCCAGCTCTAAGCACTGTCACTTGACTGTATTTTAACACAAATGCCCCGCCGCATTGGGAAGCATCCCATTGCGGCGGGGTTTTGTGCTGTATAAAAAGAGGCCGCTTCCCGTATTTCTGCCGGGAAGCGGCCTCTTTGTGTTTTATATCAGTCTTGCACCGGGCTTCGGCTCATGGGCCTGCCAGAGGGTGACCCACTCGGGCAGATGCAGGGTCTTCAGGCGCTGGGGCAGGGCGGCGAGATCGCCGTCCGTGAGATACCA
>OGRI01003250.1_pt1 | contig 10413 bp, 10 predicted proteins | sample 1553391 | NCBI WGS metagenome assembly OGRI01 (sample SAMEA2580052, study PRJEB22360) | human gut metagenome | reverse complement strand
TTATTACCCGATTTCAACGGCATCGACACCATGCTCGACCATGGTGCGCAGTGCCTTCAGAGAATAGTCCGGATTTGGGAATCCATATGGCAGATAGCCGATGAATGCGGGCTTATTCGCGGCTTTGAACTCATCGAACATGGCTTCCGTTGGACTCAGCTTGTGGCTGATGCCGAGCGGCTGTCCGGACGACGTGGTTGCTGTTGCATTCGTCATAAGGGGATACTCCTTCTTTCACTCGCCGTCCGCGTTGTTGCCTTGGGCACCGTTAGCTTCGAGCGCCTTAGCCTGTTCGTCGGTCAAATAACCGAACCATTTGCCGGCGGTGTTCATGTCTTTATCTCCACGACCGGAAATATTGATGATCATAACCGGGTGCTCGTATCCCTTGGCCTTGAGATCCTCAGCCGCCTTGTATGCGCCAGCAACTGCATGAGAGCTTTCAATCGCCGGAATGATGCCTTCGGTTTCGCACAGATCCTTGAAAGCGCTCATCGCTTCCTCATCGGTTGCCCAGGAATAGTTGACGCGTCCGATTTCCTTGAGCCATGCGTGCTCCGGACCGACGGATGCGTAATCCAAACCAGCGGAGATGGAATACGTGTCGAGGGTCTGACCTTCGGAATTCTCAAGAAGATAACTCTTGGCACCTTGGAACATGCCCAGTTCGCCGGTTCCCGGAGCGAAACGAATGGCATGACGCCCGGATTCAGGGCCATTGCCGCCCGCCTCGTAGCCGTACAGGTTCACGCGTTCGTCATCAAGGAAAGCGTTCATGATGCCGATGGCGTTGGAACCACCGCCGACGCATGCGCAAACCGCATCCGGGTGGTCGATGCCGTACCAATCCTGAAGCTGCTGCTTCGCTTCCTCGCCGATGATCTTCTGGAAGTCACGCACCATTGCCGGGAACGGATGCGGACCTGCGACCGTGCCAAGCAGGTAGTGCGTGTCTTTGACGTTGGTGACCCAGTCTCGCAGAGCCTCATTGATGGCGTCCTTGAGAATGCGATCTCCCAAAGTGACTTCCACCACCTCGGCACCGAGCATGCGCATGCGAGCAACATTAAGCGCCTGACGACGCGCATCGATCTGACCCATGTAGATGCGGCACTTCAAGCCGAGCATGGCGCACACCGTAGCGGTGGCCACACCATGCTGTCCCGCGCCAGTTTCAGCAATGACACGGGTCTTACCCATGCGCTTGACCAGCAGAGCCTGCCCAAGCGCATTGTTGATCTTGTGAGCGCCGGTATGGTTGAGATCCTCACGCTTGAGGAACACACGCGCGTCGAGACCGGTCTTTTCTTTGAGACGCTCGGCAAAACGCGGAGCGTCAGTCAACGGTGATGGACGTCCGACATACTGCTGATTCAGTCGTGCCAGCTCCCTATGGAACTCCGGATCGGCCTTGGCCTCCTCATAGACGCGTTCAAGCTCGTCAAGCGCCGTGATCAACGCTTCCGGCACGTAGCGTCCGCCGAATTGGCCGAAATATGGTCCTTCATGGCTTGCCAATGGGGTTTGTTCGGATGCTTTCACTCTTGCTCCTGCCTTTACTAGTCGCTCCACAGCCTGTTCATGGTTGGTTGCGGTTGCGACACCTTCGCCAACCAGTACCGCATCGGCTCCGGCGCGGGCATAATCCTCCAGTTCCACCGAGCCGAACACTCCGGATTCCGCTACGCGAATCACATCGTTCGGCAAATCAGCGGCCAGCTCGTTGTATTTGTTCACATCGACCTTAAGGTCCTTGAGATTCCGCGCGTTGATGCCGATGACTCGCGCTCCTGAATCAATGGCGCGCTGGATTTCCTCACGGGTATGTGTTTCGACCAGCACCGTCATATTGAGACTATGTGCCAACTCAAGCAAGGACTTGAGCTTGCCATCGTCCAACGCGGCGACGATCAATAGCACCAAATCGGCACCGTGCGCACGCGCTTCCCAAATCTGGTATTCCGTGACGATGAAATCCTTACGCAATACCGGGATTTTCACAGCTGCACGAACTTTATCGAAATCATCAAGCGATCCCAAAAAGCGACGTCCCTCGGTAAGTACGGAAATCGCGCTGGCTCCGCCCTTCTCGTATTCTCTGGCCAAAGCGGCTGGATCGGGAATATCGCTCAGGTGGCCTTTCGATGGCGAAGCTCTTTTGATTTCCGCGATGACCGGAATACCGTCGCCCTTTTTCAACCATTGCCGCGCATCAATAGGCGCTGGTGCGGCAAACGCCTGACGCTTTACTTCATCGAGAGGGATTTTCTGTTCACGTGCTTGTTGGTCTTCAACTGCTCCTGTAACCAGCTCATCGAGTACAGACATAGTGTTCCTTTCAGCAATTGACTCGATTGGTTAGCTGCTTGGTTTGACTCACAATTGGCGAAGCTGCGAGGCGATCTGAACAGCCTCAACACTGGCTTCGGCCTTATTGCGAGTCTCCTGCCACTCACTGGCCGGCACGGAATCAAGTACGATTCCAGCTCCGGCCTGCACACTCGCTTCATGGTCGCGGATGAATGCCGTTCGAATGGCAATTGCCATATCGAGGTTGCCTGAAAAATCGAAATAGCCGACAGTACCGCCGTAAATACCACGATCTGCGGGCTCAAGCTCGTCGATGATCTCGACGGCACGCGGTTTCGGCGCTCCAGAAAGCGTTCCCGCAGGGAATGCGGAAGTGAACACGTCGAATGATGTCATGTCGGGGTTGACTCTGCCGGTGACGGTCGAGCAGATATGCATGATATGGCTGAATCGCTTGATATCCATCAAGGAAACAACCTCCACGCTTTCCGGAAGGCATACACGACTCAGATCGTTACGCGACAAATCGACGAGCATGATGTGTTCGCTGCGTTCTTTCGGATCAGACAGCAAATCCTTGGCGAGCTGCTCGTCCTCCTCAACGGTGGCGCCACGTGGCCTGGAACCCGCGATCGGGAAGGTCATGGCATGACCGCTATCCACTTTGATCAGCGTTTCCGGGCTGGAGCCAATGACATTGAAATCACGTCCCTGCGCGTCAGTCAGCGACATGAAATACATGTAAGGACTGGGGTTCAACGTACGCAATACACGATAGACGTCGAACGGATCGGCAGGCGAATCGATGTCGAGACGCTGGGAAATAACCACCTGAAACACGTCACCGTCGATAATATGCCGCTTGGCAATTTCGACAGAACGCTCATAATCGCTTTTCTCCGTGCGGAAGCGGAGTTCCGGCTGGCTAACGGTCTCATCCAGCACGTTGACGCGAGCTTCACCTTCGACAGGCGTAGCAGCCTTTCGCTGCATATCGTCCAATCGCGCCACGGCCTCATCATATGCGGCGTCGGCACGAGTCGGGCGGTCGTCCACATTCACCGCGTTAGCGATCATCCACACCGATCCGGACACATGGTCGACCACGGCTATATCTGTGGCTAGAGCCAACACCGTTTCAGGCTGCCCGGTCTCATTCGGAGCCTCGGCATGCAGGGTCGGCTCCCAGTGACGAATCGCATCCCAGCCAACAGTACCAACCAGACCGCTGGTCAGATTCGGAAGTCCTTCAACATGCGGTGCCTTCAAGATTTTTAGCACGGCATGCGCGACTTCCATCACATCGCCTTCAGTAGGCACGCCAGCAGGAACCTGTCCCAACCAATCAGCCTTACCGTTGTTGGAACGCAACTGAGCCATGGAATTCACACCAATGAAACTGTATCTACTCCACGTACCGCCGAATTCCGCAGATTCGAGAATAAACGTTCCAGAACGTCCAGCAGCAAGTCGCTCATAGAAGCCGACTGGCGTCAATGAGTCAGCAAGAAGGCGCCGCACAATCGGGATGACGCGATATCCTTGGTCCGCCAACTCGTGAAATTGTTCACGTCTCGGCCAGGTGGCGCCCCACTTGAGTGCTTGTACGCTGCATTCGCTCATCGCTGGCCCTCCTGTTCCTTGGTGCGATACCCCACGACTACGGGCAACTGCCCGCCTTCCTCGAAGCAGGATCGTTTGCCGGTATGGCAAGCCGCTCCCACTTGGTCAACTTCAATAAGAATGGCATCCCCATCGCAATCCAGTGCGAAAGACTTCACATATTGGGCATGTCCGGAAGTATCTCCCTTACGCCAGTACTCCTGCCTGGATCTTGACCAGAAAGTAACGCGACCAGTTGTCAAGGTACGGCGCACGGCTTCATCGTTCATATATCCGACCATCAGCACTTCTTTTGTGTCGAATTGCTGGATGACAGCTGCCACCAGTCCTTTGTCGTCACGCTTGAGACGTTCTGCGATTCGTGGATCGAGAGTAGTGCTGTTGTCGTATGCTTCGTTAGTCATGATGATGGTATGATTCGTTTCTTCGATTATTGATTAATTTTCGCTTGCTTTTGCTATTTCCGGCTTTCAACGTACGGTGTAGCCGGCGGCTTTGATCGCGTCCTTGACTTCACCGATCGTAACTTTGCCGTAGTGAAAGATTGACGCGGCAAGCACGGCATCCGCACCGGCTTCGATTGCCGGAGGAAAATCAGAAGCCTTTCCAGCACCGCCGGAAGCAATGATCGGAATCTTCACTTCCTTACGCACAGCTTTGATCATTTCAAGGTCGAAACCCTGCTGGGTGCCGTCTGCATCCATGGAATTCAGCAGAATCTCTCCCGCGCCCAGCTCCTGGGCACGCTTGACCCACCAAATGGCATCAATGCCCGTGGACTTACGCCCTCCCATGGTAGTGACTTCGAAACCAGATTGGGTATGGCGCTCCCCCTGCTCACGACGCGCGTCAACGGACAATACGAGCACCTGATTGCCGAAACGTTCCGCGACACGGCTGATCAGTGTCGGATCGTTGATGGCAGCAGTATTGACGCCTACCTTGTCGGCTCCGCAACGCAGCAGTGAATCAACATCTTCAGGAGTGCGCACACCTCCGCCGACAGTCAGAGGAATGAAAATCTGTTCGGCGGTTCGACTTACCACATCGACCATGGTCTGTCGATGCGAACTTGATGCGGTCACATCGAGGAAGGTCAGCTCGTCTGCGCCTTGGCGGTAGTATTCCGCGGCAAGCTCGACCGGATCGCCGGCATCGCGAAGATTTTCGAAATGCACGCCTTTGACTACTCTTCCCGCATCAACATCAAGACATGGAATGACTCGGACTGCCAGTGACATGCTGTTTTACTCCTTCGCGCATAGTGTCGTGCAACGAATGTAAGAGTAGCCGTTTTACGTTACGCATGCTTGTTGGAAGTCCGGGTAGCGGACAAAATCAGCTTCTTTCCTTGACAACTAATCGCGTTCTTTGGCCGCAAGCTGACCGCATGCACCATCGATGTCCTGCCCGCGCGTATCTCTCAACGTAGCGGTGATGCCAGCCTTATGAAGGATGTCAAGAAACTGTTGTTCATCCTCAGGCTTCGAAGCGGTCCATCTCGATCCTTCAATAGGATTAAGCGGAATCGGGTTGACGTGAGCCCAGTTATCGCCGTAATGATTCAGGCGCTTAGCGAGCAACTTGGCATGTTCGGCCTGATCGTTGATGCCACGCATCAGAGCATATTCGATGCTCACGCGGCGTTTCGAAGCCAGATAGTAGTCGTGCGCGGCGTCAAGCACCTGCGTAGTGTTGAAACGTTTGTTCATTGGAACAAGCTCATCTCGCAGTTCATCGTTCGGGGCATGCAGAGACACGGCCAGACGCACCGGAATGCCCTCAGCCATAAGTTTTTTAATACCAGGCACCACGCCGACCGTGGAGACGGTAATGTTACGTGCCGAAATACCGAAGCCCTCGGGCGGCATGGCACTAATCTGACGAACAGCGCTCAATACCGACTTGTAGTTGCCCATGGGCTCTCCCATGCCCATGAATACAATGTTGCTTAGGCGTCCGGGCCCACCCGCAACTTCTCCGTCACGCATGGCTTTCGCGGCCACACGGACCTGTTCCACAATCTCACCTGCCGACATGTTTCGAGTAAGGCCCAGCTGGCCTGTAGCGCAGAACGGGCATCCCATGCCGCAACCGACCTGACTGGAGATGCACAACGTGGTACGTGTGGGATAGCGCATGAGCACGGACTCAATAAGCGAACCGTCGAACAAGCGCCACAACGTTTTGATAGTGGTGCCCTCATCAGCCACTTGACGAGTCACTTCGGTGATGAGCGTCGGGAAAAACATCTCCGCGGCCTCGACTCGTTTCGCTGCTGGGAAGTCGGAGAATTCCTCCGCGTTGACATCGAAATGCCCGTAATAATGGTTGGCAAGTTGCTTGACCCTGAATTTCGGAAGTCCAAGATCCTTGGCTTTCGCGATACGTTCGTCTTCAGTCATATCAGCAAAATGCACCTGAGTCGGTCTGCGTTGACCGCTGCGCCGGGGCACGCTTCATTTTTGGTTATTCTGCCTCGGCGCGCATGATCTTTGGATAACACGTCTCGGAAAGCACCAGTGGTGCCCCCTGGAGTGATGCCGGTCTCTGGCAGATCCTTCATGGAATTCACAGAGTCGCTCATTTGCTTTTCTTTAACCCTTCCTACATTCCAGTCGCCCACAACAGCACGCACACGAATGGTGCGCACAGCAGAATGGAATCCACTCGATCCATCACGCCGCCATGTCCCTTGAGCAGATGGCCCATATCCTTGATACCGATATCTCGCTTCAGTATGGATGCACACAAGTCGCCAAACGTTCCGGCAACGCCGATCATGAAACCTGCCACGACGGGCACCCACCAACGAGAAGCCCACACGGCTGGCTCGTATGTGCAGAACATCACTACGAAGGAACCAACCATGGAGAACAGGATGGACCCGGCGAGTCCTTCCCACGATTTCTTCGGCGAAATACGCGGGCTCAGCTTGTGCTTGCCCAGCCATGCTCCAGCGAACAAGCCGCCAGTATCGCTCAATGCGGGCATGAACACCATCATGATAGCGTGAGCAACGGGATGTTCATTGAATGTCAGTGGCATGATGATGCAAGATGCCAGAAGAGGAATATACAACACGGTGAACATAGAAACCGCAACATGGCTCAAACGGCTATGGCTTACCTCTCCACGCTCATGGTTGAACGACGATTCGAGTCTCGCTCCGGCATCGGTATGGGAAAGTTTGTCGGCAACCGCCAGGGAGATGCGGCTGCCGAACGTCACCTTGGCACTGGCTGCGATCGCGACAATCACCAGAGACGCCAGTACGCATACCGTCATGGCGACGATATGACGTTCGCTGTAATAGGTGGACAACAGCGTCGCCGCCGAACACACCCACAGCACCACCACAGGAATATGCAATCCCACAGTGGCGAAATCGACGCGCAGCTCCCACAAGGCAAGCACCATGAAAAGCACGACCAGATAGACGAACAAGTCGATGCTGATCAGCAGGCATGCCAAAATGAGGATGACGAGGACCGCTCCCGTGGCGATGGCCTGAGGCATGTTACGGCCCGTCTTCTTGTTGATGGCGTTGATGGCCTCTTCGGCTTCCTTTTCGTGCTGTTCCTGATGTTCCATCATGCTCCCCTGTCTAGCTGTGCGTCGATTCTTTTTCAGGAGTGGAAGTCTCAGACCTCCATAATCTCCTTCTGCTTGGCTTCAAGCAAGGTGTCGAGCTCGTCAGTGGTCTGCTTGGTGACCTTGTCGAGCTCCTTGAGCAGACGATCGCCATCGTCCTCGCCCATTTCGCCATCCTTGATGGCCTTGTCGAGGGATTCCTTGGCCTTGCGACGAATATTACGCACAGCGACCTTGCCGTCTTCCGCCTTGCCCTTGGCAAGCTTGACGTATTCCTTGCGGCGCTCTTCAGTCAGTTCCGGCATGGTCAGGCGAATGACGTTGCCGTCACGACGTGGGCTTGCGCCCAGATCGGAATCGCGCAGCGCCTTCTCGACGGCGTTGGCCTGAGATGCGTCAAACGGCGTGACGGACAGGGTTCGCGGTTCCGGCACGCCGATGGTGGCGACGGCCTTCAGTGGGGTCGGAGCGCCGTAGTAATCGACGGTGATGCCGTTGAGCAACGCCGGATTAGCGCGACCGGTTCGAATGCCGGAGAAATTCTCCTTGGTGGATTCCACGGACTTGGCCATCTGCGCCTTGGCCTGTTCGACGATAGTTGCCATTTGTTTACTCCTTGTTGTTGGTTTGTTTGATCGATATTCGACGTTGAATGTCGTTATTCAGCGAGTGTGGATTCCGCAGTGGAAACCATGGTTCCGATTTCCTTACCGAGAAGAGCGCGGGTCACATTACCGGCGCCTTCAAGTCCAAAAACGCGGATGCGCTGCTTGTTATCGCGAGCCATGGAAAGCGCGGAAGCATCCATGACGGCAAGATTGTCAACAAGCGCACGGTTATAGCTCAACGTGGCGAAACGCTTGGCGTTCTCGTCTTTGCGAGGATCAGCGGTATAGACGCCGTCCACGCCATTCTTGCCCATCAGTACTTCATCGCAATGAATTTCCAAGGAACGTTGGATGGACACCGTGTCGGTGGAGAAATACGGCATGCCGGCGCCGGCGCCAAAAATTACGACGCGGCCCTTCTCCAGATGACGAATGGCCTTGAGTGGAATGTACGGCTCGGCTACCTGCCCCATAGTGATGGCAGTCTGCACACGCGTGGCCTGCCCTTCCTGTTCCAGGAAATCCTGCAACGCGAGACAATTCATCACAGTTCCCAGCATGCCCATATAGTCGCCGCGGGAGCGATCGATACCAGCCTGCTGAAGTTCCGCGCCACGGAAGAAGTTGCCGCCACCGACAACGATGGCGATCTGAACGCCCTGCTGCACCGCAGGAACAATCTCTTCCGCGATACGGCGGATAACAGACGTGTCGATGCCGACCTTGCCGCCACCAAACGCCTCTCCGGATAGTTTGAGCAGCACCCTGCGTGGATTATCACCAGTGTTTTCGCCAGTCATGAAAAGCCTTTCTTGCCCGAGAACTCACGAAATTTACCGCTCTCAAGAGTATCGGCAAACACAGACACCGCAGCGTAGCGACACAGTCTTACAAAAACAAAGGTGTCCATCACCTTATGGGTGATGGACACCTTTATGGAATCGCCGTGCGGCTAACGCATGGATTCACCTACAAAGCCAATTCACTCGGCTTCGCCCTTGCCAACCTCGACACGAGCGAAGGCCACGGCTGCGCCACCGACTTCCTTGAACAAGTCGCCGACGGTCTTGGACGGGTCCTTGACGAACGGCTGCTCAAGCAGCACGACTTCCTTGAAGAAAGCGTTGAGACGGCCTTCGACGATCTTCGGAACGATCTTCTCCGGCTTGCCTTCAGCCAGGGACTTCTCGGTAGCCACGCGACGCTCGGACTCGACCACATCAGCCGGAACATCCTCGCGGGTCAGCCACTGGGCGCCCATCGCGGAAATCTGCAAAGCGGCTTCGTGAGCCACAGCGGCACCAGCCTCATCAGTGGCGATCATGGCCACGATGCTCGGCGGCATTTCAGCGGACTTCTTGTGGGCGTAGATCTCGACGTGCGGGCCTTCGACCTTAGCGAACTGACCGACCTTGACGTGCTCACCGAACAAAGCGGCCGCCTCTTCGACGGCTTCCTTCACGGTGGCTTCGCCGGAAGCGGCTGCCAGCACTTCGTCCACGGAAGCAGCTTCGGCCTTGACGGCATCCTCGAGAACGCTGTCAGCGAATTCCACGAACTTCGGGGTCTTGGCCACGAAGTCGGTCTCGGAATTCAGTTCGACGGCGTAACCGGTCTGACCATTGGCGGACTCCACGACCTTGGAGGCGATGGTGCCTTCCTGAGCCTTACGGCCTTCGCGCTTACCAGCGGCCTGAATGCCCTTGGCACGGATGATCTCCTTGGCGCGAGCCACGTCACCCTCAGCCTCGGTCAGAGCCTTCTTAACATCCATCATGCCGGCGCCGGTTTCCTCGCGCACCTGCTTGATCAGAGCTGCAGTGATTGCTGCCATTGATTTGTCTCCTCTGGAAAATAATGATGCCCTATATGATGAGAGGCACAACACCTCTCATCATAGTGGATATTTTCACTCAGCCTTGGCTTCGCCTTCAGCTTCGGCCTCAGCCGGTGCGTCAGCGGCCGGAGCGCCCTCAGTGAGAAGCTCCTTCTCCCAAGCTGCCATCGGCTGCTCGGCTTCGCCTTCAGCCTTGGATGCCTTGCCGGAACGCTCCAGCAGACCTTCGGCCACTGCGTCAGCCATGAGGCTGGTCAGCAGTTCAATGCCACGGATGGCGTCATCGTTGGCTGCGATCGGGTACTCGACGGACTCCGGATCAGCATTGGTGTCGACGATGGCGACAACCGGAATACCCAGCTTGTGAGCTTCCTCGACAGCCAGGGCTTCCTTGTTGACGTCAACCACGAACATGGCGGACGGAGTACGGTTCATGTTACG
>OGRI01003249.1_pt1 | contig 10414 bp, 6 predicted proteins | sample 1553391 | NCBI WGS metagenome assembly OGRI01 (sample SAMEA2580052, study PRJEB22360) | human gut metagenome | reverse complement strand
CAGATCAAAACATCAATCGACCTTACAGGCGAAAAAGAGTATCGCGCCGCTTGCAATAGCATAAATTCTTCCCTTCGCGAAATCAATTCCGAAATGAAGCTGGCGACGGCGGAGTTTGCGGACAACGCTTCCGGCGCGGAAGCGCTGACGAAAAAACAGGAGATTTTGCAAAAACAGCTTACGGAACAGGCAAAGAAAGCGGAAGCGGCGGAAGAAGCATTGAAGAAAATGCGGGAAGCGGGCATTGATCCGACCGATCCCGCCTATCAGAAAATGCAAACGAACCTTAACAACACAAAGGCGGAGATGGCGAAAACCGAAAAGCAGATCAAAAGCACTTCGGAAGAATTGAAAAGTTCCAAAGTGAATTGGGAAGCCGTCGGGGAAACCGTCGGGAAAGTCGGAAAAGCATTCGGCGCGGCGCTTGCCGCGTTAGGTGCGGCGGCTGTGGGCGCGGCTTCCGCTCTTGCAGGGCTGACGGTATCCGCTTCTAACTATGCCGACGACCTTATAACGCAAGCGACATTCACGCGGCAGACGACGGACGATCTTCAAAAGTACGCCTACGCCGCCCGCTTTATCGACGTAGAAGTAAACACGCTTACAAAGTCGATGGCAAAAAACATAAAGTCAATGGACAGCGCCCGCAAGGGTTCGGCGGAGTATGCTGACGCATACAAGAAGCTGGGCGTTTCCGTGACAGACGCGAACGGAGAGCTTCGCAACAGCAACGACGTTTATTGGGATTGTATCGACGCGCTGGGTTCTATTCAGAACGAAACGGAGCGGGACGCGCTTGCAATGCAGTTGTTCGGCAAATCCGCGCAGGAATTGAACAGCGTTATTGAAGCGGGTTCGGAAGCGTTCAAGGAATTAGGCGACGAAGCGGAACAAATGGGCTTCATTCTATCGGAGGACGCAGTAAACAGGCTGGGGGCTTTCAACGATAAATTACAAGTGCTTCAAGCCGGAGCGGAAGGGCTGAAAAACGCAGCTTCTTTGATCGCTCTTCCTTTTCTTGACACGCTGGCGGGCGAAGGTATCCCGATTATGACGAAGTTTTCAAAAGCCGTCATGGACGCGGAAGGCGACGTAACGAAGATGGCGGACGCGCTGGGCGAAGGGATTTCCGACGTTCTCAATCTGATTGTTGAGAAATTGCCGGAGTTTATCGACATGGGCGTTCAAATGGTAACGTCTTTGATTTCCGGCATTGTATCGAACGCGCCGACGATTGCTTCGGCGGCGGTGCAGATTGTTGAAACGCTGGTTGAAGGCATTGCGGAGCTTTTGCCGCTTCTTATTGAGGGCGCGGCGCAGTTGATCGCGGGGCTTGCGACCGGATTAGCGAAATCGCTTCCGAAACTTGTTCCGACGATCGTTGACGTTGTATTGAAGATCGTTCAAACGCTGATCGACAATATCCCGTTGCTGATTGACGCGGCGTTACAGCTTATCACGGGGCTGGCGCAAGGGATTATAAACGCGATCCCCGTTATAGTAGCGGCGCTTCCGCAGGTAATAACCAGCTTGATCGACGGCTTGCTTTCCGCGATCCCGCAGATCATTCAAGCGGGTATCGACCTTCTGACGGCGCTTGTTGCCGCGCTTCCGGAGATTATAGCCGCAATCGTAGAAGCGATCCCGCAGATCATAGACGGGATTATAACGGCACTTACGGAGAATATACCGCTTATCATTCAAGCGGGAATTGATCTTCTTGTCGCGCTCATACAGGCGTTGCCGGAAATCATTGTGACGATCGTTCAAGCAATCCCGCAGATAATCAGCAGTATTGTAAACGCGCTGATCGGCAACATCGACCAAATCATTATGGCGGGCGTTCAGCTTTTCGTGGCGCTCATTCAGAATTTGCCGACGATCATAGTTGAAATCGTGAAGGCAGTTCCGCAGATTGTTTCCGGCATTGTGCAAGCGTTCGCGTCGCTGGGCGGGGAGCTTGTAAACGCGGGTGCAAACCTTCTTCACGGCTTGTGGGAAGGTATCAGCGGCGCGGCTTCGTGGTTGTGGGAAAAGGTATCCGGCTGGGCTTCGTCCCTTGTTTCGGGTATCAAGGACTTCTTCGGCATTCATTCCCCGTCAACGGTATTCGCTGAAATCGGCGGAAACATGGCGGACGGCGTGGGCGTAGGCTTCACCGACAACATGGGCGGCGTTGAAGGCGATATGACCGCCGCAATGGGCGGAGCGGGCGCGCTGACGGCGGCGGAAGCAGTAAACGCCGTGAACAACGGCATTATTGCGAACATTGAAGGCTTGTCCGGAGCGGTGAACGCGATCGTCGAGCGGGTTATTACCGGATTGACGGCGCAAGCACAACGCTTCAATCAAGCCGGACAGGACTTCGACAAGAACATAGCTTCCGGAATGGTAACGGCGATCGTGCAGATTACGCAGAAAATCCCGCAGATCGTACAAAGCATTATTACCGCATTCACGGCGCAACATCAAAAGTTCGTAACCGAAGGAACAAACATCGACAAGAGCATAGCGCAAGGCATGATCGCGGGTATCCCGCAGATCACGGGCAAGGTTGCACAAATCATTCAGCCCATTATTACCGCGCTTCGCTCTTACGTATCGCAGTTCACGGAAGCGGGCGAAGAGATGGTGCGCGGCATTTGGCAGGGCTTTCAAAATATGTCCGGCTGGCTTGAAAGCCGCGTCCGCTCTATGATGAGGGATATTGTGGCGGCGGTTGAAGAGGAAATGGACATCAATTCCCCGTCGAAGGTTTTTGCCCGTATCGGTTCGTACATGGCGCAGGGCTTGGGCGAAGGCTTCGCCCGCGAAATGCGCGACGTTGAAAGTTCGATCCGGCGCGAAACGTCGAACGCCGTTCTGGAATTCCGTTCCGGAGAGGGACGCGACACGCGCGGCGGCGGTACGCCTTCCGTTGAAGTCGTGCAAAACATCTATGCGAACGAAACGAGCTACGCCGAACAGCAAAGACAGGCGGCGCGGCAGTTCCGGCAGATTGCGCGGGAGGTTATGGCATGAGGACACAAGAAAAATTGATCTACACGAACGAGCGCGGGGAAAGCATAGAGTTTTCCCCCGCTTCTTCGTATCACGTAAACTTCAAGGACGTTACCGGACTTTCCGACGTGCGGAACGCTATTTACAGCACCAACAGCATGGGGCAGGACGGCGACACATACTTGGGCTATCGGATCGAAAGCCGCGATATTGACATCGTGGGATACATCAAGGAGCGGGACAAGCAAGCGGCGCAGAACCTACGCCGGAAGCTGAACCGCATATTAAATCCGCAGTACGAAGCAACGTTGACGTATGTTTTCGGCGACTTCCGGCGGGTGATCGGGTGCAAGATCGACGACGCGCCGATCTTCAAGCGAAAGCCGATCTTCGAGCAATTCACGGTTAGCTTGTCTTGCCTTAATCCGTTTTGGAGAGAGGAAACGGAAACGCGCGAGGACATAGCAACGTGGATCGGCGGCTTTGAATTCCCCGTTCCGGACGGGCTGGAGCTTTACGACGGCTGGGAAATCGGCTATCGCCAGCCGTCGCTGATTGTGAACGTCTACAATTCCGGCGACGTGAAAAGCGGTATCCGGATCGAGTTCCGCGCGATCGGCGCGGTTACAAATCCCGTATTGCTGAACGTCGATACACGGGAGTTTATCAAGCTGAATATTTCGCTTGTAGCGGGCGACGTTTTAACCGTTTCCACGGGCTACGGTGAAAAAGCCGTGAAGCTGAACCGTGGCGGCACGATTACAGACGCGTTCCGCTATCTCGACGTTGATAGTTCGTATTTGCAGATCGCCGTGGGCGACAATCTCTTCCGTTATTCAGCGGACGCGAACGCCGAAAATCTCGAAGTTTCGATCTATCACAATAACTTGTATTTGGGGGTGTAGCGCGGTGGAATTATACGTTTATAGCCGCGATATGACACTTCAAGGGATCGTCGAAAAGATTTCGTCCTTGATATGGACGCGGCGTTATTGGAGTTGCGGCGAATTCAAGTTGCTTGTTCCCTTCACGGAGGAACACGCCCGCTTGCTGGTGAAGGAAAATATCATCATCAAGCGCGGCGGCAACGAAGCGGCGGAAATCCGCTATATTCACATCACGAAGAATTCACAGGGCATGGAGGAAATAGAGGTTCAAGGCAAGTTCCTTCTTTCATGGATCGGCAAGCGCATTTTGACAACGCAGATCATCACGAAGGACACGACACAGAACATTCTATACGCCATTGTGAAGCAGACTTGCACGAACGCAGGAGCGGCGCGCAATATCCCGAATTTCAGCATATCCACGACCGACGCAGACACCGGAAGCGGGCAGATCGACTATACTTCGGAGCAGTACGCGAACGCCCAGCTTGCGGCGGAAACGGCGGCGAAGGCGGCAAAGCTGGGTATTCGGGTTCTGACAAATGCCCGCACGGGCAAGCATACCTTTTCCGTTTACGAAGGGCGCGATCTTACGGCGGGCAATACCGCAGGGAACGCGCCTTGTATCTTTTCGCAGGAGTTCGACAACATCGTGGAACAGGAATACACGAACAGCGTTGAAAACCTTAAAACAACGGCTTACGTCGGCGGAGAGGAAAAGGAAGGCGTAACGCGGAAGGTTGCCGAAGTCGGCGGCAGTTCGACGGGGCTTTCCCGCGACGAAGTTTTCATCAATGCAACGGACATCGTGCAGGAATACGAAAACGAGAGCGGGCAGACCGTAACGCTTACCAACGCGCAATATTTAGCGCTTCTTTCCGCGCGCGGCGTTGAAGAGCTGGAGCAATACGCGGAAACGCTTGCTTTCGGATCGAAGATCAACACGAACGCGAATTTGAAGTACGGCACGGATTACGATTTAGGCGATCGGGTAACGTGTATCAATAAGCGCTGGAACGTCCGCATTGACGTTCGCATAACGGAGATCGCGGAAACCTACGAAACCAGCGGCGAAGAAATAGATATTACCTTCGGCGAGAGCTTGCCCGCGCTTCTGACACAAATTCGGCAGATTACGAAATAAAGGAGGGCTTCACAGCATGGAAAAATCAAGTTTCTTCAACAGCGTTTCGCACGATCGCACGTACAAGGCGGAGGATTGGGCGGAATACTTCGCTTCGTTCATCGGGAACGGCGTTTTCCCCGTCCCTTCGACGGGGCTTCAAGTCGTTGCAAACGACGGAATGAAGCTGAACGTTAAAACGGGCAAAGCGTGGATCAACGGTTACTTCTACTTCAACACGGGCGATCTTGCCGTCGAGCTTGACACGGCGGACGGACAGTTGAACCGCATTGATCGCGTTGTCGTGCGCTGGGATTTGACAAACCGCGTTATGTCGGTGAAGGTCAAATCTTCTTCGTTCAGCGCGTCCCCTACCGCGCCCGCATTGCAGAGGGACGCGGACGTTTACGAGCTTGCGCTGGCGGACATCTACGTGGGCGCGGGCGTAACAGCTATCACACAAAGCAAGATCACGGATCAACGCTTGAACACGTCGCTTTGCGGCGTTGTTGCCGCCGTCGTTCAGCAGATCGACACGGCGGCTTTTAACGCACAGCTTCAAGCGTGGTTCGCTGAATATCAATCCCTTTCGGCGGCGGAGTACAACACGCTTGTTTCGTATATGAATTCGCTGAAATTGCAGGGCAACACGCAGTACGAAGCGTTCGAGCAACACATGGCGGATTTTGAAACACAGGCGGCGGCGGACTTCAATGCATGGTTTAACGGCTTGCAAAACGTCCTTGACGATAACGCGGCAACAAATCTTCTGAATATCACGAACGCGCTTGACGCGCGCGTGGATATGCTGGAAGCGGTGCTTTTCAATGACATTACGACAAATCCGTTCTTGATCCTCTTCGATGATCTCGACGGCGTAACGTCTACGGGCATTTGGAACGAGAGTTTGCAGAGGATCGAATGCTGACGCGGTACGCTTGCACGGCGGCGGAATTGTCGTGCGTGATCGGAAACATCTTCGCGGAGCTTTCCCCGCCATGCGCGGCTTGCGGCGCGGAGGTATTACAGATCACAGGAACAACGGTTACAGGGAACGCGGCAACGCTGACCGTTACCGAAGCGGGCTTCGATTTCGACGGGTGCGCCGACGATACCGTTATGATCGAGCGAATGCGGAAAGGACGGTGCATATATGCAAAGACCGGAGCGGGAGCGGAAAGAACCGACGGAATTCAACGTGATTGTGAAAGCGAAAGACCTTGTAAAGCACACCTTCACGATCACGAATTCGACGGAGCGCTACCCGAAGAAATACCGCTTCACGCTTGTAAACAGGATACAGGATAAAGCGCTGGACATTTACGAATGCGTCCTTGAAGCGAACGAATTAGACCTTCGGGACGCGCAGGAATACAGACAACGGCAGAAGCTACAAGCAAAGGCGCTGACCTATTGCAAGGAGCTTCTATTTTTCATAGAGCTTTCGCAGGAAATGGGCTTTATTTCTATGAGCAGTTGCGAATATTGGTCAAAACTTGCGCTTGAAGTGAAGTACATGACGACCGCGTGGAAGAAGCGGGACAAAACGAGAGCTTGAAAAACGTTCGGGGTACATCTTGATACGCCTAATTCGTCGAACGCCAACAACGTCCGCAACGTCAATTCGGACGGCTCTTTGAACAACAACAACGCGTACAACGGCAACAATGGCGTTCGCCCGCTTCGGTGGACTATGTGAACGAGTAGGCACAGCCGAAAGCAGAATACCACCATCAAAGGAAGGTGTATCCCGTCGCCGCTATCCACGGCGGGGACGAATACAGGATCGCCGATACCGGAGCATACCGCCTTCCGGCGGCTGGCAAAGGTTATAAACAGCGAGGATTTTTTATTATGACAGACTTTGAAAAGATACACAGTTTTGAAAGCCTATACAATGCCTACCGAAAGGCGCGGCAAGGCAAGAGGTGGAAAGGAGCGGCGGCAAAGTTTGAAGTTAATCTTCTTGAAGCGCTGAACCTATTAAGCGCGCAGATCAGAACGAAGCGCTATACCATGTCCCCGTATAACACGTTCGAGGTATACGAGCCGAAGCGCCGCGTGGTTATGTCGAACAGCTACAAAGACAAGGTTGTTCAACATTCGCTTTGCGATAACGTGCTTGAACCGATTTTGACACGATCGTTCATTCGCGATAACTACGCGTCGCAGGTGGGGAAAGGTACGCATTACGGGTTAGACAGGCTTCAAGAGTTCATGCGGAGGTTTTACAGAAAGAACGGAATTGACGGCTGGATACTGAAAGGCGATATTTCAAAGTATTTCTATTCGATCCGGCACGACGTTTTGAAAACCTTAATCCGCGAGAAGATAACCGATCCGGACGTTTTGTGGCTTGTCGATCTTATCATCGACAGCACCGAAGGCAACGTCGGAATACCGATCGGCAATCAAACTTCACAGCTTTTCGCCCTTCTCTACCTTGACGGGCTGGATCACTTCGTAAAGGAAAAGCTGGGTATCAAATATTACGGGCGCTATATGGACGACTTCTTTTTGATCCATCACGACAAAGCATATTTGCAGGAGTGCCGGAAGCAGATTGAAGCGTTCGTACAGGCGCGCGGGCTTTCGCTGAATGCGAAAACGAATATCTTTCCCTTGAAACACGGCGTTGATTTCTTGGGCTTTCATACATACTTGACCGAAAGCGGCGCGGTGACCCGCAAGGTGCGCCGCCGGAGCAAGAACAATATGAAGCGGAAGTTGAAGAAATTAGCCGCCCTTCACGCGGCGGGGCGGATCGACGCAAAGACCGTTGAACAATCCTATCAAAGCTGGAGAGGACACGCCGAAAAGGGAAACAGTTATCACTTGATCCGGCGGACGGATCATTATTACAACAGCTTAATGAAACCAAAGGAGGCGGCACAATGTCAAAAACATTAGGCAGTTTGACGGTGGGCGCGAAGATTGAAGTTCCGGTTCTTTCGGCGTATCAATCGCGCTTCGGATCGAAGATCGTTTTCAAGATCGCCGACAAGAACCACAGCGGCTACCCGTCGAATTCCGTAACGCTGATTACGGAAAAAATCATTCAGTTAATGTGCTTCGACGCAAAGGAAGCAAGCAACAGCAACAGCGATCGGAAACAATACGGCAATAACCGCTATCAATATTCAAACATTCTGCAATGGCTGAACAGTAACGCGGCGGCGGGCGCATGGTACAGCGCAAAGCACAGCGCAGACGCGCCGCCCACAAACGCGAACGTATGGAACAATTACAACGAATACGACGCGTGGGCGGGCTTCCTTGCTATGCTTGATCCGAAGTTCGTTGCGGAGCTTCTGACAACAACGCAGACCGTCGCAAGAAATACCGTTACCGACGGCGGAAGCTATGAAACGGTAACGTCAAAAATGTTCCTTCCGTCCACCACAGAAGTGGGGCTTGCGAATGAAAACAATATCGCAGAAGGAACGCTTCTTGCGCTATTCAGCAACGACGCTTCCCGCGTCGCTTATCCTACGGCGCAATGCGTGAGCAATTCGGAGTACACGAACAGCAATTTCAGCACGTCAAAGGGCTGGTATTGGTGGCTTCGAACGCCTTATTCGTCGAGCGCCATCAACGTCCGCAACGTCCATTCGGGCGGCTCTTTGAACGACGGCAGCGCGTACTACGGCAACATCGGCGTTCGCCCGCTTTGCAATCTCAAATCTGAAATCTTGGTATCTGACAGCCCGAACAGCGACGGAAATTATACGGTAATCTACAATTCCGCACCTTCCGCGCCGCCCAGCATTACCGCGCCAGCAACGTGTTACAGCGGGCAGAACATCAACATTTCTTGCGCGGCGGCGACCGATCCGGACGGCGACGCGCTGACCTATTGTTTCGAGCGCTCATACAACAGCGGCGCGTGGACACAGGTTCAAGCGTCCGCAAGCAGGACGTTCACGGAAGCGGTATCGACCGCGTGGAACACGTTGAAATACCGCGTCCGCGCGAAGGACAGCTACGGCAATTATTCCGCGTACACAACAAGCGGAGATATTGCCGTAATCCATAACCAGCCGCCCGTGATTTCCGGCAGTAACGCCGATCTTGGCACGAAGCGCGGGGATTTCACCTATCAATACAGCGTAACCGATCCGGACGGCGACACGGTGAACGTTGTTGAAAAGATCGACGGAAAGACAATCGCGACGAAGAACGCAATCACGCTGGGCGCAACGCAGACGCTTTCCGTTTCCGGAAATACCTTCACGGCGCTTACGAACGCCCAGCACACGATCACAATTACGGCGACCGACAGCGCAGGAAATAGCGCCGTCCGGACGCTGACGTTCACGAAGTCGATCGCGGGCTTCGTTATCACGCTTTCTACGCCGCTGGAAGCCAACAGCCAGCCGACACGCGCGAATATCAAGGTAACGCGAGATATTCCGGCGGGCGGCACGTTCAAGGTTGAAGCGACGAACAATCCGTTTGACGCTTCCCCCGTTTGGGAGGATTGCACGAACGCGGTTGTTCAAGGCGTTGCACACGTTTTCACAAATAAGATCAACACGGCGGCGCAGTACGGAATGAATATCCGCGTAACCGTCCAGCGCGGCGACGCGCTGACAGCTTGCTGGGTATCGGGGATCGGGGGTAATTTTGAATGAGCGTAACACACAAGAAGAGCGAAAAGCAGATCGGCGCGGCAGAGCTTGAAGCCTTGCGCGCTTCGATCATGGCGGAGGTTGAAGCCGCCCGCGCCGAAACCGAAGAAAGCATTATTTCGAGTATCCGCAATAACCTTGTTTCCCTTCCGGAGCAAGGCGAAGAGTGGAACGAGAAGAAAAGCTATATCACGGGCGACGTGGTAACGCTTGACGGCGTGAGCTACACGGCAACGCATTACAGCCGTGGGAAATCCCCTGCTTCAAATCCGGACAAATGGACGCGCACACCGACCGAAGAGCAGATCGGCGCATGGGCTGACCTTCCGGACGGCGAAGTAATCACGGAGGGAACAAAGGTAACGCACAACGGGAAGAAGTGGGTATGCGTCGCCCAGCACTTCAAATCTTCCGTCTATTCCCCGCGCGTCAATTCGACGAAGTGGGAAGAGATAACATAACGGCAGGAAGAAGGATCAACGATGGACACTTTCACAACGGTTCTTTCCGTCTTTTCTACCGTATGCGCTATCGTGTTCGGCTATATCGCTTTTGTTCGTAACAGGGACAAGGACAAGGAAAGCAATGTGAAGCACGACGCGACCGTTTTAACCGAGATCGGATACATCAAGGCGAACACGGACGAAATCAAGGCGGAGCAGAAGGAACAGCGAAAGACGAATACGGAGTTCGTAACGCGCTTGACCGACGTTGAAGCGTCGGCGAAACAGGCACACAAGCGGCTTGACCACATCGAAAAACGAATGGATCAA
>OGRI01003248.1_pt1 | contig 10415 bp, 8 predicted proteins | sample 1553391 | NCBI WGS metagenome assembly OGRI01 (sample SAMEA2580052, study PRJEB22360) | human gut metagenome | reverse complement strand
GCAACTTGAAATATATTGCTAGATAAACGGCATATTTTGTAATGACTTCGTTTCGTTCGCCTTGGAATACTTTGAATGCACAGAATTTAATCTGAAGAGCAAGCGATGAGAGAACAGAAGCCATTCGTCAACTATTATAGGAAGTCCGGGAACAGACAGCAAAATAGCTTCCGGCTACAGAAGCAAAAGGCAAAGCAGAAAGCGTGGCAACAGAACAGGCAAAACCCTTCAGTTACTTTAAGAAGAAAACGACTGATTGCATAACGAAATCAAAATTCTTCAGATGTATAAGGAGAAAGCACACACCGGGAACTTTGCCGGGAACGTGACAAACAGAAAGTAATAGGAAAAATAAAAATTATAGTTCAAAGTAAATAATGAAAATGAAAACAAGATTTCTATTAGGTGTATTACTCCTTTTTAGCATTACCATGCAGGGGCAACAAGTGAAAGTGAATTATGAAAATATAACAAATTCCCTTCCTGTTATTTTACAAGAATATTTCCGGATGCAAGGTGTACAACATCTGAATCTGACTATCAAGGGTGAATTCAATGGGAAACGAGCCAAGCTAAAAAAAATATCTTGCAACAATGGTGTGTTTACAGAAAGAGAACTTTTACCTGATTTCGTACATTTTATATTGGTCGATAGTGTAGAAACACTTGATTTTATGGTAGCACCATACAAAGAAGATAGCATACGTTTAACTTGTTTTTATCCACCAGTAGACAATATGCCATTGTTCACAGATACGGTACGCTTGGATAGACATAAGATTCTAATGGAAACGTATACACCTGGTGATGGTTTTGATATTCCTATTATAAGTTATACCTCTGGTATTTCGGTGCAAGGTGGAATCTGGTTTTGTGGATTACGTGATTCAAAAGTAGAGCCACGAAAATGGTATGAGAAGTATGGTATTGATGATTATGTCTATTATACAATTCGTTTGGAGGAGGATAAACCTTCAAGTAAAGGAACTGTTTACGTCAAAATATCGAAGTAATTTTGGGGCCTAATGCTCCTGTATCAGAAATACAGAGAACAAGCTACCCTAACGCAAGCCTATAAGGCTCCGGCGTTTCCGCTGGGGGCTTTCTAACTTTTGTACTTATAGAATATCAAAAAGAAAGCGATAGTGGAGTGTTACCCTCCCTAAAAAAACACTTTTCAGTGTCTAACTGCATTTTTTGATAATTAAATACGTTGTATAATTAGTTTTCCCATCATTGTATGGGTAAAATTCAACATATTCTTTAGACGCAGCTGGATCGTTCAGTTCTCCTGTTCTATCGTAGAATGAAAAGATTGTCTTATCCAGTTCTTTAATATCCCAATAATGACTACCACCAAAATATAATGTGCTAAAGTTAGGAGTGGCGAAAGACCATCTTCCACGAATCTCACCTTCTTTTTTGTTCCCATCCTTATCAATCTCTACATTGGCTCGTGTATATGTTCCATCTTTATCGAAATTCCAAATAGATTCCCAAGAGCTTCCGTCTTCATACTCTTTTTTTCCGCCAGTCCAGGTTATATCACATATTAGTGCGATAATGCTTTCTTCTCCATCGTTATAATATCCTTGTTTCTCAACACAATTGGAAAGAAGCACCATCTGTACAATCACTGCAAAAAAACGATTATTCTTTTCATAATTAATATATTAAACTACACAAATGTATACAAACTTTTGTAGATTTGACAATCTGAACTTTTAATTTAGGAAAATTAAGGGAAATACAGAACTATAAACCTTAAACTGAGAATGATTTGCCTACTTTTGCGATATAAAAATTAGTAACATGAAAAACCTAAAAAAATATATCATAATAGCTATTTTAGCCAGTGTTGTTATATATTTATCAGGATGTGCAAGTCTTACTTATAATCCGCACAGCCAAACAGAAAAAGTAAAAGTGACTTTAAAGAATAAATAACTGTATCATATCAGTTTATGCAACTTGTAAAAGTCATATATATAACATTGATACTCTGCCTGTTTATATTTGGTGCTAACGGGCAAGAAAACATCAGAGAGAACCATATCAAACTTAAAAATGACAGTTCAAGAATTCTCTCTGATAAAGTACGTATGCCGTTCAATAAGACAGATTTATTATTGCCCAATCCCAATGCGAAAGACGTAGAAACAGCCATTGACAACACAAATTTTAAAGCGGATAGACCTTTCTATATACCACTATATTACATTAATCCTACTCCAATGTTTTATGGGGACTATAGTACAAGCGGACATATTTTCTCTCATTTCTATGGCAGTGGCTCACAAACCACGTTGCCGGGAATAGGACGGATAAACGAGGCTTCAATAATGTTTCATCATCAATTCAACAATGATTTTGAAATCCGACTGGGCATTAATGCCACCAAATATAACTTTCCCAAAAGTACCGGACAGGCTTTTGGCATCTATGGCGCAATGATTTATCACCCAAATGAAAGATTAAGACTAAAAGTGTTTGGAGCATATACACCGACTTACCAGTATGGCTTTTATAGAAATACATATGGCATTACTGCCGGGTATGATTTTACAGACCGGTTGGAAATGGAAGTCGGCATACAAAATTATTACAATCCGGAGAAAGGTTGGAATGTGGTTCCAATAGTCATACCACGCTACAAGTTTAAGAAGTTTGATATTGGAATAGACGTAGGCGGGCTGCTTTATGAGACAATACGGAAATAGGAAAGGAAAAGCTGTCCTTCCATATCTCTGACGTTTTTTTGTCATATCCTTAGTCTTTTTCCTTACCGTTTCTTTCATAGCCTCTTGCTATACTGATCATTCCTTTACAAATGTAGCGTGCGGATCTTTCTGGGCCGCACACTGGATGTGGAGGCATTGAAATATTACCCTCTCTTTTTCGGGAAATACGAGAAGGAGAAGAAGTCCACCAGTTCCGGCAGCAGCGGTGGCGGCCGTAATTCCAGCGTGACCATCAGCACACAGAAGGAAGAGATATATGAATCGAAGGACTTCGCTTCATTGGAACCGGGGGAATTTATCGGAATGGGAAACCGTTCCAATATCAAAGGGCATTTCAGGAAGAAGTTCAGGCTGTTCGAACTGGAGGAGGAACCGCTGCCGGTAGTCGCGTTCAGGACGGAGAAGGAAATATCTGACAATTATACCAGAATACTGAAAGATATCGAGAGGGTGCTTGGGATGGAAGACGCAGAAGTGGATGTAAATTCTTTGTTCGCCGACAGGTAGAAAAGATATTTATTTCAGTATAAGGTCAAACAGGAAATACTGTTGAAACTCTTTGAACAACACAATGCCGAGTTCGCCAAGAAAGTGGGATACAACAGGGCAAAGGGTACGTTCCAGCGTTACATAACCGTTTGCAAGCACATTCGGGAGCTCTTGTCACACACCTACAAGTGTGTGAAAGAGTTACAGCTCACGTTCATCAACGATTTCGAGTCTTTTCTACGGACGGAGAAGAAATGGCGACAATAAAGTTCCTGCGTGATACTCTGAACTTTGGCGATGCCGTTATTAGAAAACTACGCACGTTCAAAGATGTTTCCATTAAAGGTGAACTGTATTCTCGTGAGTTGTTTAGCAGACATTTCAAAACTGACGGTGCGGTTTGCTCTCTTAAACAGGATACATCTTTTTCTGTTACAATCACCATCTATTTGCAAAAATTAGCGGATACAATCTTTATTCCGAAAAGAGCCATCGTCATAAAAAAGAGGATGTGTCAGCATTTTGACACACCTCCTATGTGCATTTGCATTAGTTGTATTAGTGCAGATCGCGTGAACGTAAGTATTCAATAAGCCTGGCCGGTTCATCAGTCTGAATCATGCGTGCTCCTAATTTGTCAATGAGGTAGCCATAGCCAGCATCAGGATCTGCCTTTGAAACAACATCGTCATGGTTGCCGTTTCGTCCTTTCAGGGAGTTATACCATAAGAGAGATTTGCGGGCTACCAACTTCTTGGCTTTCAGAGGTAAGGGATTGTCAGACTTTTGATAGCCTACTTCGAAGACAACGGGAGCCATTTCATTTACGAACGAGGTGATGCGTTGTTCAGCATCATCATTGTCCATACGTACCATTGGCATAAAGATGATTGAATCTAAATGGACACCAAGTCTATTGTTGATTTCCTCGATAGATTGCAATCCTTTCAAGATGGCAATATCTGTAGTGCCTGTTTCTTGCAGCAAAGCCACTACTTGTTCAAAGAATCTGTCCGCCTTATCAAGATTCAGCATGATGCGTCCTTTGGACATCAACAATACTTCTTTCAGTGTTGGCACCTTATGCTGAGTTACGTTGCCATTATGATCTTTCAGAAAGAGTTTTTGAATATCAGCGAATGTCGTCTCTGCTATCAGCCCTTTACCATTGGTGGTACGATCCAGCCTTTCGTCATGCATGAGGATGAGTTGACCGTCTTTAGTGCGTTGTACATCGATTTCAACTACATCGCCACCCATTTGAATAATGCTGTTGATGGCATCCAAAGAATTCTCAGGGAATTGTTTCCAATCTCCACGGTGAGACACGACATGTACATAATGCTGGTCTCTATCCATCAGCTTTTTGCGGATATATCCGGCGGTGTTGACACTCTTCCCTTGGTTACGAAGATAATTGACAAGCTCTTTAGGGCGATCGGTTTGGATAAAAGAAGCTCCCATTTCAATAACCTTTCCCCAAATGGAATCTTGTTGGTTCTCTTCCACGGCTCTGTCATCATTCAAACCGGCGCAAAGAGAGGGCCAAAGAGTGTTGATCCACACTTTGCTTCCAGATTTTTGAATGCGGTCGAGAACATTCTGAAGTGCTTGGTCTATTTGGGTAAAACACACTTCAAATGCTTTGGGTTGCATGTTTTTGATGTATTCTTCCACCATGGTCATAGCATCAGGATTGGCCATATCAATGATAGGCATAAAGAATAGCTTATCCAATACCGCTTTATTCTCAGCCACCACCTTCTGATAGGGAAGTCCGGCTTTGATGAGTACCTGCTGTGTAGTACCGGTTTTTTCAAGGACTTTTTCTACCAAATCGAAATAGTCATATCCCTTATCGATGTTTACCCAAATCTTGCCCTTGGCAACTATCATAGCTTCTTCTAAAGTCGGGATCTGATGACTAGTAGCTACACCGGCTCCATTCCTGAGCCTCATTTGTTTGATTTCAGCCAAAGTATAATCTTGGGGGAGTCCCTTGCCGGTTGTGGTTCGGTCGAGGGTTTTATCATGAAGCAGAATCAGCTCGTTATCTTTGGTTTTTTTGATATCGATTTCCACCATATTCACACCTAGGTCAATACAGTTTTGGATGGCTCGAATAGAGTTTTCTGGTGTATTACGCCAGTCTCCACGATGAGAGATAACGCTGACCTTCCCTTCCTCGTATAGTGCTTGAGCTCTTGAAGGGAATACTTGGGCCATTAGGCCCAAGGTTAATGCAATTAGACATAAATTCTTCATACTGATGAGTAATATTAAATATAGCCTTTGTTCTGCTTGATGCTTGAATCGGTATCAATCTGTGACAGAGGTACGGGCTGTACTAGGTTATTCTCGTTCAAACTTACGCCATTATAGCCGGTAGTGTTGGCAAAATGGGCTTTCATCACTTCGATGGCTTTTCCTGTACGAATCAGGTCAAACCAACGATGACCTTCGCATACTAACTCTTTACGACGTTCAAGGGCAATCTCGTCTAATAAAGCGTTGCTGTCTGAGATTTCCACTTCGTCAATGCCAGCTCTAGATTTCACATCGTTCAGGCAGGTGAGTGCGGCCTCAATATCACCTGTTTGTGCATAGCATTCTGCAAGCATCAGCAGAACATCAGCATATCTCAGTACTACTACATTGCTGCCGCTATCTTTTACTACATTCGAGGTCTGCTTCAACTTATTAGTTGCCACATGTACTTCGGTCAAGCGGAAATAAGCTGTTTTTCGCTTATCATTGTCTGCAAACAGATTGTACACTTCCCGAGTGGGCAAGTTATGACCTTTAGCACCGCTCACGGAACCTGAAGGACTGAACATCATAAAAGCATTGCTTCCTTCTGAGTTTCCATTGAGCCCAGACTGATACTGCACATCAAAGATAATCTCGCGGTTACCTTCATTTTCTGTATCGAAGATGTCGTTAGGATCATCTAACAGTGCGTATTGACCGCTGTTCACCACTTTGAGAAGCTCTATTTTGGCTTCGGAATAGTTTCCCATCGTAAGATAGACTTTACCAAGAAGTCCTTCGGCCGCTCCTTTGGTAGCATGGCCTTGTAGGCTCGCTGTAAGGGGAAGCATCTCTGTAGCCTCTTTCAAATCGGAAATAATCTGCTGATAAACCTCACTTTTATTTGTGCGTCCTTGACCAAAATAGTCGTTAACATTTTCCGTTTCTTTAGTCACCAAGGGAACATCGCCAAAGATACGGACCAAATTGAAATACATCAAAGCTCTGAGGAATTTGATCTCTCCTTTAACTACACTTCGGTTATTTTCAGTCATATCAACTCCATCCACTCGGTTAAGGATGATATTACATTGCTGAATGCCTATATAGTTATGTTTCCAGGAATCAGCGATAATCGTGTTGGATGAAGTCATATTGAATTCATCAAGCTGACCATAGTTACCTCCATCATTAGCCGGAACCTCGTCCCAAGTATTGTCTGAGGGAAGTTCGCCAAGTACATGGTTGGCAATTCCATATTGACCGCTATACTGAAGACAGGCATAGGCTGCATTGACACCTTTGTTGATTTGCTCTTCGTTTTTATAATAATTGTTGAGTACATTGTTGGTTTCAGGGCTCAGATCCAGCAGACTTTCTGAGCAACTGGCAGTCAGTGCGCAAAGGGCAGCTGAGAGAAATATATATTTATAGTTCATTGTTGTCTATGAATTAAAAGTTGATATTAACACCTACAGAGATGGTTCTAGGAACAGGATATACATATTTTTCGTTGCCTTGTTCCAATATATTGGAACCTTCAGCATCAATGTTGAATCCTTTATAACCGGTCAACATGAATAAGTTATTGCCTAACACATATACTTGAGCCTTATTGATACCTACTTTACCAAGCAGAGCGGAAGGCAGGTTATATGCCAACTTCAAGTTTCGAAGCAATGCATAAGACGCATCCTTGAAATAGATGTTTGAAGCAGCAGTAGCTTTACGGGCATTAGAGTAGTTACCCATGTTGGGAGTAGCCATTGTACCCTCTGGATTGTTCACAGGATGATAACGGTTGTCAAAGTAGTCTTGAGTTACCATCATGAAGCCTTCACCACATTCAAGTGACTGGAGTGTTCCGCTGTTCTTTTTTTTGCCAAGTTCACTGTAAATATCAAAGGTGAGTTCGAAGTCCTTGTAGCGAAAAGTGTTGTTGAATCCAATCACGGCTTTAGCGGCAGGCGATCCAAAACTCTTCTTATCGTCAGCGTTAATCTCATTGTCACCGTTCAGGTCAGCTATGATGTAGTCTCCGATCTGAGTGCCGGCCATATAGGGGTATTTTTGGAAATCGGCATCCGACTTATAGACACCGATTACTTCATAGCCATACAATTCACCGATAGAATTACCGATTTTAGTGATATTGTTTCCTGAGATGATCTGAGTTTGTCCAGGTGCCAGTGCCAGCACTTTATCTTTGTTGACTGATAAACTGAGGTTTGAGTTCCAATCTACGGCACCCAGGCGGATATCTTTAGCTGTTGCAAGCCTTACTTCGAATCCTGTGTTACGTACTTCACCAATATTCTGCAAGGATGTTGTGTAACCACTCTGTTGAGGAACGGGCACATTCAGCAGAAGATCTTGTGTGTTGGCAATATAAAAATCAGCACTCAGGTCGAGATACTTCATCAATGTAACATCGAAACCAATATTCCAAGTGGAAGTCATTTCCCAAGAAAGATCCGGATTAGGTGAGTCACCAATGATTGAGCCGGATGCGATAGAACCATCTGTTACATAGTCTGCGCTTCCCATTAGAGCCAAGGCACCGTAGTTGGGAATTTGGTTATTACCCGATTTACCCCAGCTCAAACGCATTTTTGCATATTCCACTGTTTGATTGTTGCTCAAAAAGTCTTCACCTGAGATAAGCCATGCTGCAGATACTGCAGGGAAAAATCCCCATTTGCTGTTTGCACCGAATCGTGATGAACCATCCCATCGAACAGAGGTGTTCAACATATACTTATTGCGGAAGTTGTAGTTGATACGCCCAAAGTAGGATGTCATGGCCCAATTGTATTGTGAGGGAGTCACTTTAAAACTGCTACCACCGGCAATGTTCTCGATAGAGTCATCAGTAAAGCCTGAAGCCACTACTTTCAAACCTTCATATTCTTCTTTTTGATAAGATTGTCCTAACAGTACCTGAAAGTTATGAGCATTGTTGAGAAAGGATTGGTTGTACGACAGAGTATTCTCGATGATGTAGTTGAGAGATTCTGTAGTATTCCTCGATGCTTCAGTGGGTTTGGGAGCAGGTACGCGATAAGCACCGATGGAAGAAGGGTTAAAGTAGTTGTAATGAGCAGACTCATAGTCGGTACCCAGATTGATTTTATATTTCAACTGGTCCAGCAGTTTAACCTCTGTGTAGAAGTTACCAAATAGGCGAGCGCGCTTTTGATTATTGGTAATCATGGTAGCCCAGGCCAGCGGGTTTTCGCAGAGTGCACCATCTGCTTCTTTGTTGGCGTTAATCTGAGTTGAAATAGCGTAGCTGCCATCTTCATTGTAGGGAGAGAAGAAAGGATAGCTGATAGATGCCAAACCAATCAATGAACCGCCCCAAGTGCCACTTGAACTGAATGAATTCGTGCGAGTGTATGAAGGAGACATTGACAGGCCCATTGTTATATAATTGGAGGGATTGAAGCGCAGATTGACATTGGCTGAGAATTTGTCCATATCCGAACCAAGAAGAATACCCTCTTGTTTAAGGTAGCCACCAGAGAATGAATATGATGCTTTCTCCGAACCTCCAGCTACAGCAATATTATAGTCTTGAATCGGGGCTGTGCGGAATATCTCATCGTACCAATCAGTATTGGTAAGGCCTTGCTCACCATTCAGATAGGGAACGATATAGTCAGGAATCAGCTCACGCTTGGAGGCACCCTTTTGCTTTCTAACAGTGTTATTATCGCTTTCGCTTCTATTTTGGGGGTCCTTGTTTACATAACCGGTATTTCTTGCTTCTTTTAAGAACTGGGCGTAGTCGTAGGCATCTACCAACTTCACTCTGTCTGAGCGAGTTTGAACACCATAGCTGGCAGAAACAGTTACTGACGGTTTGCCGTTTCTGCCTGATTTTGTTGTTATCATGATGATACCGTTAGCACCTCTTGAACCATAGATGGCGGTTGAAGCGGCATCTTTCAGGATTTCTATAGACTCGATAGAGTTGGGATTGATGCTGTTAATGGTAGAACCCTCTGACAAGGGGAAACCATCAACAACAATTAAAGGGTTGCTCCCTGCAGTCAATGTACCGATACCCCGCACTCTGATTTGGGGAGCACTACCAGGGGTTCCTGATGATTGGATAACTTGAATACCAGTAGCTTTACCCGCCAAAGAATTGGCAAAGTTAGCAGAAGGGTAATTCATAATGTCATCTGCTTTTACAGAAGAGATAGAACCAGTGTTGCTCTTCACTGTGGTAGTACCATAACCAATCACGATAACCTCATTCAATTGTTCAGAAACTTCGTCCATTTGGATAGAAAGCGTATTGCCCTGAGGCTTTATTTCTTGTGTCTTATAGCCGATATAGCTAATTACCAACGTTGCGTTATCATTGGTTAACTGGATACTGAATTTTCCATCGATGTCCGTCACCACACCGTTTGTAGTACCTTTTTCTAACACAGTAGCACCAATAATGGTCTCATTCTGAGTTCCTGTAATTGTGCCGCTGATTTTCTTATGCTGTGCACATACAATAACGCTGGTTAGTAAGTACACAAGCAAGAAACTAATTTTTTTCATTTTGTTTTTTTTAATTTTAATTTATTTGCTTAAGCGTGTGCAAATATCATGAATTGCCATTGCGAAATAGTTAAGATGATGTTATAAATAGGTTACAGAGAAATATTGAGAGTTTGTATTCTTTCTGATTTTTCCATTCAGATTTTCAATGAGGTTTATGGTGTAGATTATTTCTCTGATTGTATATTCCGGAGCATGTCCGTTCACTTGCGTTGCCGTTTCAGTTACTTTTGTTTTCATCCCTTTGATTCTAACAGTAGGTTGCGGAAATGAGGGTAGAGTATTTCCACATAGACAAACAAAATGAATTGGTTGAGTATTACAATAAGACGATTGTACCTTTGCAGAATGAATTGAATAAGGAAAAAGAGA
>OGRI01003243.1_pt1 | contig 10445 bp, 10 predicted proteins | sample 1553391 | NCBI WGS metagenome assembly OGRI01 (sample SAMEA2580052, study PRJEB22360) | human gut metagenome | reverse complement strand
GGTCACGCGGCCCTTCACCGTGCGTCCGGCGTCAGCCGCGGGACGGGTTTGCGATTCCCCCCCCCGTTTGGCTGTGAGGACGATTTTCAGCCCCTTAACTTCCATATTCACATTGGGAAGCACCTCGGCGATGATCGAGGCGATGCTGCGGTTGACGGCCTTCACCGACACCCGTTTGTCGGGGTTGATGTCGGCGTCGATGTAGGCGAACGTGTACTGGCTGTTGGCTTCGATGCGCTGCAACAGCTCTTTGATGGTAACGTTCTTCGCATCGACGGTGACGGTCGGGACCTGGGCCGAAGCCGTGGCGGCCGACACCGCGCAGAGGAGGACCGCCAGGAACAGATGCCGGCAGATCCTTTTCAAAACGTTGAGTTCATTCATGATAGTTTCGGTTTGTGTTTGATTCGATTTTTCAAATGAAAGGGTATGCCGGAGCCTCTTGTTGCGGGAGGTTTCGGGACAGACCGTCTATGTTACAGGGTTTATCTCTGGGTGATCAGGACGCGGTTGCCGTCTATGCGGTAGCGGATCGACATCAGCGAGGACATTACCTCCATGAGGTCTTCCAGCGGTTCGTGGCAAACGACCAGCGACAGTCGTTTTTCAGGCGAGATGTTCGAAGAGAGGGAGATTTCGATATTGTACCTCCGTTCGAGGTTGATGATAATGTCTTTCAGCGGCGTGTTGTCGAAGATCAGACGCGACGAGAACCACTGGCTGTAATTCCGCGCGTCGACCTTTTCGACGCAGGCGCGTTTCGAAAGCCGGTCGAGCGAGAACCGCTCGTCGGGACGCAGCGTCACGGGGCTTCGGAGATGCTCCCCGGAGATCTTCACCGAGCCGGTTTTGAGCACTATCTCCTCGCTCGATCCGAACGCGTAGTTCATGGCGTCGAACGAGGTGCCCAGCACCTCGACCTGCAAATCGTTCATGCTGACGCGGAACGGCCGCAGCGTGTCTTTCCGGACTTCGAAGAACGCTTCGCCCGTCAGGGCCACGTCGCGGGTCCTGCCCGAGAATTCCGCGTTGTACTTCAACCGGCTTTCGCCGTTGAGCCACACCTTCGTCCCGTCGGGCAGGGTGAACTCCCCGACATGTCCCTTGGCAGTCAGCAGCGTGACCTCCTTTTCGGGTGCGAGCGTCTGCGTGGCGGCGAAATAGCCTCCGAGGAATACCAACACGACGGCGGCGGCCATGCCTGCATAGCGCAGGACGCGGCGTGGAAGCGTGCGGACCCGGCTTGCGCGGAGCGATGCCCGGAGCCGTTCGAGTCCCCTGCGGTCCTCCTCCTCCGAGGCGGGCGCCGCATGGTTTTCCCAGATGTCCCACAGGATTTCGTCGATCCCGGAGTCGTGCTCCCGGGCCAGCATCCAGCGTTCGAATTGCTGCCGGATGTCTTCCGGGGTGTCCGGATGGCGGAATATGTAGTCGATGATTCGCTTGCGTTCCGTTTTGCTCATCGTGTGCCGGTTTTAGAGGGGCTGCGGTTTATTGCGCTTTCTGCGTCAGGGTGTAGGTTTCCGAATAGGTCCCGGCCTCGAAGACGACCCGGCCGGTGCGCAGTGCGCCCGTGTCGTTGGCCCCGAAGCTGAGGTGAACGGCGAAAATGCCCTTTTCGCCTCCCGAAAGGGGTTCGATCGTGATCCAGTCGTCGCCGGTGGCCTTCCAACCGCAGGTGGTGTAGATCGTCACGGACTGTGTGCCGGCAGCGGCCTCTACGGTTCCCGACGTGCTGTGCATGTAAAGACTGTCGGGGGCCGCCGGATCGTCGTCCTTGCAGCTGCCCGCCAGACATGCGCACAACAGGACCGCAATGAATAGTAGCTGTTTTTTCATGTTGAGTTTTTTAGGTTAAATAGTTGTTTTCGGAGCCGGTTCCATAAATAAGACAACTTGCCGGCGGCGATGGCCAGTCAGTTCGTACAATTTTTTTTATATTTCCGCCGTTCCGTTAAAAAATCGTGAAAAAAGGAGAAAAGATTTTTAATTTATTCGCTTAAAATCTATATTTGCACCGACCGACTATGGATTGCGACGAACATATTATCCTGAAAAAACTCCGTGACGGGGATTCCGAAGCATTGGATATCCTTTACCTGCGCTATGCCTCCAAGGTCCGTGATTTCGCCTTCCGGCTGCTCAAAGACCGGACCGACGCCGAAGATGTCACGCACGATATTTTCCTGAAAATCTGGGAACAGCGCCGGGGACTCGGGGCCGTCCTTTCGTTTCGGGGCTATCTGTTCCGCATGACGCGCAATGCCATCTTCAATGCCTACAAGCACCGGCAGGTAGAGTCCAAATATCAGGCGGAAACCGGAGCTGCGGAGAGTCCCGCCGCGCCCCAGGCCGACGAAAGCGTGTCGACGGACGACCTGTTGGAGATGATCGACCTGGCGGTCCGCAACATGCCCGAGCAGCGTCGGCGGGTTTTCTGCATGAGCCGTTACGAGAACATGTCCTACAACGATATCGCCGAGGCGCTCAACATCAGCCCCAAGACCGTGCAGTACCACATCTCGGGAGCGCTGGCCGAATTGCGCAAACTGCTCTCGGCGATGGCGTTTTTCATATAGCCTGCAAAAACGAAAAGGGCGGACCACAAGAGTCCGCTGTTTTCAATTCGACCGAAGCCGTCCACGGATTGCCCCCCCCCGAAAGTTCCGTCGTTTTTGATCAGCGAGGCATACATCGTAAAAACGGGACGAATGGATGACGTATGCTCCATTCGTCCCGTTCGGGGGATGATTGCGGCAGATGCGCCGCAATCATCGAAAATTACAGCCGGCGCGAACCGTCGGAGATCACGACGTCGTAAACCTTCGGTTCGTGGCCGTATTTGGCGTTGAACTTCTCCTTGGCCGTGGCGATGAAGTTGTCGTAAAGCTCGTCCTTCACCAGGTTGATCGTGCAGCCGCCGAAGCCGCCGCCCATGATGCGCGAACCCGTCACACCGCACTCCTCGGCAACCTCGGCCAGGAAATCCAGTTCCTCGCACGACACTTCGTAATCCTTCGACATGCCCCAATGGGTTTCATACATCCGCTTGCCGACCGTCTCGTAGTCGCCCTTTTCGAGCGCTTCGCATACGTCCAGAACGCGCTTCTCCTCGCCGATCACATAGCGGGCACGCTTGTAGTCCTCCTCCGAAATCCGATCCTTGACGGCTTCGAGCTGCTCCATCGTGGCGCCGCGCAGGAACTCCTGCCCCAGCACTTTCGCAACGCGCTCGCAGGAAGCGCGGCGGTCGTTGTACGGAGAGCCTACCAGTTCGTGCTTCACGCGCGAATCCAGCAGAACCAACTTATAGCCCTTCGGGTCGAACGGGAAGTAGGCGTATTCCAGCGAACGGCAGTCCAGACGGATCAGGTTGCCCTTCTTGCCGAACACCGAGGCGAACTGGTCCATGATGCCGCAGTTCACGCCGCAGTAGTTGTGCTCGGTCGACTGACCGATCTTCGCCAGTTCGAACTTGTCGATACCGCAGTTATAGAGGTCGTTCAGCGCAAAGGCGTAGGTCGACTCCAGCGCTGCCGACGACGACATGCCGGCGCCCAGGGGCACGTCGCCCGCGAATACCGTATCGAAACCGCCGATCTTACCGCCCCGCTTCTGCACCTCGCGGCATACGCCGAAGATATAGCAAGCCCAGCTCTGGGCGGGTTTATCGGCTTCGTTCAGCCCGAACTCCGCGCTTTCCCCAAGGTCGAGCGCATAGGCCCGCACCTTGTCCGTGCCGTTGAGTTTGATGGCCGCCACTATTCCTTTGTCAACCGCCCCCGGGAAAACGAAGCCCCCGTTGTAATCAGTATGCTCCCCGATCAGATTGATACGCCCCGGCGAAGCGAACAGGATAGCCCCGGAGCCGTAAATCTCCTGGAACTTTTTGCTGACTTTTTCTTTCATGGTCTATTCTGGTTTTAAGTTAAGGATTCCATTTCCACATCATACGAAGATAGGAAAAAATCCCGAAACTCCGATATATTTCGCCGGGAAATCGTACATATCGTTCCGCTCCGTGTTTCGTTTCAAAATCACAAACCCTTCCCGTATGATGACATCGTCCTGAAAAAACACCTTTTGCGCCCCGCCGGGCTTGTTATTCCGGAAATGTTTACTAACTTTGTTGAAGTTTCGATTTATAAGCACTCAACCAACATTTCAAACGATATGACAAAAAAGCTCATCTTCGCCGCCGCCCTGCTCTTCGCAGGAACCGCCGCGGCCTTCGCTCAGCCCAAGGTGATTGCGCACCGCGGCTACTGGACGGCACCCAATTCGGCGCAGAACTCACTTGCTTCGTTCTCCAAAGCCGATTCGGTCGGGGCCTTCGGCTCGGAAATGGACGTATGGCTGACTGCCGACGACAAGCTGATCGTAAACCACGACCGTATATACAAGGGTACCGAAATCGACATGGAGAAAGGTACGCTGAAGGAGATCACCTCGATCGTGCTTCCCAACGGAGAGAACATCCCGACGCTGGACGCCTATCTGCGCCTGGTGGCTGCCAAACCCGACACCCGGCTGGTGCTGGAAATGAAATCGCTTTCCGACCTTCGGCGCGAAGACCTCGCGGCCGAGAAGATCGTCAAGGCATTGCGCAAGTACGACCTGCTCGACCGCACCGACATCATCGCCTTCTCGATCAATGCCTGCCTGGCATTCAGGAAACTGCTGCCCGACGGGCGTATCTTCTACCTGAACGGAGACCTCTCCCCGCGCAGCATCAAGGGGCTCGGCCTCACCGGCATCGACTACTCGATGCGCGTGCTGCGCAAGCACCCCGAATGGGTGGAACAGGCAAAAAAGCTGGGACTGGAGGTGAACGTATGGACGGTCGACGAGGAAGAGGACATGCGCTATTTCATCGACCTGGGCGTGGACTACATCACGACGGATTACCCCGAGCGGTTGCAGGCCTTGCTGAAATAACAGCGGCAATATAAATGGCTTGCCGTTTAATTCAAGCCGTCCGATTATTATAGGCAGTCCGGATTTCCGGGCTGCTTTTCTGTTACGGCCCGTCTATCGGCGGCCATATCCGTCCAAGACACTGAGCGCTTGCTGCTGCGCAATGAAATTCACCTAAATATTACACTGACTTCCGTAAAAACAAGTAACTTTGTAAAAATTCGGGCTACCCGAACATAAATACAGAAATATGAACATAAAAATTCTTTTAATGCTTGTGTTGTTGATTTTCAGCTCCTTCAATGGCATCGAAGCACAAATAAAACAGAAAACCCACGCTGAATCCCCCAAAAAGCGCCTTACCATGGAAGCTATAAAAAACATACCGGAAGAATTCTGGAAATCGGGATTCGTCCTCAACGGCTGCAAAATCACATTTCCATGCAAACTTATAGATTTGATGCAGGCCGGGAACTACAAAAGCTGTGCAGGCGTCGCAATGATCCCTCCCACTGCCAAAGATGAATACTGGGCAACAACGGTAAAAAACGAAAAGGGAGAAATCATCAACGCGGAGATATTTAACCCCACGGCCCAAGCCCTCCCTGAAACCGATTGCATTGTGAACAGCATCAGTATTACGCCGCGATCCGATAACTGGCATAATATTTCCGACTTCGCTGTTTTTGGATTGGCAAGCAAAATAGCCACACGAGAAGAAGTCGTCGAAACGGTTGGAAAATATTGCGGCGCCCCGGCACAAGTCATTGATTTTCCGATAATAGATTACTATGATTTTTACGACAAGAAACCTTCGGAAACGAATCCGCCCCATTACGGCAATATAAAAATCAGTATAACAATCTCCAAAATGGACAGTATCTATAATGAACGAATGATCGGATTTGAATTTAAACATGCAGGCGATTTTTACCGCAGGCAGAAATAAATATTTGCAAGCATCTTCCGACTGGGTTCTCCTTCAAAACCTCCGGCATTCGCATCTCCGCAAAACACAAGTCCAGCTGCAAACGCAACGTACGGAATTACCTTTCGAACTGGAGGGAGGGGGTAAACCATAATAAAGGCGACGGTGAAAATCACCGTCGCCTTTATTTGACCGGCACCTCACAAGAGTCTGATCGCAATCGGGCTGAAAGAGTCCCTATATTTAAGGTATATCATGCATCGACGACGATCACCTCGATGCCGCGCTCGCGCAGCCGGTCGAGGTAAAGGGGCTGGATGCCATTGTCGGTAATGATGCGGTCGACAGCCTCCAGGTCGCAGATCTTGCTGAAGCCGCGGCGTCCGAATTTCGAACTGTCGGCCAGTACGATAACCTTCTGCGCGGCGTTCATCATCACACGGTTCAGCGCCGCTTCGAGCATGTTGGTCGTCGTAAGCCCGAATTCGAGGTCGATGCCGTCGACACCGACGAACAGCTTGCTGCAATTGAAGTTGCCGAGCATTTGTTCGGCAAAGGGCCCCACGACCGACACCGAACTGCTGCGGGTAATGCCCCCTAACTGGATCACGTCGACATTGGTGTCCTGCGAAAGGATCGATGTCACGGGAACGGCCGCCGTGATGACCGTCAGGTGCCCGACGGGCTTGATTTCGCGCGCGAGGAAGGCCATGGTCGTGCCCGACGCGATGATGATCGAATCGTCCTGCGCGACAAGGCTTGCGGCCTTGGCCCCGATGGCCCGTTTCTCCGCCACGTTTTTCTTCTCCTTCTCGTTGACGTGGCGGTCGCTGATATAGGGGCTGATAAGGATCGCACTGCCGTGCGTGCGGTAGAGTTTCTTCTGTTGTTCGAGGAAAGAGAGGTCTTTGCGGATCGTGACCTCCGAAACCTTGAACAACTCGGCCAGCTGCACGACGGATATGGAGCCGTTCTGCTGCAACAGTGCCAGGATCCGGTTATGACGCTCCGGAAGGCTCAAAATAGTCTCTTCGCCGGATTTATTCATAGGTCGATTAAAAATTTGGTTTTATAATGCAAGATACGAAAATAATCCGAAATTAGATCGAAACCTTCCGGAGAAATATTTTTTTCGGCAATATATTGTGCTCCGAAACGAAATATTATGAAATAAAACATATTTTATTTTGAAATACAAAAAATCATATGTAATTTTGTTGCGAAACGAAATTCATGAATTTATGGAAAGACTTGCACAGATCAAAAAACTATCCGAGAAAGACAAGGTTTGGGATATCGTAGTGGTAGGCGGGGGCGCCACGGGCCTCGGCGTGGCGGTCGACGCAGCGAACCGCGGGCTGAGCGTAGCGCTGCTCGAAAAGACCGACTTCGCCAAATGCACATCGAGCCGCAGTACGAAGCTCGTGCACGGCGGCGTACGTTACCTGCAGAAGGGCGACGTCATGCTGGTGCTCGAAGCCCTGCGCGAACGCGGCCGCATGAAAGCCAACGCCCCGCACCTGGTCAAAGACCAGGCATTCGTGATCTCGAATTACAGTTACTGGGATAATTTCCTCTATTTTTGCGGTCTGACCTTCTACGACATGCTTTCGTTCGGTTTCGGTTACGGCCGTTCGAAATTCATCTCGGCAAAAAAAGTAATGAAATACATCCCCACTTCGGTCGAAAAGGGACTCAAGGGCGGCGTCGTATACCACGACGGGCAGTTCGACGACTCGCGCATGGCGATCAACCTCGCACAGACATGCATCGAGAACGGCGGCACGGTCGTGAACCAGGCGAGCGTTACGGGGATCGTACACGACGATGCGGGACGTGCCGCCGGCGTGAAATTCGTGGACAACCTCACGGGCGAAGAACACACAATCAAGGCCCGCAGCGTGGTGAACGCCGCAGGGTGCTTCGTGGACGACATCATGCACATGGACAGCCCTACGCACCGCAAGATGGTCACTCCGAGCCAGGGCGTGCACCTGGTGCTCGACATGAAATTCCTGCAGAGCGACTACGCCATCATGGTACCCAAGACCTCGGACGGCCGCGTGCTGTTCGCCGTGCCCTGGCACGACAAGGTCGTGGTCGGCACCACGGACATCGTACGGCCCAAGGCCGAGGAAGACCCGCGCCCGCTCAAAGAAGAGATCGACTTCATCCTCGGCACGGCAGGACTCTACATGAACCCCGCGCCGACCTACAAGGACATCCTTTCGGTCTTCGCAGGGCAACGTCCGCTGGCGGCGCCCAAGAAGGAGGGCAAAAACACCAAGGAAATTTCGCGCAGCCACAAGATCATCGTTTCGGACAACGGGCTGGTGACGATCACGGGCGGCAAATGGACGTCCTACCGTCTGATGGCCGAAGATACGGTGGACAAGGCGATCGAGGTCGCCAAGTTGCCCGTCCGCAAGTGCGTGACCAAGAAACTGCGCATCCACGGTTACCGCAAGAACCCCAACCTGGCGGATCACATGTACGTCTACGGCAGCGACGAGCCCAAGATCCTCGACCTTATCAAGCAGCAGCCCGAACTGGGCGAGAAACTCTCGCCCAAATACGGCTATACCTATGCCGAGGTGCTGTGGGCCGTACGCGAGGAGATGGCCATGACGGTCGAGGACGTGCTTTCGCGCCGTGTGCGCCTGCTCTTCGTCGATGCCCGCGAAGCCATCGCGGCGGCGCCGAAGGTAGCCGCGATGATGGCCAGGGAGCTGGGACGCGACCAGGCCTGGATCGACACTCAGGTAAAAGATTTCACGGATTTGGCGAAAACGTATATCTTTGAACAAAACTGATCGCTGAACCATGTGGAAAATACTACGACCCCCTAAACACAAACCGCCCGTCGCTGCGGAAAAAATAGACAAAGAGTACAAGCGGCTGCGGTTGCAGGTATTCATCGGCATCTTCATCGGATATGCCGGTTACTACCTCGTGCGCAAGAACTTCACGCTGGCCATGCCCCACCTTGTCGAAATGGGATTCGACAAGGGTGACCTGGGCATCGCGCTCTCGGCGAACGCCATTGCCTACGGGCTTTCGAAGTTCCTGATGGGCGGCGTTTCCGACCGCAGCAACGCCCGTGTCTTCCTGCCGCTGGGACTGGTGTTGTCGGCGCTGGTGACGATGTTCCTCGGGACATCGGCCGGTATCTCGTCGATCATCATGATGTTCATCACGCAGTTCCTCATCGGCTGGTTCCAGGGTATGGGCTGGCCCCCGTGCGGACGCGTCATGACCCACTGGTTCTCGCAGAACGAACGCGGCACGAAGATGTCGATCTGGAACGTGGCCCACAACGTCGGCGGCGGCATGATCGGCCCGATGGCGGCCTACGGACTGTTGTGGTTCGGGTCGTGGCAGATCGGTACGTTCTGGTTCCCCGCCGTGGTGGCCATCGTGGTCGCGATGCTTGCATTCCTGCTGATCCGCGACACGCCCCAGTCGACCGGGCTCCCGCCCATCGAGAAATACCGCAACGACTACCCGAAAAATTACAGCGAGAAGTCGGAGCAGGAGCTTACGACGAAGGAAATCTTCTTCAAATACGTACTCAACAACAAGATACTCTGGTATATCGCCTTCGCCAATGCGTTCGTGTACCTGGTGCGTTACGGCGTACTGGACTGGGCGCCGACCTACCTGAAGGACATCAAGGGTTATGACATCAAGGATGTGGGCTGGGCCTACTCGGCATACGAATGGGCAGCCATCCCCGGCACGATCATCTGCGGATGGTTGTCGGACAAGGTCTTCAAAGGACGCCGGGCCATCACGACCATGATCTACATGGCACTCGTCGCGGTCTTCATCGTGATCTACTGGAAAAACATGGACAACGTACTGCTGGATAACATATCGCTGATCGCCATCGGATTCCTGATCTACGGCCCCGTGATGCTGATCGGCGTACAGGCCCTCGACCTCGCACCCAAGAAGGCCGCCGGGACAGCCGCCGGACTGACCGGATTCTTCGGATACTTCTTCGGCACGGCCATCCTCGCCAACATCGCCATGGGTTCGATCGTACAGCACCTGGGCTGGGACTGGGGATTCATCATGCTGCTCGCGGCGTGCGCACTGGCCTTCCTCTTCATCAGTTTCACCTACCGGGAAGAACAATATCTGGTTAAACAACGGAAATAGCAAGGCTTCACGGCGGCTCGGACGGCCGCTGCGGAGCGAGGGGTTCCTTTTATAGGATTGTTATGTTTGGGTGGGGCGTCAGCCCCGAATCGAAAAAGCCTTTAACTCCCGGTTAAGGGCTTTTTCATTGCCCCCGACCAGCCGGTCGACCAACGCATGGAACTTCGGGGAATGGTCGTGGTGAACGGTATGGCACAACTCGTGGACAATGACGAAATCGCGCAAATGCTCCGGAAGCGTCATCAGGAAAAGGCTCAGCGAAATGTTGTTCGTCCCGGTACAGCTCCCCCACTTCGTACGCGAGGCACGGATCGTCAGCTTGTTGTACTTCAGCCCCGTGATGCGGGAGAGCCGACCGATACGGTCGGGCAGGTCGGCTTTGGCGGCGCGCCGCAGCTCTTCGACGCGGGCTTTTTCCGCGGCAGGCGGCAACTGC
>OGRI01003238.1_pt1 | contig 10476 bp, 6 predicted proteins | sample 1553391 | NCBI WGS metagenome assembly OGRI01 (sample SAMEA2580052, study PRJEB22360) | human gut metagenome | reverse complement strand
ACTTCTGTTTTCCATTTTGTTATCTTTTATGTGGATAGAACTTGTTTTACCGGAGTGTAAAGGTACGAAGAAAATGTAAAATACAAACTTTTTTTCTCTTTTTATTCGTTTTTCGGTTGGTTTTAAAATATCAAATAAATCAAAAACTCGTTTGCTGTATGCTATATTTTATCTACCTTTGCGGCTTAATTATAAGCATCTTTTTTAAGCTAGAAGAAACATGATTCGAAAAATAATAAACGCTCTTTGGGTATTGTTGGCAGTTGCTTTAATAGCTATCGTAGTTGTTTTTGTGTCTATCTCTAAGGGCTGGATAGGCTATATGCCTCCTGTGGAAGAACTGGAAAATCCCAATTATAAATTTGCAACTGAGGTATTCTCGGAAGACGGGAAAGTACTGGGTACCTTCTCAATGGAAAAAAACAATCGTGTATACAGCAGCTATGCCGATCTTTCTCCCAACATCATTCATGCGCTGATTGCGACGGAGGATGTTCGCTTTGCCGAACATTCCGGTATTGATGCGAAGGCACTTTTCCGTGCCATCGTCAAGCGTGGATTATTGTTGCAGAAAAGTGCGGGTGGAGGTAGTACGATCTCACAACAGCTGGCAAAACAGTTGTTTACGGAAAAGGTGGCAAGCAATACTATGCAGCGTCTGTTGCAGAAACCGATCGAATGGGTGATTGCCGTAAAACTGGAACGTTACTATACGAAAGAAGAGATTCTGACAATGTATCTTAATAAGTTCGACTTCCTGAATAATGCTGTCGGTATAAAGACAGCCGCGTCTACTTATTTCGGCTGTGAACCCAAAGATTTGAAAATAGAGCAGGCAGCGATGTTGGTGGGAATGTGTCAGAATCCGTCCCGTTATAATCCGGTATCCCGAAATCCGAAAATCCGTGAGAATGCATTGGGACGTCGTAACGTCGTACTGCGTCAGATGGAAAAAGCCGGTTACATCTCGGATGCGGAATGTGATTCTTTGCAGGCACTTCCGCTGAAACTTGCATATACCCGTGTAGACCATAAAGAAGGTCTGGCAACCTATTTCCGCGAATATCTTCGTGGTGTGATGACTGCCAAGAAACCGGTTAAGAGCGAGTACCGCGGCTGGCAGATGCAGAAGTATTATGAAGATTCACTTTCATGGGAAACAAATCCTCTGTACGGCTGGGGCGCCAAAAATAAAAAGAAAGACGGCTCGAATTATAATATCTACACGGATGGTCTGAAGATTTATACCACCATCAATTCGCATATGCAGCAATACGCTGAGGATGCTATCAAAGAACATTTAGGCGACTTCTTGCAACCTCTGTTCTTTAAAGAAAAACAAGGAAGTAAGAACGCCCCGTATGCAAGGGCATTGCCGCAGGCGCGGGTGGAAGAATTGCTGACCAGAGCCATGAAACAAACCGAACGTTATAATGTAATGAAGTCAGCGGGTGCTTCTGAACAGGAGATTCGCAAAGCATTCGATACTCCTCAGGAAATGTCTGTTTTCACCTGGGCAGGTGAGAAGGATACGATTATGACTCCGATGGACTCTATTCGCTATTACAAACACTTCCTGCGTACAGGATTCATGTCGATGGACCCGATGACCGGATATGTGAAGGCGTATGTTGGAGGACCGAATTATACATATTTCCAATATGACATGGCAATGGTGGGACGCCGTCAGGTAGGTTCTACTATCAAGCCGTATCTGTATACACTGGCGATGGAGAACGGATTTTCACCTTGTGATCAGGTGCGTCATGTAGAACAAACGCTGATTACCGAAACAGGAGAGGCATGGACTCCCCGAAACGCCAATAATAAACGTTATGGTGAAATGGTGACTCTGAAATGGGGACTGGCCAATTCGGATAACTGGATTTCGGCTTACCTGATGGGTAAACTGAATCCTTATAACCTTGTAAGGCTGATTCATAGTTTTGGTGTACGAAACAAGGCGATCGACCCTGTTGTTTCACTTTGTCTGGGTCCCTGCGAAATTTCTGTCGGTGAAATGGTAAGCGCATATACAGCTTTTGCCAATAAGGGGATTCGGGTAGCTCCGTTATTCGTCACCCGCATTGAAGATAGTGACGGCAATGTGCTTTCTACGTTTGCACCGCAGATGGAAGAAGTTATCAGTGTTTCGAGCGCATACAAGATGTTGGTAATGCTTCGTTCCGTTATCAATGAAGGAACAGGCGGACGTGTTCGCCGTTACGGAATTACGGCCGATATGGGCGGTAAAACAGGTACGACCAATGATAACTCGGATAGCTGGTTTATGGGCTTTACTCCATCATTGGTGTCCGGTTGCTGGGTAGGAGGTGATGAACGTGACATCCACTTTGGTACAATGACTTATGGACAAGGGGCTGCCGCCGCATTGCCTATCTGGGCAACTTATATGAAGAAAGTCTACGATGACCCGACTTTGGGATACAGCCAGACGGAAACGTTTAAACTGCCCGAAGGTTTTGACCCTTGTGCCGGTTCGGAAACACCGGACGGAGAAGTCTTCGAAGAAACGGGACTGGACGATTTGTTTAATTAAACCTCTCATCGTGCATAAATGTATCATTTGTATCGGAAGTAACTACAACCGGAAAGAGAATCTTCTTCTGGCTCGCAGGAGACTGGTGGATTTGTTTCCTACCATCCGCTTTACGTCTGAACAGGAGACACGCCCTTTGTTTTTCAGAAGTCCGGCATTGTTCTCCAATCAGGTGGCGATGTTCTTCTCGGAAGCGGAGGAGGAAAGAGTGCGCAAGGAGCTGAAAGCTATCGAGCAGTCCGCCGGGCGTCGTCCGGAGGATAAGAAGGAAGAAAAAATCAGTCTGGATATTGATTTGCTCTCTTTCGATGACCGGGTGTTGAAGCCGGAAGACCTGAAAAGAGAGTATGTTGTGAAAGGATTAGAAGAATTAAAATACAATCAGATATGAAATTTCTGGGAATAATACCTGCCCGCTACGCATCCACTCGTTTCCCTGCGAAACCATTGGCTATGCTGGGGGGGAAGACGGTGATACAGCGTGTATACGAACAAGTAGCGGGCATCTTGGATGATGCTTATGTGGCTACCGATGACGAACGTATTGAAGCTGCCGTAAAAGCATTCGGAGGAAAAGTTGTCATGACTTCCATTGATCATAAAAGTGGTACCGACCGCTGCTATGAGGCGTGCACAAAGATCGGGGGCGACTTTGATGTGGTAGTCAATATACAGGGGGACGAACCTTTCATCCAGCCTTCCCAGCTGAATGCTGTAAAGGCTTGTTTCGAAGACCCTACCACGCAGATTGCTACGTTGGTGAAGCCTTTCACAGCCGATGAACCGTTTGCCGTACTGGAGAATGTCAACTCCCCGAAAGTGGTGCTCAACAAGAATTGGAACGCACTTTATTTCAGCCGTTCCATCATACCTTTTCAGCGCAATGCCGATAAGGAAGACTGGCTGAAGGGACATACCTATTACAAACATATCGGTCTGTACGCTTATCGCACGGAAGTATTGAAGGAGATCACCGCTCTACCGCAATCCTCTCTGGAGTTGGCAGAATCACTCGAACAGTTGCGCTGGCTGGAGAATGGATATAAAATAAAGGTAGGCATCAGTGACGTGGAAACGATCGGTATCGACACACCGCAGGATCTGGAACATGCAGAAGAATTTTTGAAGAACAGAAGCTGATTTATGGATCGTACGATACAACCTGAAATACAAGCCCTGAAAAATTTCCATATCCTTTCTCCCGTCCGGACTACTTTGCCGAACGGTGTCCCGTTGACGGTTGTCAATGCCGGTGAACAGGAGGTGGTCCGTATGGATATTCTTTTTGCCGGAGGGCGCTGGCAACAGTCGCAGAAGTTGCAGGCGCTGTTTACAAACCGGATGCTACGCGAAGGCACGCAGAAGTATACGGCGGCAACCATTGCAGAGAAACTGGATTATTATGGTTCATGGCTCGAACTGTCCAGTTCGTCGGAGTATGCTTATATCACTGTCTACTCGTTGAACAAGTATCTGGCAAAAACGCTGGAAGTCGTGGAATCCATGATTAAGGAACCTGTGTTTCCGGAGAAAGAACTGCATACCATCCTGGATACGAATATCCAGCAATATCTGGTCAATACTTCTAAAGTAGACTTCCTTGCACACCGTGGCCTGTTACAGGCGCTTTACGGGACACAGCATCCATGTGGGCAAATTGTAGTGGAGGAGGATTATCATGCCATTACACCGGAAGTACTCCGTGACTTCTACGGACGGCATTATCATTCGGGCAACTGTTCCATTTTCCTGTCGGGTAAGGTGACGGAAGATATCATCCGCCGGGTGACCGGTGCTTTCGGGACTCCTTTCGGACAATATCAGCTGAAAGCATCAAAACCGATATTTTCATTCGTTGCCGTTCCCGAAAAACGAATATTCATAGAGCGTGAAGACGCTTTGCAAAGTGCGGTGAAGATGGGATGTACCACCATTACCCGTCAGAATCCTGACTATCTGAAATTACGCGTACTGATGACGCTGTTCGGAGGATACTTTGGCAGCCGTCTGATGTCTAATATCCGTGAAGAGAAAGGATATACTTATGGGATTTCTGCCGGAATTATGTTCTATCCGGATAGCGGTTTGCAGGGAATCTCGACCGAAACGGATAATGAATACGTGGAACCGCTGATACAGGAAGTATATAATGAGATAGACAAACTACACCGGGAGCCTGTTCCTATGGAAGAACTGACGATGGTGCGCAACTATATGCTGGGCGAAATGTGCCGGAGCTACGAATCGCCTTTCTCGCTGGCGGATGCGTGGATTTTTATTGCTACTTCGGGGCTGGATGACCAGTATTTCTCCCGTTCTTTGCAGGCTGTAAATGAGGTGACACCTCAGGAAATACAGGAATTGGCACAGCGCTATTTGTGCAAAGAGACATTAAAAGAGGTCATTGCTGGTAAAAAGTTGTCATAATTTGCTTTCCGGTATGGCACTTTTTGGGAGAGAAGTTGTATCTTTGTCCAAACTGTAATTTTAATGAGTAACGAGTAAAACTAATGAGGAAATATCTATATACTACACTTTTTTTGACTCTTCTTGCACAGGGAGGAGTGATGGCACAAGATAACAATACCAGCAAAGGTGGGTTCTTCGGAAAGTTGAAAGACACATTCTCTACAGAAATAAAAATCGGAAATTATACTTTCAAAGATGGTAGCGTCTATACAGGAGAGATGAAAGGACGCAAACCGAACGGAAAAGGGAAAACGGTCTTTAAAAATGGGGATGTCTACGAAGGGGAATATATCAAAGGAAAACGTGAAGGCTACGGAATCTATTCTTTTCCGGATGGAGAGAAGTACGAAGGTCAGTGGTTCCAGGATCAGCAACACGGAAAAGGAATCTATTATTTTATGAATAATAACCGTTATGACGGTATGTGGTTCCAGGATTATCAGCATGGTGCAGGAACGATGTATTATCATAATGGCGACTTATACGTGGGCAACTGGGCGAACGACAAGCGTGAAGGCGAAGGTACTTATACGTGGGCGAATGGTGCTAAATACAGCGGTCACTGGAAGAATGACAAGAAGAACGGCAAAGGCACCATGAACTGGGACGATGGCTGCAAGTACGACGGTGACTGGAAAGATGATGTACGTCACGGAAAAGGCGTATTCGAATATACTAACGGAGATAAGTACGATGGTGACTGGGCAGATGACATCCAGCACGGAAAAGGTACTTATTTTTTCCATACGGGAGATCGCTACGAAGGTTCTTATCTTTTGGGAGAACGTACCGGAGAAGGCGTTTACTATCATGCCAATGGAGATAAATATGTAGGAAATTTCAAAGACGGTATGCAGGATGGAAAAGGTACCTTCACGTGGGCAAACGGTGCTGTGTATGAAGGTGACTGGAAAAACAATAAACGCGAAGGCAAAGGTATCTATAAATGGAGTAACGGGGATGTTTACGAAGGAGACTGGAAAAATAATCGTCCTCACGGTCAGGGCTCTCTGAAAACCGTTGCCGGTATGCAATATAAAGGTGGTTTCGTAGACGGACTGGAAGACGGACAAGGCGTTCAGATCGACAAAGACGGTAACCGCTTCGAAGGCTTCTTCAAACAAGGAAAGAAAGATGGCCCTTTTGTGGAAACAGATAAAGACGGAAAGGTGATCAAAAAAGGAACCTATAAAATGGGAAGACTTCTTTAAAAGAAAGAATTATAGATAAATAAGAAAGCCGGCTAAATTCAAGTTTAGCCGGCTTTCTTTATCTTATCCTTTACTCATCATTCTTCATTTAGATGATATATTGTGAACTGATGGACTCGTTATTCATTACCCGCTTGATTGTTTCTGCAAACATATCAGCGATGCTCAGTTGTTTCACTTTCGCGCATTTCTTAGCGTAAGGGATACTGTCTGTAAATACCATTTCAGTCAATCCGGATTCCTGCACACGGAAAGAAGCAGGGTCAGACATTACACAGTGGCTGGCAATAGCGCGTATGGATTTGGCTCCGGCTTCCATCATGATATTGGCAGCTTTGGTGATGGTGCCTGCTGTATCTACGATGTCATCGATCAATACTACGTTTTTGTCTTTCACATCACCGATGATTTGCATGGAAGCTACTTCATTGGCTTTTTCACGTGACTTGTTGCAGAGTACCAAAGGTACACCAAGGTATTTGGAGAAAGTGCTGGCGCGTTTTGAACCACCTACGTCCGGTGTAGCAATCACCAGGTCTTCCAGTTTCAATGACTGGATATAGGGGAGGAATACGGCTGATGCATACAGGTGATCTACGGGGATATTGAAGAATCCCTGAATCTGGTCTGCATGCAAATCCATGGTAATCAGTCGGTCGATACCTGCTACTGAAAGCAGGTCGGCTACCAATTTAGCTCCGATAGATACACGAGGTTTGTCTTTTCTGTCCTGACGTGCCCATCCGAAATAGGGGATAACAGCTACGACGCTCTTTGCAGATGCACGTTTGGCGGCGTCGATCATCAGGAGAAGTTCCATTAAGTTGTCTGAGTTAGGGAAAGTAGACTGCACAAGGAATACATGTGCGCCACGAATTGATTCTTCGTAAGAAACGGCAAACTCACCATCTGCAAAATGGGTGATGTTCATGTTTCCCAGAGGACAATTGAGACTTGCGCAGATTTTCTCTGCAAGATATCTCGAGTTAGTTCCCGAGAATACCATAAAGGGTGCTTTTTCGCTCATTTTGTAATAGATGTTACCTATTTGTTAATTTGCCTGCAAAGGTAGGAATTTCTCTTATTATTTAGAAAGACTTATTGTAGAAAAAATAATTTTCTCTCCAACTTATCGGAAATATTTGTAGATTTGCAAGTAAGAACGAAGAACTGAGAATGAAGAATGAAGAATTATGGACGAAAAACAGAAAATGAAGAGCGAAGAATGAAAGATAGTTATCGCCTGTCTTTTTATTCTCCATTTTCCATTTTCCATTCTCCATTATATATAATAGGAGTATTGTTGCTTTCCTCCCTTTTTTCGTGTACCGACATGGTGCCCACAAAAGAAGTGAGGCTTATCGACTCGCTGAATGGAAAAGCGTATGCTTATCGTTACCGTAATCTGGACTCTTCCTACAAATACGCCTATAAAGCATATCGGCAAGTAAACCTGTATAAGTCGGGGAAAGCGGAAGCTTCCAATAATCTGGGGTTCTGTGCTTTCATGAATATGGATTTCGACCGTGCCGAGGCGTATCATAAAGAGGTATACAAACTGACTAAAAATGAGCTTGAGCTGTTGATTGCAGACATCGGACTGATGAAAATCTGCCAGCGGACAGCGCTCAACAAAGAATTTTATGATTACCGGAACAGTGCCCTCCGACGGATGAAGCGTATCCGTGAAGAGAGCGACCTCTTTGCCGACCGTCACGAAGCGCTTCGGCTGGATTACGCATTTACCGAATTTTTTCTCGTTTCCTCCATTTACTATTACTATCTCCAGCAACGGCAGGAAGCGATAACCTCTATCGATAATATTCAGGAAGACGAAGCGTTGAGCGATACCAATCAGCTTCTTTATTATCATTATCTCAAAGGATCGGCTTCTTTGGTCGCAGCGAATACTCCGGAAGAACGGAAACTCCGCGAGTTTGACGAACTTTATTTCACTTGGCGGACAGCCGTGAAGAGCAAGCATCCGTATTTTGAGGGGAATGGAATGCAGGGACTTGCCAATCTGATGGCAGCCCCGTCTAATTTTGAGTTTTTCAAGACAAGGCGTACACATGCGTTGGATCAGTTTGATTTTCCGGTAGATTCTTTGTTCCCTTTGCGTTTGGCCCAACTGGCACTGGAGAAATTTCGCGAATATAATGACTTGTATCAGATTGCCGGAGCTTATGTATCTATCGGCAAATACCTGAATGCGCATGGACGTTATCAGGAAGCTTTGGATACATTATCAAAAGCATTGAACTGCGTAAACCATCATCACATGCTTTATTATCATAATGAAGTGGATACGCTTGATAAATTATATACGTTTGCCGAGGGAGATACTACTTATACCGGAGTTCCATGGATTGGACAGGAGAAGGTGAAGACCGTTCCCGAATGGATCTCACGGATAAGGGAGCAGTTAAGCGTTTCATATGCCGGGCTGGGGATGAAGGATGCTTCTGATTATAACCGGAATATCTATCTGGATATTTTGAACTTTACCCGTCAGGATAAGGAGTTGGAAAGCCGTTATTTGTCTTTGGAAGCAGGTTCGCGACAGATGACGGTCGTTCTTTTTCTGGTTATTGTCGGCTTGGTACTGGTGATTATCCTTTGGTGGTTCTTCAACAAACGTTCCAAAATCAGGAATCAGGTGGATGTGGAGCGTCTGCAACGGATTCTCTCTCTTTGTCGGGATATCACTTCTTCCATACCGATGAATATACCTTTGATTCAGCAGGGCATTGATCAGTTGTTCGGGAAAGGACGTCTGACGCTGGAAATTCCGGAAGAAGGAAAAGCTGCACTGGTGCCCTCTTCCCATCGGCTGAATCGAGACGAAAAAGCACTGGTACACGTCTTGGAACCTTATATTGTGTGGGCTGCTGAAAATGAACAAATGGTAGCTGCGTTGAGCGATGAGCGGATTCAACTGGAGAAGCAACGGTATATCTACGAACAGCATATTGCAGGAAACAAACGTCAGAATTTGATAAAGAAAGCTTGTATGGCCATTGTGAGCGGTATCAATCCTTATATTGACCGGATTCTGAACGAGGTACATAAGCTGACGGAAAAAGGATATATTGATGACGCCAAGATAAAGAAAGAGAAGTACCAGTACATTGACGAACTGGTGACTACCATCAACGAATACAATGATATTCTGGCACTTTGGATCAAGATGAAGCAAGGTACGCTTAGTCTGAACATCGAGACATTCAGCCTGAATGAGTTATTTGATTTGTTGGGAAAAGGGCGGCGTGCTTTTGAGATGAAAAAGCAAAAGTTGGAAATTGAATCGACAACTCTTATGGTAAAGGCTGACCGTGCGCTGACCTTGTTTATGATTAATACACTGGCTGAAAATGCCCGTAAGTATACGCCTGAGGGGGGAACGGTTAAAGTATATGCGCATGTTACCGATGCGTATGTGGAAATCTCCGTAGAAGATAATGGGAGAGGACTTTCAGCAGAAGATATCGCGCATATCATTGGTGAAAAGGTATATGATTCGCGTGCTATCGGCATGAAAGACGCGGCAGATCCGGAAGAACTGAAAGAGAATAAGGGAAGCGGTTTTGGCTTGATGAACTGCAAGGGAATCATAGAGAAATATAAGAAAACGAATGAACTGTTCCGAGTATGCGTATTCGATATAGAAAGCGAACCGGGAAAGGGAAGCCGTTTTTATTTCCGCTTGCCTTCAGGAGTACGTAAAGTGATTGGCGTGTTGCTCTGCCTGTTGCTTCCGTTGGGAATGGCTTCTTGTCTGCATGAACCCCTTCCGTCGATATTGCAGGATAGTGACTCCATTGCGATTACTACAGATTCTACTTATGAAGATCTGCTTGATGCAGCCTCTGATTATGCCAATGCCGCTTATTTTGCCAATGTGGATGAGAACTACGAAATAGCATTGCAGTATATAGATTCGGCAATGATGTCGCTGAATGAGCATTATAAGAAATATACGCGTACCCCGAAGCCGCATCGATACATGAAACTGGTGGGAAAAGGAACCCCTGCCGAACTGTTTTGGTGGAATGAACTTTTTGATTCAGACTATCATGTGATTTTGGATATCAGAAATGAAGCGGCGGTAGCATTCCTTGCTTTGAAACAAATTGATGCCTACAGTTATAATAATTCTGCTTTTACAGATTTATATAAGGTACAGGGAGAAGACCAGACTTTGGAAGGGTATTGCAGGCAGTTGGAACGATCCAA
>OGRI01003230.1_pt1 | contig 10490 bp, 10 predicted proteins | sample 1553391 | NCBI WGS metagenome assembly OGRI01 (sample SAMEA2580052, study PRJEB22360) | human gut metagenome | reverse complement strand
TAAAGCTGTGCTTTTTACTGGCATATTCAGTATAACATCTTTTAGTTGCCACACTCAATACTGATTTCATTAAATAACGCCAGGATATCATCTACCGACATCTTGGCTTTTTCTTCTCCTTTTTTATCCAGGATCGCATTTCCCTGATGCATCATCACAAGACGGTTGCCATATTCGATCGCATATCTTAAGTTATGTGTAACCATGATCGTTGTAAGATTCTTTTCTTTTACGATCTTATCGGTCAGCTCCATGATCAGTTCAGCGGTCTTCGGATCCAGTGCTGCCGTATGTTCATCCAGGATCAGGAACTCGATCGGTGTCATGGTAGACATCAGAAGTGCCATTGCCTGACGCTGTCCGCCGGATAATGCACCGACTTTGACGTCCATCTTATCTTCCAGACCGAGTCCGAGCTGGCTTAACTGTTCTCTGTAATACTCAATTCTTGCCTTGTTCGTTCCTCTGGAAAGGCCGAATACCTTTCCTTTATTGTCTGCCAGCGACATATTTTCCAGAATGGTCATGCTCGGGCAGGTTCCCATTGCGGGATTCTGATAGACACGGCCGATTCTCTGGTTCCTTTTAAATTCTTTCTGCTTTGTAATATCCGATCCGTTGATCAGGATCTGTCCGCCTTCTACCGGAATACTTCCACAGATAATATTTAACATCGATGTCTTTCCGGAACCGTTACTTCCCACAACAGATACGAACTCCCCTTTGTCGATCGTCAGGTTGAAATTCTGGAACAGACACATCTCATTTACGGTTCCCGGATTGTAATATTTATGAATTCCTTTTAACTCAAGCATTGGTGTTCACCTTCTTCTTTCTCTCCATACTGATGATAAGTACAATCAGAAACAGGACTGCTGTTACCAGTTTCATTGCCTGCGGATCAAAATTACGGAGTGCAATTGCCACACAGGCTTTATAAATGATTGAACCGATCAGTACCGCTGTTGTCGTACGCAGCAGCGTCAGTTTACGGAAAATGCTGGTTCCAATGATCACACTTGCAAGGCCGATGACCATTGCTCCGGTTCCCATTGAAATTTCAAATACTCGCTCCTCCTGTGCAAACACACATCCGGCCAACGCTACCAGGCCGTTTGAGATTGCAAGTCCAAGGATCTTGATATTGCCTTTATCTTTTGCAAGAGACACTACCAGTACGTCATTGTCACCAACGGCTCTTAACAGAAATCCGGACTTTGTATTCAGATAAAGGTCCAGCAATACTTTACATATCACTGCCAGCACCAGGATAATGATCAATGTTGAATACGGTACAAGTGCATCCGGGATGATCTTATCCATCAGGTCATTTTTGAAAATAGTCTTCTGTGAAAACAACGGCACATTGGCCGTTCCCGCTATGTAAAGATTGATCGTCCACAGTGCTGTCATCATAATGATTCCCGAGAGAAGATCTCTGACCTTACATTTCACATGGATCAGTCCGGTGCAGATTCCTGCGACTGCCCCTGCAAGAAACGAAAGAATCAGTGTGATGTATGGATTCATTCCTCTTGTAAGAAGGGCAGCCGTGATTGCTGCCCCCAGAGGGAAACTTCCATCCACCGTAAGATCCGGAAAGTCCAATATTTTGTATGTGATATAAATCCCCAGTGCCAGGATCCCATAGATCAGACCCTGTTCTAATATCGATATGATGAAATTCATGAAAAAATGCCTCCCAATTTTTGTCTGTCTCAGACGTTTCTCTTTTTGTACTTTGCCCTTTCCGGCTTATTCTGCTGTAATCTCGTCAAAACTTTCTACTGCGTTATTTGCAAGATCATCCGGAACCGTAATTCCAAGATTCTCTGCTACTTTGTTATTTACATAGAATCCAGGCTCTGTAATCGTCTCAAAGTTCTGTTCAGAAGCCTTTGCTTCGCCTTTTAATACTTTTGCTGCCATCTTACCTGTCTGTTTTCCAAGAGCAATATAATCTATTCCTTCTGCTGCAAGACATCCGATCTTTACCTGTTCAATTTCACTTCCGAATACCGGGATTTTCTTTTCATTTGCCTTATCCAGGATAGTCGGAAGAGATGCAACTACGGTGTTGTCTGTCAGGTTGGTGATGCAGTCTACTTTGCTTAACAGATCATCTGCCGCAAGGGATACATCTGCCGTTGTTGTGATTCCTTTTTCTACAAGTTCGAAATCATATTTCTTAACCAGACTCTTATATTCTTCGATTGCTGATACAGAGTTTGCTTCGCTTGTTGTGTACATGATACCAATCTTCTTTGCATCCGGAAGCATCTCGCGGATCATCTTAAGCTGTTCTTCTACCGGAAGTTTGTCAGATGTTCCGGTTACTTCTCCTACTGGCTTTCCATCTTTATCTGCAAGTTCTGCTGCTACAGGATCTGTAACTGCAGTGTAGATAACCGGGATATCTGCTTTCATTGCTGCATTGTATGCACTCTGTGCACTTGGTGTTGCGATCGCACATACCAGATCTACTTTATCAGATACCAGACTGTCGGAAATCTGTTTTGCAGTTCCCATATCTGCCGCTGCATTTTTATATTTTACTGTCAGGTTGTCGCCTTCTTTGATTCCTTCGTCCTCCAGACCTTTTAAGAAACCTTCTCTGCAGTTATCAAGAGAACCATGCTCTGCAAACTGCTCAATTCCGATGGTATAAGACTCTTTCTTGTCACTTCCGGAATCGGATGATTTGCCACATCCTGCTGCCATTGCTGTTACCATTGCTGCTGTTAATAATACTGTTACCATTTTCTTTTTCATAATCTTTTTTCTCCTTTTCCTGTATGAAATATTGTTGTTGTCTACAGATTGCAATTGCCAGCCCTCTGTAACTGCTAGGAGAGAAAATCTTTCATCGATAACGTCTGTCATACCTTTTTTTGATAAAAAGAAAACCGCCCCAAACCAAAAGGTTTGAGGCGGTAATAAAATCTATTATTATCGCGGTACCACTCAAATTGACGAATCGTCCACTTTCTCATGTACTAACATACACTCCTGATTGATAACGGGTTCGGTTCCCGACAAGCCATACTCTCTTGAATTACATATATTCATAAATTCTTGATTTCAGACTGCCCTCGAAAGTCCATTCACTTATCAACTTCATACAGCAATCACACCACCTGCTGCTCTCTTGGATGTCATTGTATAAGCTACTCCTCTTTCTCAACGGTTTTGCTTTGTTATGGTTATACTTTACTGTATCAAAGTTGTTTTGTCAAGAAGTTTTTTACTTGTTTATCATTTCACTACCGGTACCGGTGTGTCATCTTTTGCATCCAGATTATGAATATATTTCTTCGTATCTTTTTCCACAGACAGTCTGATTCCTTTTGTAATGGTAAAACGCTGGATAAATCCTGTCTTGGCTGTCATATAAATATGTGTACCAAGCAGCAGAATGATCATTGGCCATCCCCAAACGACTCCATTTACGGTTATGACGATTGCATTCAATAACTCCATACCCTCTTTTCCTCCTTATTCCTTTATATGCAAAAAGACTCCGGGGATATTCCATCCTCGGAGTCTTTTGCCTACAATATTTTTTTGATATTATAACGCTCTGTGTAATGAACTTCAAGTTAATCTTGGTTCCTGCCTTGGTATTTTCTGCTTTCTGGCTAATCCTTATTTAATACCGTCTGCTTTTCCTGCTGTCATTTCATTTCTTCAACCTGACTCACAATTCCCTGAAAACGCCCTATTTCCAAGTAAAATCCGGTGTTCCTTCAAGGTCATATGGCGTAGCCTGATACACGTAATAATTTAACCAATTAGTATATAAATTATTAGCTGTTGCTCTCCATGTAAGTAATGGCCCATTCTCCGGATCATCGTCCTGATAATAATTCTTCGGAAGTTCAATCGGCAGTCCCTTGCTCTTATCGCGCTTATACTCTCCATCCAGTGTCACACGATCATATTCCGGATGTCCCATCACGAATATCTGACGTCCATTCTGTGCCATCGCAAGGAAGAGACCCACTTCATCCGATTCTGCCAGAATCGTGATTCTCTTATCTGCGCGCACTTTATCCAGTGGAGTCTCTGTGTGACGGGAATGTGGTGCCAGGAATACATCATCAAACCCACGTACCAATGGAATCTTACGGTTTAGCACTTTGTGCCAGAACAGACCGAACGCCTTCTTATCCAGCTGGACTTTATCGATTCCATAATGATAATACATTCCTGCCTGAGCTCCCCAGCAAAGATGCAATGTTGATACGACATTTGTCTTTGTCCAGTCCATAATGCGTGTCAGTTCGTCCCAGTAATCCACTTCTTCGAACGGCATCTGTTCTACCGGTGCCCCGGTGATGATGAATCCGTCGAATTTCCGGTCTTTGATTTCATCAAACGTCTGATAGAATTTGTTCAAATGACTCTTTGACGTATTCTTTGACTGATGTGAAGCTACTGCAACAAATGTCACATCTACCTGAAGTGGTGTATTAGACAGTGAACGTAATATCTGCAGTTCTGTCTCTTCTTTTAACGGCATCAGGTTCAAAAGTCCAATTTTGATCGGACGGATATCCTGATGTGTTGCACGGTGTTCATCCATTACAAATATATTTTCACTCTCTAAGATCTCCTTGACCGGGAGATCATTCTGCACTCTGATCGGCATAATCTTATTCCCCTTTTTCTTCTTTATTTTTTTCTATTTTCTGTTCTTCTGTTTCTGCCCCGTCATCTCTTTTTTGAAAATATGTACCGTCATTGTCTACATAACTGTCCCCGTTATAGCAGTCCGAATCTGTCGGCAGTTTCTTTTTCTCCAGCTGGTTATCCAGAAGGAGTTTTATAATATAATAGACAACCGCAAACGTCGGCACTCCAAATAACATACCAAGAATTCCGAACAATCCGCCCCCAAGAAGGATTGATACGATTACCCAGAATGCAGACAGTCCCGTAGAATTGCCAAGGATCTTTGGTCCCAGGATATTTCCGTCAAACTGCTGTAACAACAGTATAAATATCAGGAAATATATCCCTTTCATCGGATCTGCCAGCGCAATCAGGACAGCACTCGGGATTGCTCCAATATACGGTCCGAAGAACGGAATCACATTGGTCACCCCTACAATTACACTGACAAGCATTGCATACGGCATCTTTAAGATCGATGTACCAATAAAGCATAAAATTCCGATAATGATCGAATCTATCATCTTTCCAATAATAAATCCACCGAATATCTCATTCGTCTTTACTGCGATATGAATCAACAGGTTTGCACGTTCTGCAGGAAAAATCGCATAAGCTGCTTTTTTACTCTGATTAATGAACGTCTCTTTTCCAAATAAAATGTACACCGATACGATCACTCCGATCACCGCATGGAACATTTCCATAATCAATGTATACAGACCAACCGTCAGATGCGTCATCACTTCATTTACCTTATCCAACAGATCCGTACGCATCCACTTCTGAAGACTTGCCGAAGCTTCGTTCATTGCATTTTTCAATACTGCTGTCGCGGTCGAATCATCCAACTGTATATTATTGATCTCTTTTACCAGCTGATTGATCTGCGCCGGCAGTGTAAATATCAGATTACGGATACTTGTGATCAGTTCCGGTATCAGCATATTGATCAATGTCGATACAACCGTAATCAATACAACCAGCGCCACGATCACTCCTATACTTCTGGAAACCTTCTTCGCTTTTTCTTTCTTCTTCATGTGCTTTTCCAGCACTGGCACCAGATATGCATCTACGCTCTTCACGATTGGATTCAGAAGATACGCAATCCCGCATCCATACAATACAGGCTTTAAAATCGACAGGATCTTTGACAGTGTATTTGAAATCGCTTCTACCCTCAGCATGGCAAAATAAACCAGAATACAGGCAACAATTACCAGGAAATAGGTCATTCCACGGTTAAATTGCTGTCTTAATTTGGACGGTCCTTTTCTGCCAAACTTGGGACTATTTTTATAGTATGTATTCTCTTCTTTGTTCATGAAATCCTCTTCTTCCCTGCCAGTTTTGGCATATAAAGCTATTATACCCTCACTGTAAATCTACGTCAACATACTTTGATACGACAAAAACCGGAGTAAAAACTTATTCTTAAGCTTTATTCCGGTTTTTCACACTTTTTTCTTTATCTGTACCTTTTATTCACTGATCGTATACATATGACTTGCGCATCTTTTCTTCCAAAGATTACGCACATCCACATTTGAACGTCGCGCATTCCGTCTCTTGACAGTGACAGGCATTCCCGCCTTCTACACTGATCTTTCCTGCATGACACTGACATTCTTTGTTATACATACAGTCTGTTGCCTTACAATCCACGTCACTCTTGGCAGATGCTTCTTTTCCCGCCATGTCCGAGTATGCATTCGAATAGGAGTTTCCACCTTTTCGCTCTTCAAAACTGTCACAGCTTGTCTCATCTGCTTTTTTTGCGGAATTTCCTCCTACTACGATACTGTCAAGATTACAGTAATAATTCTGGTTGTGTGTACAAGTCTGTACGGTACATCTTAAATCTGGCATAATATATCCTCCTTTCAAACTTCAAGATATATTATGCCAGTTCTCTTTATTCTTTATACATTTGTAAAACTAAATTAGTTTTCTTCTTTTACGACTTCACGTCTTGCTCTTGTTGCAATCTCTTCTGTAACAGATGCTACGAACTCATCCAGGCTCTTCTGTCCTTCGTCTCCTGCGAATCTGCTTCTTACAGATACCAGATTTTCTTCCTCTTCTTTTGCTCCTACTACAAGCATATAAGGAATCTTCTGCATCTGAGCCTCACGGATCTTATATCCGATCTTCTCTGCACGTGTATCGATTTCTGCACGGATACCTGCCACATTCAATGTATCCAGTACTTTCTGTCCATATTCCAGATGTTTATCTGAGATTGGAAGTACCTTAACCTGTACCGGTGCAAGCCATGTAGGGAATGCTCCTGCGAAATGCTCGATCAGGATTCCGATAAATCTCTCGATAGATCCAAATGCTACACGGTGGATCATGATCGGACGGTGTTTCTCACCATCTGCTCCTGTGTATTCCAGTTCGAATCTCTGTGGAAGCTGCATATCCAGCTGGATAGTTCCGCACTGCCATGTTCTTCCGATAGAGTCTGTCAGATGGAAGTCGATCTTCGGTCCGTAGAATGCTCCGTCTCCTTCATTTACCACATAGTCAAGACCAAGGTCATTAAGCGCACCACGAAGACCTTCTGTTGCAAGTTCCCAGTCTTCATCACTTCCCATGCTGTCTTCCGGACGTGTGGAAAGTTCTACGTGATATTTGAATCCGAACAGCTGATATACCTCATCGATCAGAGCTACAACACCTTTGATCTCGTCACGGATCTGTTCCGGCATCATGAAGATATGTGCATCATCCTGTGTGAAACAGCGTACACGCATCAGACCATGTAACTGTCCTGATTTTTCATGACGGTGAACCAATCCGAGTTCTCCGACACGAAGCGGAAGATCTTTATATGAACGCGGTTCTGCTTTGTATACAAGCATTCCACCCGGACAGTTCATTGGCTTAATTGCAAAGTCCTCTCCATCGATCTGTGTTGTGTACATATTCTCTTTATAGTGATCCCAGTGTCCGGATGTCTCCCAGAGGTGTCTGCTTAAGATAATTGGTGTAGATACTTCTACATAACCTGCTTTTTTGTGAAGTTCTCTCCAGTAGTCAAGCAGTGTATTCTTAAGAACCATTCCCTTTGGAAGGAAGAACGGGAATCCAGGACCTTCTTCGCACATCATGAAAAGTCCAAGTTCTTTACCAAGTTTTCTGTGGTCACGTCTTTTTGCTTCTTCAAGCATGGTCAGATATTCGTCTAACAGTGCTTTCTTCGGATAAGAGATACCGTAGATTCTTGTAAGCATCTTGTTCTTTTCGCTGCCTCTCCAGTAAGCACCTGCAAGGCTTGTAAGCTTGAATGCTTTTACAGGCTTTGTTGTCATCAGGTGTGGTCCTGCACATAAATCAACAAATTCTCCCTGCTGATAAAAGCTGATCTCTTCTCCTTCCGGGAGATCTTCGATCAACTCTACTTTATATGGTTCGTCTTTTTCTTTGAAATATGCGATTGCTTCTTCTCTTGTCTTTGTAAATCTTTCAATCGGAAGAGCCTCTTTGACGATCTTCTTCATCTCTTTTTCAATCTTTTCCAGATCTTCTGCTACAAATGGTGTCTCGCGGTCTACATCATAGTAGAATCCATTCTCGATTGATGGTCCGATTGCAAGCTTTGTATCTGGATACAGACGTTTGATTGCCTGTGCCATGATGTGAGATGTTGTATGCCAGAATGCACCCTTTCCTTCTTCATTATCAAATGTAAGAATCTCCAGTTCACAATCTTCGCTTACAACGTGTCTGAGATCTACTACTTCACCATTAACTCTTGCAGAAGTCGCCACTCTTGCCAGACCTTCGCTGATATCTTTTGTGATATCCAGTACTGACATACTTCCTTCATACTCTTTGAAAGATCCATCTTTTAATGTAATTTTCATAATTATCATGTCCTCTCTTTTTATTTTTATATCCTATCCTCGGGCATGTATCTTCTTTCCTGCCCGTTCAGCAATCATCCGTAATCTGCTGCTTTTTTCTAAACGCATGGCATCTACAGGACCTGCCACTGGCCACTCCTTACGAACGCGTGGCGAAAAAAAAGCCCCTTACAGATAATCACTGTAAGGGACGAGTTATCTCGCGGTTCCACCCTGTTTGAACTGACACTTCACAGTCTCTATATTATTCACCAAAGACTTTTATGCCAGAACCTCTTAATTATGACGATAACGGAATCACCGGACTGTTTTGCAGCCACTCAGAGGTAGTTTTCAGAAGGTTCCAAAATAAGAAGCTTTCAGCCCGTGGCTTCTCTCTCTGGCATTTCTTTCCCAGCCTACTCTTCTCTTCAACGTGTTTTCTCATACATTTTCATTATAACACGGCATTTTGCTTTGTCAATATTTTTTCAGCCACAGTTTCCAGACCGCAAAACATTCCCGCACAAAATAATTTGGGAATAATAATGGATGGCAGCTTGCCGGTATCGGAAACGGCTCCTTAAATCCTGCACGTTTTGCATATACACACCCTCGATATACATGGAAATTATTCGAGACAATTCCTACCGGTGTATCTACATCTGCAATAAGGTTTCTGGAAAACTTCAGATTTTCCAGTGTGTTTACCGACACATCCTCCTGCACAATACGCCTGCGGTCAAGCCCTTCACACTCCAGATAACGTGCCATTGCATACGCTTCTGTTACTTCTTCATCTTTTCCCTGTCCTCCGGAGACGATCACATGCACATCCGGATGCTCTTTCAGATACTCTGACGCGCAGTCCAGTCTTCGTTTCAGTGAATCGGTAATCTTCCGGCCTCTTACCTGCGCTCCCAGTACAATGATCCATCTTGTAGCGGATCCTGTTTTTGTGTCTTCTTCAAAGTGTTCTTTTCTTTTTCCCAAAGGGTTTCTGTGCATTCCTTTTATGATCTTTATCTCTGCGATCAGAAGAAAACATACCGAAATACCAATCATTGCTTCTACGATACACGGCATTCCATATAAACGGATCAGCGCACTCCCTGCAATTCCCACTATTCCGGTCGCCAGCCAGAATCTGGAAAAAGTAGAGTCCCATTTTTTCAGTGCGATACAGACCGCACTGTAATAAATGAGACTCAGGATACCTGTAACCAGAAATATTATCTGCCACAGCATTTTTTATATTTTTTTCCTGATCCGCACGGGCATGGATCATTTCTTCCGATCTTTTTAGGTTTGCGGATTGTTGTAGATTCCTTCTGTTCTTTGTAGAATTTCTTCAGTTCTTCTTCTGAGAAAATCTCTTTCCACTGTGGAAGTTCATACAGCCAGTCAGCTTTTGCCGCTACCATATTCTTATACAGTCTTTCCTTGTCAAATGCAAGACTTACTACTGTATCTTCTTCTACTGTATCAAGATCGATCTCGATCAGAAGACTTTCATTGATACCATCCAGGAAACCGATCATTGTCAGAACTTCCTGTCCGTATTTTTCAGCCAGTTCCTTAACTGTACCGGTTACTACCTCATCCGGGTTGCTAAGAAGCTGCTCATAAATTCCTTTTTCAATATTAAAATAATTTGCCCAAAATCTCTGAAGTTTATTACGGTCTGCCTGCTGGTCATAGGCGATGGCACGCCACTGCTCTAAGATTGTTTTATCGCTCATTTCCTTTAATCCTCTTTTCCAATATTTCATAGGTATTATGCCTGTGCGGAAACATATGGAAAATATTCCTTCCACAAGCTTTATTATTATATCATCTTTCAGTTAAAAATACAAATGATATTCTTTGTATTTTTAGTGAATTTTAAGTTACTGTTCACACACCACTATCCCGCGAGGTGTTTTGGCATAAATATGCCAAAATCCCGAGACATACAAGCCA
>OGRI01003229.1_pt1 | contig 10498 bp, 10 predicted proteins | sample 1553391 | NCBI WGS metagenome assembly OGRI01 (sample SAMEA2580052, study PRJEB22360) | human gut metagenome | reverse complement strand
GCGTCAATGGCGGCTTCTGCTTCATGGTCAACGGAGCGCAGGGTATAGACGCGACGCTCGGTGCCGGTTTCCTGTGCTGCGGCAATGGTCACATCGTACTTGTCCCGCAATTCCTCTATATATCTCTCCAGACTGTGTGCCGGTACACCGCACATGGCAACACGGCCAGCACCGGGGATGTTGCGGGTGGTCAGGTTCATATCCAGCAGCTCCGCCGCCTGTTTTGCGTCCTCACCGTACAGCTCAAAGAAATCCCCCACCTGATAGAGCACAATGTCGTCCGGGTGGGCTTCCTTTACGGCGTTGTAGTCATTCCATGCTGCGCTTCGCTCTGCGGTCTGCCGCTGAAGCTGCTCGTACTGTGTCTTTTCCTCCGGGGTCAGGAAACGGTCTTTGCGAATCAGCTCAGAGATACGCTTGGCGACGTTCGCCCAGTTCAGTTGAATTTCCGGGCAGTCCTGCTTTTTCAAGCTGACGCCCTTGCCGCTGTGATCCTCACCGCTGTGGGACGCGCCGGATACCGCATGGGAGCGTCCCCCAATGCCGTATTCATCTTTCAGGAAGTCCGCCTGCTCCCTGGGGCTGTGTTTCTCTTTGAAATAGGCGTAGATACGCCCCTTGCTCCCTTCAATATTGCTGCCGCGGGTCAGGGTCGCGGCGATCTCGTCCTCGGTAATAAACCGCTGCACGGCGGGGATTTCTGCCATTTCGGTGCGGTACTCCCTGCGGGGCAGGGACAGCTCCCGTAAGCCCTGCTCGATTTTGTCCGGCTTGTGGTAGTGAAAGCGCAGCAGGCTCCTGTCCTCCCGGTAGTCGGATCGGAGCTGTGCAAAATCGTCCATGAGGACTTCACGGAACGCGGGGTCTGTCAGCCGCTCGGCAAGCCGCGCCGTTTCCTCCGGGAAACCGCCGCCCCGCATATCCGACAGGCAGGAGAGATAGCCCTGCGCCCGCGCCTTTTCACTTAAATCCTGCCGTAGATACCAGATAGACTGCGCCAGCTCCGTGCGCTCGTGCCCCGGCGCTTCCGCAAGCTCCACGTTGGTTGCGTATTCACCCTGCTCCAAAAGCTCGGAAATGCGCGCTGCCGCCTCCTGCCAGCTTACGACCTTTGCGGAGGTCAGGTATCTTGCCGCGTCCCCATTGGCGATGTGGATGCCGTCGTCGGCGTACCACGCGGAATATCTGCCGTTTTCGGTGACGACGCCGTTGCCGCCGTGGAAGCTGCTTTGAAGAAACGCCGCGATTTCTTCCACGCTCTTGCCCTTGGAGAACTCCGTGGCGATCTTCATGCGGGCATAGTCGGCGTTGCCCTCCATGCGCAGAATGTGGTCGATATCCGCCTGCGGGATGGACATGGAAAAAGCGGAGGGCATGTAGCTCTCCGCTTCTGCGCTATATGCGATTTGTTCTTCCTCCGTGGGGAACAGGCTCAGTTGGTATGCCTGCGGTATCGGAGGCTGCGCCGGTTCCGCTTCCGGCGCGTCATTGGTCAGTTGTACACCAGCTCGCTGAGGATGATCTCCTCGGCCTGCGCTTTCAGGCTGTTCATCAGCCCCACCCATTTCATCTGGTCGCGGGCTTTCAGCTCCTCCGTCACGCCCGCCGACTTCATCAGCTCCGGCATCATCTGCTCCAGCCTCCGGTTCGCCGTCTCGTCGATCTCCCGCAGATGCGGGAACAGCTTCTCCGACAGCACCAGACGGCTGTACAGCCCCGGTCTGTGCTCCTGAAGGTAGCTCCTGCGCAGTCTCCCGTACTTGCCCAGGGGTCTCGCGTCCTCCGGCGTTTCGCTCAGCGTCAGGTCGGGAATCAGGTAGTCCCCGTTCTTGTTGTAGGTCAGTTCTGTCATGGCTATGGCTCCTTTCCGCGAGTTTCTCGCGCTCGTAATTCTTGATGGTGACTTCGATCTGCCGCAGCACCAGCTCGCTGGACTGGCTGATGGCCGTTCCAAGAGCGGCGACGGTCTGAGGGGTGTTGAAATCAAAGACGTTCAGAAAATCCTCATGCTCGAAGTAATCTCCCGGCTGCATCCCGCAGCGGGACAGCAGCGCATAGGTGGTGCTGACAACGGCGGCGTTCCGAAAAGCGGCTCCGATGTTGAACTCATCATAGTCCTCCAAAAAGGAACCGTCAACGATGCCGACAATATCACGCCGATTGTCGTGCCAGTATTCATCTACAAGTTGCGCCGCCACACGCTCCAACTGATCGGCAAGTCCGTTTTCACCGGAAATGGCGAAGCACTGCTCCAGCGCCGCAGATACCACCTCACGATGCTCCTGCCGGTATTCCCAAAGATAAGGGCGGCGAGAGTTCTCGCCGCCGCTGGTGTCGGAAACATCAAATACATATCGGAGTTTGGGTTGGTCGCTGCTGGTATCCACAAGGGCGATGCCCTTGCTGCCTTGCCGCACATAGCGGCGCATCTGCTTATTCCAGAGGTCGTATTCCGCGCAGGCCGTGGCTTCCGGGCGCTGGGCGAAGATCATGAGCTGCTCGTTGTAAGGGTACTTATACAGCCTTGCGGCGGTGGTCAGAAATGCCGTCCACTTCTGGTAGCTTCCCGTGATCTGCTCCGCCGTGCGGTCTGCCATCTGCGCATAGAGCTGTACTTTACTCGGCATCCATATCCTCCTTTTCAAAATCGGGGAACAGGTCGAGCGCGTCATATTCCGCGTCGCTCATCCCGCGCAGCTTTGCGATGGCGCTGTCCGTCAGCTCCCGTAGCTCCGTTTCATCCGCAGCGAGGTAGCCGCGCATTTCCTCCAGCGCCGCGATCAAGCCCGTGCGGGTGCCGGTGTTGTAGAGGCTCATAAGCTGGCGTTCTTCAAAGGTGATGTTCATATCAAAGCTCCTTTTCCGCGCTCTTTTTGGGCGCTGTTTTGTGTGGACGTTCTTGGGCCGGTTGGCTTTTGAGCTGCTCCAGCACAGATTTCTTCTTTTCCCGGTGTGCCGCCTCTGCCAAATCCATCAAGGAGATGGACATACCGGCCTTGACCTGTGCCTCAAGATCGGCAACGGTGGGCTGTTTGGAGCCGTTGTTGATAATGCCGTCGATCATGCCGTAATCATCCTCCATCGACATTTCGGCGGCTTTCAGGTAATTCTCCGGTTTCTGAAAGGCGGGCAGCTCCTGAAATCCCATGCTGTCACAGTAGTGATAGGATACCTTGCCGTCCTGTTTCAGCGCAACGATGTCGCTGACGGAGAGGCTGTGTCCCACAAAATCGCCGGGGCGCTCGTCGTTGAAAATGTAGTAGAAGTTTTCAAGGATTCTGCCGGTATCATCGTCCGGGTACACCTCACGGGTATAGACGGCTTCATAGTTGGCCGGGTCAGGCGGCGCGGCCAGACTGCCGAGGTTGGCAAAACGAAGCTCCACCGGCGCATCCCGGCGCAGTTGGTAGATCGCCATAGCATCGGTGGGACTGTTCAAAAAACGCTGCTCCACATCGCGGGGTGGGATATGGCCCTTGACCGCATCCCAATCCGGTCTTGTGACACCGAACATTCCGTCGTGCTTGATGATGTCCTCGGCTTCAAAGACCATTTCCTCGGCGTTGTCGGGATAGAGCATATAAACCGTGATGTCATGCTCCAGCAGCTCCACCGCCCGATCCTTGGAAAGTGGGAGCATATCGCTATCCAGATACCCATAGCTGCGCATATCGTCCACCGTCAGCGTGGGGTCAGGCATCGGGGTGGCCTGTTCCAGCTCCGGGAGCATATTATCTGCCGCATCGGTGGGAACAGCGACTGCGCCGGTGATCTGTTTGCTGTCCAAGGGCGGCGTAATCTGCGCCTCCTGCAAGTCCTCCAGAATTTCCATATCTGCAAATGTCACCTTGGTTGGTGTCATGCCCTGAATGGCAAATACCTCCGTTCGGACAGCCCCGGCAACAGATGCAACCGGCGAATCTTCAATGGCGCTGCTGTCAATAACACCGCCATCCAGCAGCTTTTTGCTTTCCTTGTCGTAGAGCGAATAGTCCCAACCGCCGTCTGTATGCTGCACATGGAGATATACCGAGTCATCCACAAGATAAAGCGCTTCGTCTGTTTGTGTGGCGCTCACTTCTTCACGATTGATGCCGCGCTCCTTGCAAATCTCCGCAAAGTGCCGGTCAATGTCCGTAATCAGCTCGGATGCCGTCTTATTGATGGTTTCCAGACTGGCGCGAAGCTCTTTCAGCTCCTTGCCCTTTGACCATGTGGCGATATAGCCGAAGCTGTTTTCTCCCGTTTCAATGCCGTAATACTGGCAGACCGCATAGGAGATGCTTTCGGCCTCGACCTCCTCGGTGTTGCGGCTCTTTTCGCCGGGGACAAGGATCGTCTCACCATCGTCCGCAAGCTCCGTCATGTGTTCGTAGTCGTGGAGCTTGGCGTGGGCAATCTCATGGACGGCGGCGCATACCGTCTGCACCTCACTCATACCGGCGCGGATGGTGATGCTCTGCGCCTTAATGCTGAAAAAGCCGTCCGTATCCCGCGCAACGGGCTTTATCTCCATCGGAACGGGAGAAGCACGGCGCAGCGCCTCCATGAAAACCTCATACTGCTGCACATTGCCGCTCAGATCGGCGGCAAGCTGGGGCAAGGGCTTTCCCGCAGTCTGTGATACATCAAAGACGGACACCACCTTGAACATGGGGATACGGATTTCCTTTTCCTCAATGATGGCCTCACCGTCTGCGTCCAGCACCGGCGCATTGGTTTCCGGGTCGGTCTTGATTTCCTCGATCTTTTTCTTATAGGGAGTGGGAGCGATGATGCGGATACCTTTTTCGCCTTTCAGGACGTTCCTGCCGAACTGATCGCGCCACTTGTTGAAGCCCGCCACATGGGTGGCGTCGGGGCGCTGCATATAGATGAGCATGGTGTTGTTGACCGAGTAGCGGTGAAAGCGGCTCATAGTGGAGAGATACTGCCGGTACTTATCGCTCTCGAACAGCTCCTTGATGCCGTTTTCGATGCTGTCAACGATCTCCCGCATCCGGTCTTTGCTGGTTTGTTTTTCAGCCATGATGATCTCCTTTCAGAAAAAATAGCGCCCCTGCGCAGAAGAAAACACATCCTGCACAGGGGCGATTCTCCGCAGATAGACGTTGTTTTTGAGTTTGCGGATAGAATGTCTCAGCCCCTTGTGATTCCGCATGGAAAAAGCCTTGCGGCACGGGGCTTTTACGCCCTCTATTTGCGGAGGTTCCAGTATTGTTCACGCTTTCGTTTGGCGTCCTGCTTTCGGCGCTCTTGCTTGGCGCAGGCGGGGCAATATTTGGCGCGATTGGAGGAAGAATAGACCGGCTTACCGCAGACGGCGCAGCGCCTCCCCGGCCTTTCCCGCATCACGTCGGCCAGCAGCTCATGGTCGGCGGGAAGCACCGCATTTCGGAACCAGTTGCACAGCAGCGAGTAGGAAATACCCTGTACGCAGACGCAAGGCTCTCCATCATCCAGCGCGAGGCAGTTGCCGTGATCGTAATTACAGCAGAGCTTCCGAATGAGCTTCTTGGCGCGGCGGAGCTGCTTGTGATCCATACGCGGCGCATCAGCCATTGTCGAACACCAGCTTATAGCCCGTGCGCTGTCCATCGTCCTCCAAAAGAACGCTGGCATCATAGGTTTTCCCGGTCTTTTCGGAGTAGCAGCCTTTCAGCGGGGCGCGGCCATTTTTCAAAAGCGCAGCGGTAAGGGATTTTGTCAGCACCTTTTTCTTGGCGGTGAAAAAGCGGCTGTTTTTCCAGAGAACAAAGGAACAGGCACGGTTCTCGCAGAAAAAGCCTTTCGGTGATTCCGTCACCTCGGCTCCGCAGCGGGGACAACTGCCGACTACCTCACGCCCGGAGGGGAACAGGACTTCCGTACCGGGGATGGGTTTGTAGGTCTGCACCAGCTCATTCAGCATGGCGGCGATCCCATCCATGAAGCTGTCCGGGGCGATTTCGCCGCGCTCGATCTCTTTCAGGCGGTGCTCCCATTCAGCGGTGAGCTGCGGAGACTGGAGCTGTTCGGGCAGAACGGTGATAAGCGCCGTGCCGGTGGAGGTGGGCAGCAGATTTGTGATCTTCTTGGACTTCCTGCGCTCCACAAAACCGGAGGACACCAGCTTTTCAATGATACCGGAACGGGTCGCCGGGGTGCCAATGCCCTTGCGCTCGGCATCATCTGGCATATCCTCCTTGCCCGCGTTCTCCATCGCCGCCAGCAGCGTATCCTCGGTGAAATGCTTGGGCGGCGTGGTTTTTCCGGTCTTGACCGATGCGGCAGATACGGAAAGCGTCTGATTCTCCGTTACCACCGGCAGCGCGGGCGCTGCCTCTGCCTGCTCCTGCTCATAGCGCTTCCAGCCGGGAGCAAGGACGGTTTTGCCCTTGGCGGTGAAGCTCTGACCGGCACAGTCCACCGTAATGACCGTTTCTGCGTAGCGATGTGGTTCATCCACCGCACGAAGCAAGCCCCTTGCCGCCAGCTTCAGCACCTCGCGTTCGCCCAGCGGCAGAGAGGCCATATCTACCTTTTCCGCGCTGATGGTGGGGACGATAGCGTGGTGATCGGTAACTTTTTTGCTGCTGCATACCTGTTTGGCGCAGATGGTCGGCGGCTTCTCCATGCCGCAGACAGCGGCAGCGGCGGCGACAAGGCCGGGGACGCTGCCCTCCATATCGTCGGTCAGATAGCGGCTGTCGGTGCGCGGGTAGGTACAGAGCTTCTTTTCATAGAGCGCTTGGAGATAGTCGAGGGTCTGCTGAGAGGTGTAGCCGAGAACGCGGTTGGCGTCGCGCTGGAGGGAGGTCAAATCGTAGAGTGCGGGTGCTTTCTCGGACTTTTCCTTGCGCTCCACGCTTTTGACCGCTGCTGTCTTGCCCTTGCAGGCGTTGACGATAGCATCGGCGTCCTTTCTGCACTTCATTCGGTCTGTCGCGGCGGGAAAGCCGCAATCAAGCTGGACGGTGTAGAACGGCTCTGCCACAAACGCGGAGATCTCCGCCTCGCGCTGTACCAGCAGCGCCAGCGTGGGCGACATGACGCGCCCAATGTTCAATGTGCGGCCATACGTCAGGGAAAAATACCGTGTGGCGTTGATGCCCACCAGCCAATCGGCCTTGGCGCGGCACAGGGCGGATTGATGCAGGCCGTCATAGTCGCGCCCAGATTTAAGCTGCTGGAAGCCGCTGCGGATGGCATCATCCTCCATTGAGGAAATCCAAAGCCGCAGAATCGGCTTGGAGCATCCCGCAAGGCAGTAGACCGTGCGGAAGATCAGCTCACCCTCGCGCCCAGCGTCGCAGGCGTTGACCACCTCTGCCACATCCTCCCGGCGCATCAGCTCCCGCAGAATGTCAAACTGCTTCTGCTTTTCAGAGCGGACGATGAAGCGGAACGAGGTAGGAATGATGGGCAGCGCCGCCAGCGTCCATTTGGCATCATCGGCATTGTAAACGGCGGCGTCGGCCAGCTCTGCCAGATGCCCGAAGCACCACGACACGATGTACCCGCCGCCCTCCAGATACCCGTCACGCCGTGATTTTGCACCCAGCACGGCGGCGATGCTCTGCGCCACAGAGGGCTTTTCGGCAATCACAAGACGCATGGTGCAGCCTCCATTCTCTTTACGTCACGGTAGCAGGGACGAACGCAGCTCTGCCCGAAGCGCTTACAGCCATAGCAGAAGTGTTCCTTGGCAGCGGCGGGAGGGCTATCCTCCCGCGCTGCTTTCGGTTTCTGCATCATCAGGCGTTCCAGCGGATTATTGGTGAAATATCTCATGCGTTCGTATCCTCCGTAGTATCCTGTTCCGATTCGTCCTCATACGGCTCAAACTCGTATTCGTCCTCGCCGTAGTCATAATCGTCCAGATCGGCGCTGCCTTTGGTCTGCGGCTTGGCCTTTTTCTGCTTGAAAATGTAGAACGCGGCACCGCCGCCCAGCGAGACGATCAGCAGAACGACAAGGATACCGCCCACGCCGCTCTTTTCCTCCGGTTCCTCGGCGGCGGGTTCTGTCGGCTCGGTGGGGACTTCGGGCTTTGCCTCCTTGCCCACGCACTCGGTCATGTTGACCGCGCAGACGGGGCAGGATGTATTGACCGCACCGGCCACGCATTTGGTGGTGCAGGAGCAGACGGCGGGCGTTTCTTCCTCGCCGGTCAGCGCCATCAGGTCAGCCTCATCCACCTGATTTAAGAAATGGACGGTTTCTTCGCCCTCATCGTCACGGTCAATAATCATGTAAAACACATTGCCGTTCTTGCTTTCCAATGTAATGAACTGCTTTCCGGCCTTGGTGCTGGTGCCAATATCGTCGATCAGCGTCAGATTGCCGTCCGGCGTCAGTGCGCCGCTGCTGCCGGTCATGCCTCCGAGAAGCTGCTGCCAAAGCTGCTCTCCATATCCAGAAAGTCCGCCAGCATCCGGTCATTCAGCTCCGGTGCCAGAATCTGCACGAAGCTGACCGCACCCAGCTTTTTGCCCATACGAAACTGCCTGCCGGTCTTGAACTCAAAGGAGCTGGGCGCGATAAAGTCCTTGGTGGACAGCCCGGAGGGAGCCAGCCAGTCCCACGAGAAGCGGAACGGTTCCTGCTCGTCCATCCGCAGAATGTCGTGCATGACGTGCAGGCGCTCAAAGCCGTTCAGCGGCGCAGCCACAACGCCCAGCCGCTTGAAGTTGTTCAAGAGGTCGGTTTCGATGCGCTCCAAACGGGGCTTGGCGGCGCGGAGGTTGTCGGCTTCGATGCCGAATGTGAGATACTTGGTCTTAATCAGGCCGTTGTTGCCGCGGGCAAGCTGATTTTGCAGCATACCGGCGTACTCGGCGCGGATGCCGTCAAACTCGTCCCCGCAGGGCGGAATGGAAATGCTCCGTGCAAAGGTTTCCTGCGAAGCCGAGAGGTTCACAAAGGAAAGCTGGAATTGCACGGAGCTGTCAAAGTAGTTCAGGAAATCGCACCACGCCTCAAAGATGGCGGTCTTGTCCTCATTCTGCGAGAGCTGGTAGTTGATGTCCTGATACTGGATCGTTTTGGTGTAGCGCGTGTCGGTCACACGGCAGATACCGTCCGGCCACATACGCTGATACGGGATGCTGTCCTGCGCCGATTTTTCTTTCTTATCCGTTCGGTTCGCTCTTGCGATGGCGGCTTCGATCTGTTTTCGTTCGGCGCGGGTCAGCTTTTTCTTTTCGGACAATTTGATACACCTCCCGGTCTAACTGGTTTTGCCGCTCCAGAACGGCATAAAAATTGTTGGTCTTATACGGACGCTGCTTCGGCCGCTGGAAGCACACACGGTAGATGTTGCGGATGACGACCTCCAGCGGCTGACCGTTCTTTTCATACATGGCGAACAGCATGGCCGGGATCATCACCACCATCATCACCATGGCGGCGGGGCTGGTGCCGATGCTGCCCTTGAGCAAAAAGAAAAGCGGTACGCCGATGAGCGCGCCGCTTCCAAAGCAAATGAGCTGCCGTTTCGTGAGATTGAACAGCACTTTTGTCTTTACTTTGGTTAAGTCCTTTGGGACGTTGACATAGGCCATAAAAATCCCCCCTTACAAGAGCTTTTCATATCGAAGTTTCATCTGCGCCGGATACAAAGCGGAGGCGGGCTTACGGCTGCCTGTCCAGCATTTGCCGCCTGCCATGCCTGCGCAGCTCCAACCAGCGGCGCGGAGACTGCTGCCGCTCTCGCTATCCAGCGTATAGGTGATGATCTTGCGGTATCCCATTGCCTTTGCCGCCCGCGCGGATGCGGCATAAAGGATGCTGCAAGCGTTCTTCTCACCGGTGGTGCAAAGGCGATTGACCTCCAATGTCCAGCCATCATCCAGATACCGGCTCACAGGACGGCCTACGATTGCAACACCGACAAGCTCTCCATCCTTGGCACAGCCGATGGAAAACTTATGCCCAGCAGTTGCCTTATGGTGCCGGTGATGCGCATTGACAAATGCGTTCGCTGTTGCAAGCGCGACGGGCGTGAGTGTCAGCATAGTATCACCCCCGTTAATGTGCATTGAAAATATTAGACCGATGTCGGTCTAACGTGTTCAATGCGCACTGACCTCTCATCCCCAAAACAGCAGCAAAGGTTTCTGGGACAGCTTATCCACACTGCATCCACAAGCAATCCACAAGAAATCCACAAGCAATCCACAAGCAATCCACAGGCGCTGCAAAGACTGTGGAAAACAGCGGCGCAGGAAGCAAAACCTATGCGCCGCAGGAAGGAGCAATAGGCAATGGCATATGTCTCGATTCCTAAGGACTTGTCGCGCGTCAAGTCCAAGTTTCTTTTCAACCTGACGAAGCGTCAGGTCGTCTGTTTCGGGCTGGGGGCGCTGACGGGCGTTCCCGCCTTCTTTCTGGCGAAGGATGCGCTGGGTGTCAGCCCTTCGGTGCTGCTCATGATGCTGCTTATGCTGCCGTTTTTTTTGCTGGCGATGTTTGAACGGCATGGGCAGCCGCTGGAAGTGCTGATTCGGCATTTCAT